>Ga0070731_10002269_pt1 | contig 18535 bp, 17 predicted proteins | sample Coa_R1_2_FD_66448 | JGI IMG/M metagenome (GOLD analysis project Ga0070731, IMG submission 66448) | Surface soil microbial communities from Centralia Pennsylvania, which are recovering from an underground coalmine fire - Coalmine... | ecosystem: Environmental > Terrestrial > Soil > Unclassified ... | reverse complement strand
ACGTTCGTGGGCCTGCAGTTCGGGGCGCTGCTCGGCGGAGTGGTGGTGCTGGAAAATGTCTTCGCGTGGCCCGGACTCGGGCAGCTGGCGCTGCAGGCGGTGACCTACCGCGATTATCCGGTCGTGCAGGGCGTTGTCGTCGTGCTCGCCCTGGCGGTCGTGCTCGTCAACCTCCTGGTGGATCTGAGCTACGGCCTGTTGAATCCGCGCGTCCGGGTGAGCTCGTGACGGCGGCGCAGGCGGTCTCCGGGCCGCTGCCCCAGGCGCGCCCGAGGCACCGCCGGCCGATCGGGCTCCGGCTGACGCTGTTCGTGGGCCTCGGGCTGGTCGCCGCGGCGGCCCTCAGCGCGATCGCGGCGCCGCTCCTCGCGCCGCACGCGCCCGACGCGGCGGACCTCGGCGCGCGGCTCTTGCCCCCCTCGTGGCTGCGTCCCTCGGCGTACCCGCTCGGCACGGACGCGATCGGCCGCGACCTCTTGAGCCGCATCATTTACGGGGCGCGGGTATCGCTCGAAGTCGGCGTGCTGTCGGTGGCCGTGAGCGGGATCGCGGGCACCTGCCTCGGCCTCCTCGCCGGCTACTACGGCGGCTGGTGGGGCGAGTTGGCGATGCGGGCGGCGGATCTCCAGCTCAGCTTCCCGTTCATTCTGTTCGCGATCGTTGTAATCGCGGTGCTGGGGCCGGGGCTCAGCCGGATCGTGCTGGTGCTGGCGGTGACGCAGTGGGCCTCGTACGCGCGCCTGGTGCGGAGTGAGACGCTCGCCGTGCGGGAGACGGACTACATCCAGGCGGCGCGCGCGATCGGGCTCGCCGACCGGCGCATCATCTGGGCGCACGTGCTGCCGAACGCGCTCGGCGCGGTGTCCGTGTTGGCGACGCTCAGCGTCGCCAACAACATTCTCCTCGAGGCGGCCCTCACGTTCCTCGGGCTCGGCGCGGATCCGTCGATCCCGTCGTGGGGCGGGATGCTGGCCGACAGCCGCAACTACATCCAGACGGCGTGGTGGGATTCGACCTTTCCGGGACTCGCGATCATGCTGACGGTGATGGGCTTCAATCTGGTCGGCGACTGGCTGCGGGACCTGCTGACCCCCGACACCGCGTAGCCACCCGGAGGCACCGTGACCGCCGTCGAGGAACAAATCATACGGAACGGCCGTGGGCACCTCTGTGGACCGTGAGCAGTCCGAAATCGTGAACCGCGGACGCCCCGCCGCTCGCCGGCGTGCGTGGACGTGGGGCCGGGCGGTCGCGGCGGTCGCGCTGCTCGCGCTGGCAGGTCAGGTGCGGCCGCCATCGGGAGCCGCGGCCGCCGCGCCGGTGGTGATCGCCCCGCCCGCGCCCGTTCAAGGCGATACCGTGGCCATCGTTATCCACGCGGCCGCGGGGTCCAGCGTGGCGGTGCGGTTCAACGGCGCATCGCTGCCGGTCTTTGCGGTGACCGAGGGAACGTGGCGCGCGCTTCGCGGCACCGATCCCGATACGCCGCCGGGGACCTACCCGGTGGCGGTGGTGATTACCCCGCCCGGCGGAAGCGCCGTCACCGCGCGGCGAACCGTTCGAATCGGCCGGACGCAATTCGCGGAGCGGCATCTCACGCTGCCCCCCAAGACCATGGGACTCGTCACTCCCAAGAATCTCGCGATCGAGGCCGCGGCCCTCAACTCGGTGCTCGGACGACGCACGCCGGAAGCGTTTTGGTCCGGGCCATTTCACGCACCGGTCACCGGACCGGTCGATTCGCCGTACGGCGACCAGGGCTTCTATAACGGCCGCCGGGAATGGTGGCACCAGGGCGTGGACTTTGACGTGCCGGCCGGCGTACCGGTCACGGCGCCGAGTGGCGCCCTCGTGGCCCTCGCGCGGGCGTTGCCGCTCGGCGGCAACACGATCGTGTTGGACCACGGACAGGGCGTGCTGACCGAGTACCTGCACCTCTCATCGTTCGCCGTCCATGAAGGCGAACGCGTGGCACCGGGCGACCTCATCGGCCGCATCGGTGCGACGGGCCTCGTGACGGGACCGAGCCTGCACTGGGGGTTGTACGCGGACGGGCACTGGGTCAATCCGCTGTTCTGGACGACGGCCCGCCCGGGCCTGACGGACTAGATCCCCTCGCGCACCATCACGTCGATGAGGCGCGGCTCGGGCGAGCGCTCCGCGAGCGCCGCGCGCAGCTCGGCCGGGTCGTTCACGACCTGCGCCGCCACCCCGAAGCCGCGGGACACCGCGGGAATGTCGATCGGCGGCTGATCGAGATCCATTCCCACGAGACGGTCCGGCCGCACGTTCCCGCCCTTGTACGATCTCATCCCGGACTTGAGCACCTCGTAGGCCCGGTTGTCGACGACCAACACGGTTACCGGGATGTGGTACCGCGCCGCGGTCCACAGCGCCTGGACCGTGTACATCAGCGATCCGTCGCCGATCGTGCAAATCACCCGGCGGTCGGGCCACGCCATCTGCGCTCCGAGCGCGGCGGGGAGGCCGAGCCCGAGCGAGCCCGCGGCGATGCCGAGATACGATTGCTCGGTCCGCAGCGGCAGATAGCGGTCCGCGATCCGCGCGGCCGTCACCGCCTCATCGACGATGGTCGTCCGGTCGTCCATCGCCTCGCCGAGAATCCGGTAAGCGCAGGCCGCCGACATCCGCTCGCCCGGCCTCGGAAGCGCCGCGGCCTGGCGCCAGCGTTCCTCCCGCTGCGCGCGCTCCTTGGCGACCGCCGCGCGGCGCTGCTCGGCGGCCCGCGGCGGCGCCCCGCCGAGGCGCTCGGCGAGGCGGTCCGCGATCTCCGAGAGGGTGGCGCTCACATCCCCGACGGCGCCGATCGTGGGGACGATGTTCTTGCCGATCTCCCAGGGGTCGGGGTCGATGTGCACGACGGTCGTCCGCGCCGCGAGATTGACCGGCGGCGTGTACAAGAGGCCCGCGAACTTCCGCGCGCCCGCGAGCACCACCACGTCCGCGCCGCCGAGCTCGGCCTGAAGCTCCGGCAGGGCCAAGCCGGCCATGCCGAGGTACTGCGGGTGGTCGGTCGGGAACGCGGACCGGGTGGGAAGGCGCTCGCCGTACACGCGCGCGCCGGTCGCTTCCGCGATCCGGACCAGCGCCTCGCGGGCCCGCGGCGTCGCCGCGCCGCCCCCAACGAGCAGCACGGGATCGCGCGCGTCTGCGAGCGCGGCGGCGATCCGGTCGATCACGGCGGGCGCCGGCCGGGTCTCCGCATCGACGTCGAACCACGGCGCGGGGCCGGGGACTTCGCCGTCGAGGCAGTTCATCGGCAGCCCGAGAAACACGGGGCCGGCCGGCGCCGCGGCCGCCGTCTTGAACGCGCGCGCCAGCGCGGGCGGCACGTCCTCGGGCGCGCGCGCCTCATACGACCATTTGGTGTAGGGGGACGCCAGCCGCGCGAGATCGCTCCACAGCGCCGGCTCTTGCAGGATCATCCGGGTGTCCACCTGGCCCGCGGTGACGACGAGCGGCACCTTCGCGCGATAGGCGTTGAAGATGTTGCCGAGTCCGTTGGCGAGCCCGGGGGTGATATGTAAGTTCACGAAGGCGGGCCGGCCGGTCGCCTGCGCATAGCCGTACGCCATCCCGACCGGAATCGCGTCCTGCAGCGCCAGCACGTACTGGATGTCGGGATAGTCCGCGAACATCTCCATGAAGTTGAGCTCGGTCGTGCCGGGATTGCCGAAGACGTGGCGGACCCCGCGCGCGCGCAGCATCTCGAACATCGCGACCTTGGCGAGCATGCCGCTATCTCCGCTTCAGGTAGATCGCTTCGAGGCCTTCCCGGGTGAAGTCGGGTCGGCGGCAGTACGCCAGGATCTCCTGCTCCGACCGGTTCACCCGCTCGACGGCGTCGTCGAGCCGCCCGGCGATCTCGTGGGGAATCGACACGACGCCGTGCTGATCCGCGTGCAGCAGATCGCCGGGCCGCACCGGCAGGCCGTCGACCTCGACCGGATCGCCGACGCCGACCAGGTGCACGTAGGCGCGGGAGACCACGACGCTTCCGGCGAAAAAGTGAAAGCCGAGCGCGCGCACCTCGTCGAGATCGCGGACGCCGCCGTTCGTGACCGTACCCACACAACCCAGCGCATGATGGATCGTACTTTGCACCTCGCCCCAAAACGCGCCGATACCCGGCGGATCATCCAGGTCTTGGATCACGACGACCCGCGGCGCCGGCACCGTCTCGATCGCCCGCCACAACGCCGCCCGGCGCGCGGTGGCGTCGGGGGGCGGGGCCGTCCCGGCACGGCAGGTCGCGGTGACGGCGTATCCAACCATGGGCCCGAGGTCGGGAAAGAGACAGCGCACCCGTCCCGTCGTAAACCCGGCGTTCTTCGGCCGGACGTTGAACGTCTCGATCGCGTTGGAAAGCGTTGGGGTCGTGTACGTGCGAAGTTTCGCTAGCGCGTCGGGTCCGAGCGGTTGGGGCATCCAGGCCTCCGTGCCGTGCGTGGTGGGTGCCCGCACAGATTCTTGCGGCCGGAGGTCGAGACCTTCCCGCCGGGCGGCCGTGTCATTACAGGCCGCGGCGCGCGCGGTGTAGAGGCGAACACGATGGCGCAGTGGCAAAAAAATCTGTACGCGCTGTGGGCCGCCCAGTTCATCACGATGGTCGGTCTCACCCTCGTGGTGCCGTTCATGCCGCTCTACATCGGCACGCTCGGCGTGCACCGCCTCGACGACGTCGAACGGTTGAGCGGAATTCTGTTCGCGGCGCCGTTCCTGGCGCAGACGCTCATCGCGCCGCTGTGGGGCGTGCTCGGGGACCGCTACGGCCGCAAGATCATGGTGCTGCGCGCGCTCGCGGGCATCGGCCTGACGAACATGCTGGCCGCGACCGTCGGCGCGGTGTGGCAGTTGCTGGCCCTGCGCATGGTCCAGGGCGCCGTGAGCGGGTTTGTCGCCGCGACCAATGCGCTCGTCTCGTCGTCGATTCCTCGCGACCGGCTCGGGACGGCGATGGGCATCCTCCAAAGCTCGCTGACGGCGGGCGGCATCATCGGCCCGCTGATCGGCGGCGCGCTCGCCGACGAAATCGGCTACCGGTGGGTGTTCGTGTTTACCGGGCTCTCATGCTGGGCCGGCGCCGCGGTCGTCCTGGTCGCGACGCGCGAATCGACGGGCGGGCGCGCCCGCGAGGGCGGACCCGGCGTTCGCGACAACCTCGCCTATTTTTTCGGCTCGCCGGTACTGCGGACGGTCGGCCTGCTTCTCTGCACCAGCAATCTCGCGGTGATGGCCGTCGAGCCGATCTTTCCCGTGTTCGTGCAGACGCTCGGCGTGCCCGCGCCGCGGGTCGCCACCGTCGCCGGGGTACTCTTTTCTGTGACGGGGTTCGCGTCGATGCTCGGCGCGGCGATGTGGGGCAGAGTGTCCGACCGCCTCGGCGAGGGGCGCGTCCTCACGATGGTGCTGTGGGGTGCGTGCGTGACCTACATCGCGCAGGCCGCGGTGCGGGGGCCCGTCGCGCTGTTCATTCTCCGCGCGGCGCTCGGGTTGGCGGTCGGCGGCCTCATGCCGCCGCTCTACGCGATCGTGGCACGGCGTACGCCGCCTGAGCGGCTCGGCGGGATCATGGGGCTCACGAGCAGCGCGATCATGATCGGCAACCTCGTGGGGCCGATCGCCGGCGGGCTGTTCGCGGCGGCGGCAACCATTCGGCCGGTGTTTGTGGCGGCCGGAGCGGTGCTGGCCGTCGCGGCACTCTCCACGCGGGGCCTCGCCCCGGCGATCGAGGAGCCCGCGGTCGAATACGGCGAGTCGGACTAATCGGCGCGGGGAGGGACGAGATGGAAACGTCGGGACCACGGTGGATGCGGGCGGCGCGGGCCGCCGAGGTGCACCAGGCGGGCCGTCTCGCCGTGCACGTGGACGGCCATGCGGTCGCGCTGTTCGTGTCGGACGGACGCCTCTACGCGGTGGATAACCGCTGTCCCCACATGGGGTTCCCGCTCGACCGCGGCAGCGTCGCCGACGGGATCCTCACCTGTCACTGGCACCACGCGCGCTTCGACCTCGCCGGCGGCGGCACGTTCGACCAGTTCGCCGACGACGTCCGGGCATACCCGGTCGACGTGCGCGACGGCGACGTCTACGTGGACCTCGCGCCGCGCGGCGATCCGCGCGCGCACCACCGCCGGCGGCTTCGCGACGGACTCGAGCGCGATATCCCGCTCGTGATCGCCAAGGCCGCGCTGGTGCTCGGCGCCGACGGCGCTGGCGCCGTCGAGGCGGTGCGGATCGGACTCGAGTTCGGGACCCGGTACCGGGCCGCGGGCTGGGGGCAGGGCCTGACGATGCTGACGTGCTACGCGAATTTGGTGCCGTACCTGGACGAGGCGGACCGGCCGTGGGCACTCTATCAAGGCCTGAGCGCGGTCGCGCGCGACACCGGCGGCGCTGCGCCCCGGTTTGTGCTGGCGCCGCTCCCCGACGCCGCGGCGGACATCGGCCGGCTCACCGAGTGGTTCCGGCGTTTCGTCGACGTGCGCGACGCCGAGGGCGCGGAGCGCTGCATCGTCTCCGCCGTGCGCGCCGGAGCGGACGCCGCCTCCCTCGCCGGCATGCTGTTCGCCGCGGCGACGGACCATCGGTTCATCGAGATCGGCCACGTGCTCGATTTCACGAACAAGGCGTTCGAAGCGCTCGACATCGCGGGTTGGACGCACGCCGAAGCGGCGCTTGCGAGCCTCGCGACGGCGTACGCGACGGCCGACCGGATGGAGGAGTCGAACGAGTGGCGTCACCCCGTCGATCTTGTCGCGATCGTCGAGGCGGCGGCCCGCTCACTGCCGGAGGCGCTCGAGACGGGGCGCGGGCGCGGCCGCGCGCTCGACCCCGGCCCACTCGTGCCCGTGCTGCTCGGCGAGAACCCTCAGGCGATCGCGGACGCGCTGCTCGAGGCGCTGCGGCGGGGCGCCGCGCCCGCCGACGTGGCCGGCGCGGTCACGTATGCCGCCGCGCTGCGCATCGCGCGCTTTCCGCAGTCCAACGAATTCGGGGACTGGGACACCGCCCTGCACACCTTCACGTTCGCGAACGCGGTGCAGCAGGGGCTCCGGCGCAGTGGATCGGCGCTGCTGCTCCGCGGGGTCTTCGACGCGGCGATGAGCGTCTATCTGGACCGGTTTCTGAACGTGCCTCCGGCGCGGCTTCCCGACCCCGATCCCGAGGCCGGGCCCGACATGCTCGGCGAGCTTGCCGCCACGCTCGACCGCCAGCAGCAGGTCACGCCGGCCGCGCGCCTTGTGACGGCGTTCCTCGGCCGTCCGGGTGACGTGGCCCCGCTGCTCGCCGCCCTCGGCCGCCTGCTCGTCCGGGAAGACAGAAACTTCCATACTATACAGATGCTGGAGGCCGCCTTCCGCCAGTACGCCGGCCGGCGGGGGACGAAGGCGGGGACGCACGTGCTCGTCGCCGCCGTCCGCTATCTCGCCGCCCACGCCCCCACGGTCCGCGCGCAGGGGCAGACCTTCGAGATCGCGCGGCGCCTGCACCGCGGCGAACGCCTCTTTGAAGAGGAATAGCCGGTCCAACGCCATATTACCGTTACAATTCATCCCGATGATGACTTGGAACGCGCCGGTTCCGGAAGGGGCCGGCGACCTTGGAACCGCCTAAAGGGGGCGAAAATGTGAGAGGTTGGGGGAGCGCGGCGCTCGTTGTGTGTTTCGTGGCTCTCGTGACACTGCCGTCGAACGGCGCGATGATGGGGATGGACATGGTCGGCTCCATCAAGACGCAGCTCAAGACGGCGACGTTCCACGCCGGGGAGCTCGCGCAGAAGGGCGCGATCTCCGCGACCAAGCTGCATGTGCAGCATACCATCAACTGCTTGGAGGGGCCGTCCGGCGCGGACTACGTCCAGGCGGTCGGGTATCCGTGCAGCGGCCAGGGCCACGGGATCCTGCCGGATCTCAAGGCGGCCGTCGCGGCCAACGTGCCCGGTGCAAAGGCTGCGTGGGATGACGCGAACATCGCGCTGAGTCTGTGCAAGCAGGCGCGGGACATGACCGACGTGACGCAGGCGCAGCCCTGGGCGAAGGTCGTCGCGGAATACCTCACCAAGGCCTCGAACGACCTCGGGCAGTAGCCTGGATCGCGTGCGATCGTCGCGAGGGGTGGATCGGCCGGCGTGCTGATCCACCCCCTCGTCGTACATTTTCCGATCGCGTTGTGGTTGACCGCGGCGTTTTTCGACGTACTGCATCTGCGGCGGCCCGATCGCGCGCTGTTCCGCGAGTCGGCGTACTGGTTGACGGGCATCGGCCTGGCCGCCGCCTTCGTGGCCATCGCGATGGGCTGGCTGGACCTCCTGAATCTCGAAGCGCAGGGCGTGGGGACCGGCCTGGAGCAGCGCCATCTGAGGCACAGCGTCGTCGCGTACTGCACGACGGCGCTGTTTCTTGGCCTCTTTCTGTGGCGGTGGCGGACGGGCAACCACATGCCGGCGTGGGCGATCGCTCTCTCGGTCGTGGGAGCGCTGGCCGTGGCGCTGACGGGGTATCTCGGCCACGACATGCGGTCCGTCATGTGAGGTCCGGACGCCGGAGCCCTACCTCTTCGGGGGGTTTTCAGGTAAGATGATGCGGGGCCCCGGCGGCGCTGTGGCCCGACCATGACTGACCCCTACGATCCGAAAACCATAGAAGCCACGTGGCAGGCCCGCTGGGAGGCGGACGGGCTGTACCGCGTCCGCGACGATGCCTCGCGGCCCAAGTACTATTTCGTGACGATGTACCCGTATCCGAGCGGCGACCTCCACATCGGGCACTGGTACGCGATGACCCCGTCCGACGCCAAGGCGCGCTTCCAGCGCATGCGGGGGCACAACGTCCTCTTCCCGATGGGCTTCGACGCCTTCGGCCTGCCGGCCGAGAACGCCGCGATCAGCCACGGCATCCACCCCTACAAGTGGACGATCGCGAACATCGAGCGGATGCGCGGACAACTGCGCTCGATGGGCGCGATGTTCGACTGGTCGCGCGAGATCGTCACGTGCCTTCCGGAGTACTACGTCTGGAACCAGTGGTTTTTCCTGAAGTTCTACGAGGCCGGGCTCGCCTACCGCGCGATGGCGCCGGTCGACTGGTGTCCGCACTGCAACACGACGCTGGCGCGCGAACAGGTCGTCGGGGCCGAGCGCGTCTGCGAGCGGTGCGGTACGCCGGTGATCAAGAAGGACCTCGAGCAGTGGTTCTTCCGGATCACGCGCTACGCCGACGAGCTCTTGGATTTCAGCAAGATGGAGTGGCCGGAGCGCGTCGAGACGCTGCAGCGAAACTGGATCGGCCGCAGCGACGGCGCCGAGATCGTCTACATGAGCGAGCAGGGCGATCCGATCACGGTGTTCACGACGCGGCCGGATACGCTCTTCGGGGCGACGTTCCTCGTGCTGGCGCCGGAGCATCCGCTTGTCGAGAAGCTGACGACCCCGGAGCACCGCGCGGAGGTCACGGCCTACGTGCACCGTGCGCGGCGGCAGACCGAGATCGAGCGCCTTGCCGAGGACCGGGAGAAGACCGGCGTGTTCATCGGCGCCTACGCGCGCCACCCGCTGACGAACGCGCGGATCCCGATCTACATCGGCGACTACGTGCTGCTGTCGTACGGCACCGGCGCGATTCACGCGGTGCCGGCGCACGACACCCGCGACTGGGAGTTCGCGAAGAAATACCGGCTGCCGATTCCGACCGTCATCGCGCCGCCGGACTGGGACGGCAAGCCGCTCGCAGAGGCCTACATCGGAGAGGGGACGATGGTGAACTCCGGCCCCTTCGACGGCACGTCGAGCGCGGAGGGCCGCCGGCGGGTCACGGAAGCGCTCGACCGGGCGGGGCGCGGGCGCGCCGCGGTGACGTACCGGCTGCGCGACTGGCTGATCAGCCGGCAGCGCTACTGGGGCACGCCGATCCCGATCGTGTACTGTCCGTCCTGCGGCGCGGTACCGGTGCCCTATGAGGATCTGCCGGTGCGCCTTCCCGAGGACGCGGAGTTTCTGCCGACCGGCGAGTCGCCGCTCAAATACCACGAGAAGTTTCGCAAGACCACGTGCCCGAAATGCGGGGGACCGGCCGAGCGCGAGATCGACACGATGGACACCTTCGTCGACTCGTCCTGGTACCAGTACCGGTTCTTGAGCCCGCACGATGCCGCGCAGCCGTACGACCCGGAGGCCGGCCGCCGCTGGCTGCCGGTCGATCAGTACACCGGCGGCATCGAGCACGCCGTGCTGCACCTCATGTACACGCGGTTTTTCACGAAGGCGATGCGGGACCTCGGGCTCACCACCCTCGACGAGCCGATGCTGCGGCTGTTCAACCAGGGCATCATCCTCGGGCCCGACGGGAACCGGATGAGCAAGTCGCGCGGCAACGTCGTGAACCCCGACGACTACGTGGGCACGATGGGCGCCGACACGGTGCGGGTGTACCTGATGTTCATCGGACCGTGGGACGGGGGCGGCCCCTGGAATCCCCGCGGCATCGAGGGCGTGCACCGCTTCCTGCAGCGTGTATGGCATCTCGTGCTGGAGACGTCGTCCGGCGCCGATGCGGTGTCGGCGGGCGGCCGTGAGCGCGCTGCCGGCGACGGCGGCGCCGCGGACCCGTCCTCCCTCGCGGGGCAGGTCCGGCGCGCGACGCACCAGGCGCTCAAGCGCGTGACGGACGACCTCGAGGCGTTCCGCTTCAACACCGCGGTCGCGGCGCTGATGACCTACATGAACCGGCTGGCCGAGCTGCGGGCCGAAGGCGGACCGGCGACCGCGGAATGGAAAGACGCGCTGCGGACGCTCGTGCTGATGCTCGCGCCGCTCACACCGCACGTCGCCGAGGAGCTGTGGGCAAGGCTCGGCGGCGCCTACAGCGTGCACCGGCAGTCCTGGCCGACGTGGGACGCCGCGGCGATCCGCGAAGAGACCGTGACCGTGGTCCTGCAGGTCAACGGCCGTGTGCGCGACCGCATCAGCGTTCCGGCCGGCATCGACGAGGCGCGCCTCAGGGACGTGGCGCTGGAGAGCGAGCGCGTCCGCAAGTTTACCGACGGCAAGGCCGTTCAGGATGTCATCGTCGTCCCCGGCAAGCTGGTCAACGTCGTCGCCCGGTAGGCGCGACCGAAACTTTCTGGCCCGTTTGCTCGTTACACCGGGTGATGAGCGACGTTGCCGCCGCCGTGGCACTTATGGCGCCGCCGCCTGAGGCCGTGAAGGCGCCGGCCTACACGGCGGAAGAACTGGCGCGCTACGACGGCATCGTCCAGCGCTACGCCCGGCACGTCTACAACATCGCGTACCGGATGACCGGCAACCAAGCCGACGCCCGCGATCTGTCCCAGGAGGCGTTCCTCCGGGTCTACCGGGCGCTGCGGCGGGTCCAGCCGGGGGCGCCGCTCGAGAGCTGGCTGTATCGCATCGTCAGCAACCTGTATATCGATCTGCTGCGCCGGCGGCCGAAGGCGCGCGTCGAGTCCCTCGACGCGCCGATCGACACGCTGCGCGGCGAGTTAACCCGGGAGTTTCCGGACGTCGCGGCCAACCCGGAGGCCGTGTTCGAACGCGAGCACATCGACGGCGCGATCCAACAGGCCCTCGGTGTGCTCAGCCCGGATCTGCGGATGGTTGTGGTGCTGAGCGATATCGAAGGATTTGCCTACGAAGAGATCGCCGCGATGCTACGCGTTCCGCTTGGAACCGTGAAATCGCGGCTCCACCGGGCCCGTCAGGTCCTCCAGGTACGGCTGCGTCCGTACGTCGAGGCGCGGCGCCGGGGGTGGCAGCCGTGAACCACCATCGCGCCGGCCGCCTGCTGTCGGCCTACGTGGATTCGGAGTTGACGGCCGCCGAGACCCGCGCGGTGCAGGAGCACCTGCTGGACTGCGCCGCCTGCCGCGATGCGTACGAGAACCTCCGCGTGGCGCGGGATCTGCTCGCCGGTCTGCCGCCGGCCGAGCCGCCGGCGGCGTTCTGGGCGGCCATTCGCCGGCCGATGATGCGTCCGGCGACGGCAGAAGGCGCATCCGGCGGATGGGCCGGGCGGATGCGCGCTGCGTGGGACTCCGTCGTCCGCCTCCCGTGGCCCGGCATCGCCGGCCGCCGGCCGGGCCTGGTCCTGGCCGGGGTGCTCGTCGCGCTCGCGCTCGCGGTGCTGCCCCTCGTGAAGGGCACGGTGGACAGGCTCCATGCGACCGAGATCGGCGTCGACCTGTACGTCCACGATCACGCGATGCAGATGGGCACCGCGCCGCTCGTGGATCGCGCGTACGTGGGCCTCGTCGCCGGCGACGCGGAACTGGTGCTCGCCGGGGAGACCCCGCGTCCCGTCGGAGACATAGTCCGGTGATGCGCGTCGCGGCCAAGGCGATGACGGCGGCGCTCGTGCTGCTGGTCGCGGGCGCCGCGATCGGGGCGCCGTTCGTCCCGCCCGCGCCGCCGACACAGGCGGCCGCGGTGCCGCCGACGCCGCGCGCCATCCTCAAGATGGCGCTCGAGGCGCCGCGGCTCATCGATTACGAAGGCACGAAGATCATCACGGCGCTCCGCAACGGCCGGATGGAGACGGTGACCGTCGCGGAGTCGCACAAGCGGCCGAACCTGCTGCGGCTCGAATACCTGTCGCCGGAGGACGTCGCGGGGCGGGTGATCGTCGACGACGGCACCACTGCCCGGCACTACGAGCCGGCCTTGAATATGCTCTTCGAGGACCACAGCATTCAAGATGGCGGCGCGGCGGCCGGCCTGACGCTGCTGACGCGCAACTACGACATCGTGCTGCTCGGCACCGACGAGGTCATCGGCCGGCAGGCCTACGTGCTGTCGCTCACACCGCACGGCACAGGCGTGCAGCGCCAGTTGTGGGTGGACCGGCTGACCGGGACGGTCCTGCGCGCGGAGGACCGGGACGCCTCGCGCGGCCTCGTTCTGACCACGTACTTTTCGCGCATCAGCTTCAGCCTGAATCTGCCGGAGGCGTACTTCCGCTACCGGCCTCCCGCCGGAACACGCGTCGTCTCGCTCCAGACCGTGGCGGGCGGCACGCAGAACCCCGCTCAACTGCAGCGGCAGGTGGGCTTCCCGGTGCTCGTCCCGCCGGCGCTGCCCGAGGGTTACACGTTCCGCGGCGGCGCGGTCAGCCGGTTCGGGAGCCTGGTCTCCGCCTATCTGCGCTACAGCGACGGCGGCAACATCATCTCGTTTTTCGAAGCGCCGGCCGGCTCGATCGGCTGGCCCACGACCGGACTGCCGGTGCGCGTCCAGTCGCAGCCCGGCCGGTTCATCGACCTCGGCTACTTCCGCGTGCTGATCTGGGAGCAGCGGGGACTGCGCATCACGGCCGTGGGCACCGCGCCGTCGGAGACGCTGATGCTCGTGGCCGGGCAGTTGATCGCCGGCCGCGAGCAGGTGCTGGTGGCGGACGTCTCCCGCCGCACGGAGGCGGATCCGGCGACCGTCCGCCGCCTGCGCAGCGAGGGCCTGACGTTCCCCGAGATCGCGAAGGCGTTCGCCATCTCTCACGCGCTCGGGACCGGCATCGATACCACCGTGCGCTTCGTGCACGGCAGCCTGTCCGTCACCGATCTCGCGACGCAGCTGAAGATGCGGCCCGACGCGCTCCGCGCGGCCGTCCGCCGCGCCGTGGACACCGCGTCGATGACGCCCGCGCTTCCGGCGTCCGCTCCATCCGGCCCACCGGCGGGTCTCCCCACACCCTAGCGATGTCTCACGCCGTCGCGTCCTGCCGGATTGCCGGCTGGGTGGTCACGGTCGCCGCCGTCTGCGCGCTTGCGGGCGGCGCGGCGCCGTCACTCGTCCGCGCGCCGGGTGCGCGGGCGGCCGCCGCGGGGCCCGCCCTACTGGCCCAGGGCTGGGCACGGATCACCGCCGGCGGCACGCTCGTGTCCGTCGTGCCGTCCGCCGGCCTCGTCTCGGTCGCGATCGGGAGTCCGGGCAGAGTGGACGTCTTCGAAGGCGGGACCGCGTGGCGAAGCCGCTCTCTCTCCGGCACGCACCTGGTTCGCCTGCTGCCCCAGACGGTCGTGGCGGACAGCGCGGCGCGGCCGATCCGGTGGGACGCGCTGCGCCGGGGCGACCGCGTCGCAGTCTGGGGCGTGATGAGTCCGGATGAGGCGATCATGGCGTTGTCTCTGGTCGTCGCGACAACCGCTCAGGCCGCGAGACCCACGGCGCCCGCGTCCGGCCCGGCGGGGGGGATGGCCGGCGTGGTGACGGCGCGATCGGGATCGACGCTGGATATCGTAACCGACACCGGGACGCGGCATGCCGTGCTGCTGACCGCGGCCACCCAGATGCGGGCCGACGGTCTCGTCGCCGCGTCGGCGTTGGCGCCGTTCGACCTCGTGCAGGTCGACGGCCCCGTCAACTCCGACGGCAGTGTCGTCGCCGCGCACGTGTCCGTCGAATTTCTCGCCTCGCAGGCGGCGCAGATTTCGGGACCGATCGAGGCGGTGCGCGGGGACGTCGGCGGCCTCATCGTCGGCGGCACGATGGTGTGCACCTCCGTTCAGACCTACTTCGTCAGCGGCGCGTCGCGGCTGTGGATCACGCAGCTTGCCGCGGGGCGTCCCGTGACCGTGTACGGCCTTCCGATCCTCGCCGGGAAGATCCCTGTCGGTCTCGCCGCCCGCGTCGTCGCCGTCCGCTAGCTTCGTCTCACCCGCCCGGTATACTGGAAGCGCGGCAATGACGGGCGCCGCCTCACCGGCGGCGAGAGGAGGGCGCGATGGCCAAGAAGGGCAAGGGCGTGGAGTACCGTGTGATCCGGATTGAGGATCGTGCCGAGTCGGCCGAAGGCGAGTTGAATCGAGCCGCCAAGGACGGTTTTAAGGTCGCCGGCACGACGGCGAAGGCGGTCATCATGGAGCGCAAGATCAAAGCCAAGGACGAGGACGATAAGGATAGAGACAAAGACGACAAGGACGATAGAGACGATCAAGACGACGAGGACGACTGACGGGCCGGAAGATGGACCTCGGCGCGCTGCAGGCTCAGATCGCCGCGACGTTCAGCGATAGGGATCGGACGCGCGGCATCGACGGGACCTTCCGGCGTCTCGTCGAGGAGATCGGGGAAGTTGCCAAGGACATTCGCAGTGGAGACCATGCCGCGCTTGCGTCCGAACTCTCCGACGTCCTCGCCTGGACCTTGAGCGTGGCGGTGCTGTGCGACGTGGATCTCGACCAGGCCGCCGCCCGTTATGCCGCCGGTTGTCCGCGATGCGAAGCCTCGCCGTGCCGCTGTCCGATGGACGCGGTCCCGCGGTAGCCGTCGCGACGTCGCTTAACCCGCAAACAGCGGCAGTTGGGCCGGCTCCGCCGGCGGCGCGAGGTGCCGGCGGGCCTGGATGCCGTGCTGTCTCTTGGATGCGTCCACGATCTCGCCGACGTCCGCCCGGTACGCGTCCGGCGCATACTTGCCGCGATACATGCGTAGATAGCGTGGAATAAGTGCCGGATACCGTTCTTTCAAGAACTGAAAGAACGCGTCGCGTGTCACTTCCCCGAGATGGAGCACGTTATGGCTCACGAAGTGGGCGCCGTGGTCGCGGGCGGCCTGCATGACCGCGTCGAGATTCGCCGGATCGTCGGTCAGGCCCGGCAGGATGGGCGCGAGGATCACCCCGGCACGGATGCCCGCGTCCGACAAACGCCGCACCGTTCGAAGCCGCTGTGCCGGGAGCGCCACGGTCGGCTCGATTTCGCGCGCCATGCGCGGGTCGGTTGTCACGATGCTCACGCACACCGTCACCGCGGCGCGGCGGGAGAGTTCGGTCAGCACGTCAAGATCCCGAAGGATCATGGGAGAACGCGTCACGATGCTGACCGGCGTGCGTGACTCACAGAGCGCCTCGAGAATGCGGCGAGTCACTTTGTACTTGCGCTCGATTGCCTGGTATGGATCCGTGGCCGTCCCCAGCGCGACTTCGTCACGTTTCCACGTACGCCGCCGCAGTTCGGTGCGCAGCACGTCCGGAGCGTTGGCCTTCACGAAGATCTTGGAGGACCATTCCTGCACGCCGTCCTCTTCGAGAAACCAGTGGGTCCGCCGGGCGTAGCAATTGTGGCTGACGATGCCGTTGGCAATGAAGTCTCCCGTGCCGGTACTAATGTCGTGGAGCCGGCGAACGCCGACCGGCTCAATCGAGACGATGGCGAGGCGCTTATTCTTCACCGCGCGGCCGGTGAAATTGCGCTTCCTTGTAATGACAGGGTCGAAGGAGTGGAAAAAACGTAGGTGCTCGCGGAGACCCCCAAGCAGCCGAACACAGGTGATCGGTTTCACTTGATTCGGAGTCCGGTGCTCGACCGCAAAGGCAAAACGAAACCGCTGCAGGCAATGAACGATGCAGTCGATGATTCTCGGGTCGGTGTTTGAAATACGCAAGATACCTTGAGACCAGCTACCTTCGGCGTCGAAGATCCCGGCCAGGAATCCTTGGCACCACTCTGGAGATGGCTCGGCGGGCCACACGATGATTCTCTGTACAGCCTCCACGTCGCGGCGTGCATGGGTGCGAATCGCGTTCGCGGCTCGCCAGGCTCCGCTGGCCTGCTGGAAGCTGAAGACTTGTGTGGGCACCGCGAAATGCGTCAGGTACTCGCGCGATCGGCTGAGGGCCTCGCCATCCGTCAGCGCAAGCCGGAATTGCCATTGATTGCCGTGAGCCCGCCCGGGCCGATCATACTGGTAGAATGCGAGCAACCCGTCGCCTCGTATCATGCCGCACAGGTAGCCACGTTCGTAGTCGTCGTTCTTAGTTGGAGGCGGGGCGAAGGCGCCGGTTCCGATCAGTGTGTTGTTCAAAGTTAGGTGTGGACGTCTCATGGCGCCGTGTTCAGTGCCGGTCACGAACTTCCAGCCCCTGTCGCTCAGGAAACGATGATCGCCGCTGGCAACGAGCGCTGTTCCGTCTTCGAGGATGACCCGAAAGGCCGGCTTCTCGGTGTTCCAACACGCCAATACGGGTGTCGCGGTGTAGTAACGGTACCGCGAACGTCGGACCGTCCCGATGACTTCATCGCCTGCACGGAGTATCTCGAGTGGTCTCGTCGTGCCATCTGCCATCAGAATCGGCGTGTCTCCCGCTTGGCAGAAGACGCACCCGTGGGAACAGCCCCGGTAGGGATTGATCGACCATCGGAAGGGCATTCCTTTGACGGGGTTCAGCACCGACTTGACCGTGATCTCGGAGATCTGGCGCTCAGGCAGCATGGTGAACTCATGATAGCGAACATATGTTCGTAGTCAATACCGAACAACCGGAAGGCTCACAGTTGGGCGGGTGAGACTATCCGGTTAGGCGGTGCCGCCGGCGACCGGTGCGAACAGCAGAATCATCTCCCGGACCAGGGACGCCGCGAGAACGGCGGTGCGCCCGCTCGGATCACAGGGCGGGGCGACTTCAACCACGTCCATCCCGACGACGCGGTGCGACGCGAGGCTTCGCAGCGCGTCGAGCAGCTCGCGGTAGTGCGCGCCCATCGGTTCCGGGTTCCCGGTGCCCGGCGCCTCGGCCGGATCCAGCACGTCGATGTCGACCGTGAGGTAGAGGGGCCGGCCGGCGAGCCGATCGAGGACCTCTCGCGGCACCGCCACATCCCGATCGCAGGCGAGACAGCGCGCGCGGGCCAGCTCGAACTCATCGCGCGTGCCGGCGCGGATGCCGAACTGCGCGACCGGCACGCCGCCGTCGAGCAACCGGCGCATGACGGTGGCGTGCGCGACCCGGCGGCCCTCGTATTCGTCCCGCAGATCGGTGTGGGCGTCCCACTGGATCACGGCGAGATCGGGGTGCCGCGGCGTCAGCGCCTGCACCGCGCCGAGCGTCACCGTGTGCTCGCCGCCGAGCACGAACGGCACGCAGGGCGGCAGCTGCCGGCGAACCGCCCGCACCATCGCCTCCGGCTCGAGGCCGTCGACGGCGAGGTTGCCACCGTCGACGAAGGACACGCCGGCGAGATCCCGATCGAGGACCGGGCTGTACGTCTCGATACTGTCGGAGGCCCAGCGGATGCCGTCGGGTCCGAAGCGGCTGCCGCGCCGGAACGAGGCGGTCGCGTCATAGGGGATGCCGTAGAGCGCGAGGCCGCCGGGCGGCACCGCGCCCGGCGGCCTCGCGCCGAGAAAGCTCACCGGCCGGCGCTCACGTGTCCGACTCTGTCGCCTCCCGCAAGAACGGCGGCGCGTCGAACGCGGCCCGGTGCACCACCGGCGTGTAGTAGCGCAGCCTGAACCCCTCGGTGCGTTTCGCGATCGTCTCCGCCGTAACCGCGAGGGGGTCCGGTCCCAGCGAACCGACCGTGAACGACCACAGCGTGCCCGGATACTCGACCACCGCCGCGACGTAGGTTCGGACCACGGGGAAGAACGGGCGCAGCGTGCGGCGGACCGAGCGAATCAGATCGCCCTGATAGATCGCCGAACCGGACTGGACGACCAGCAGCCCGCCGGGGGTGAGCCGGCGCCGGATCGTTCCATAGAACTCCGGGGCGAACAGGCCGACCG
>Ga0070731_10002268_pt1 | contig 18536 bp, 14 predicted proteins | sample Coa_R1_2_FD_66448 | JGI IMG/M metagenome (GOLD analysis project Ga0070731, IMG submission 66448) | Surface soil microbial communities from Centralia Pennsylvania, which are recovering from an underground coalmine fire - Coalmine... | ecosystem: Environmental > Terrestrial > Soil > Unclassified ... | reverse complement strand
GTCGGCGGCGTCGAGCCCCAGTCGATGACCGTGTGGCGTCAGGCCGAGAAGTACGGCGTCCCGTCGATCTGCTTCGTCAACAAGATGGACCGCACCGGTGCGGACTTCTTTGACGTCGTCAAGAAGATCCAGGACGAGCTCGGCGGCAACGCCGTCCCGATCACGCTCCCGGTCGGAAAGAACGAGGATTTCACGGGCATCATCGACTTGGTCAAGAGCTGCGAGGTGCTGTTCAGCGAGAACAAGGGAATCCCCGTCGTCGAAGAGCGTCCCATCCCGGAGTCCTACCGGGAAGAGGCCGCCAAGTGGAGGAAGAATCTGATCGAGAAGGTCTCCGAGCAGGATGAAGCCCTCCTGGAGAAGTTCGTCTCGGGCCAGGACCCCACGGAAGCGGAACTGCGTGCCGCGCTCCGCAAGTCGACCCTCAGCCGCGCCATCAATCCGGTCCTCTGCGGCTCGGCCGCGCGGAACATCGGCATCCAGCGCCTGCTCGACGCGGTCGTCGACTACCTGCCCGCCCCCAAGCTCGAGGAAGGCCCCCTGGCCGCCCTCGCGTTCAAGATCTTCAGCGACCGACACAACAAGCTGACCTACGTCCGCGTCTATAAGGGCAAGCTCGAGGGCGGCTCGTACGTCCTCAACTCGACCCGCGGCAACCGCGAGCGCGTCGGCCGCCTGGTCGAAATGCACGCGAACAAGCCCATCATCCGGGAATACCTCATGGCCGGGGAGATCGGCGCCGTCATCGGCTTCGACAAGACGCTCACCGGCGACACCATCTGCGATCCGGAGAATCCCGTCACGCTGGAGGCGATCGAGTTCCCGGCGCCCGTCATTTCCGTCTCGATCACGCCGGAATCCCGCGCCGACCGCGACAAGCTCTCCCTCGCCCTCGCCAGGCTGGCCGAAGAGGATCCGACGTTCCTCATCTCGTACGATCACGAGACGGAAGAGACGATCATGTCGGGCATGGGCGAGCTCCATCTGGAAATCCTGGTGGACCGCCTGAAGCGGGAGCACAATGTCTCCGCCAAGGTCGGCCGCCCCCAGGTGGCCTACCGCGAGACGGCCACCGCGACGGCCGAGGTGGATCACAAGCTCCAGAAGCAGACGGGCGGCAAGGGCGACTTCGCCCGCGTCTGCCTTTCCTGCGAACCCCTGCCCCCGGGCACGGGCTTCGAGTTCGTCAATGACGTCAAGGGCGGCAACGTCCCGAAGGAATACATCCCCGCCGTCGAGAAGGGCATCGTCGAGGCGATGGGAAAGGGCGTGTACGCCGGCTTCCCGATCGTCGATCTGCGCGTGTCGCTCATCGACGGCGACTACCACGACGTCGACTCCAGCGAGCGCGCGTTCAACACCTGCGCGTCGATGGCGTTCAAGGACCTCTTCCGGAAGGCCAGCCCCCAGCTGCTGGAGCCGGTCATGTCGGTCAGCGTCATCACCCCGGCGGACTACCTCGGCTCCGTGAATGGCGACCTGGCGGCCCGCCGCGGCCGGATCGAAGCGATGGACAAGAAGGGCGTGAACCACGAAATCCGCGCCTTCGTGCCGCTGGGGGCGATGTTCGGCTATTCGACGCAGGTCCGCACCCTCTCGAGCGGCAAGGCCACCTTCACGATGACCTTCGACCATTACGAGCCGGTGCCGTTCAGCCTCGCGGAGGAGATCGTCGCCTCCCGCGCCAAGCTGATGGCCACGCGCCGCTTGTAGAGCCGGACCCGAAGGGCGTGAGGGGGGATGCGGCGCTCGAGGCGAGACGCCGCGCCGCCAGAATCCCGGGCGTCCTCCGGCCGCCGGGCATCCCGGACCTCCTCCGCGCCGCCGGGGCTGGACCGATCCCCGGGGCCCGCGGACGGAGGAGGGAGGACGAGGCGGAGGCCGGCCTCGGTGCTCATCTGTTGTAATCCCTCGCCGACTCCCCATATAATCGCCACCCCTGCTGGGGGTAGCGCATGACCTCGTTTCTCGAAGAGCAGTTCTCGCTCAAGGGAGAAGTTGCCGTCGTCACCGGGGGCACCGGCGAACTCTGCAGCGCCATGGCCCAGGGCTTCGCCCAGGCGGGCGCCACGGTCGTGATCGTCGGACGCGACGCCTCCAAGGCCGAAAAGCGCCTGGCCGCCATCCGGGAGGCCGGCGGCGAGGCGGTCTTCCTGTCCGCCGACGTGACCAAGAAGGCCGACGTCGAGCGGGTCGCCGCGGAAACCGTCCGGAGGTTCGGGAAGCTGACCATCGCCCTCAACGGCGCGGGCACCAACTCCCCCACGCCCTTCCTCGACATCTCCGACAAGGAGATGCAGCGCATCCTGGACACCAACTACAAGGCCGTCGTCTTCGGATGCCAGGTCTTCGGCAAGACGCTGATCGACCAGAAACAGGGCGGCGTCATCATCAACATCACGTCCATGTCCGCGATCCGCCCGCTGTCCCGGGTCTTCACGTACAGTGCGACCAAAGCGGCGGTGTTGAACCTCACCCTGAACCTGGCGCGCGAATGGGCGCCCCAGGGGGTCCGCGTCAACGCGCTTTCGCCGGGCTTCTTTCCCGCCGAGCAGAACCGGAAGATCCTCCAGCCGGAGCGCGTCGCCAAGATCCTCGCCCACACCCCCATGAATCGCTTCGGCGAGGCCGCCGAGCTCATGGGACCGGCCATCTTCCTCTGCGGCCGCAAGGCGGGTAGTTTCGTGACGGGCTGCCACCTCACCGTCGACGGTGGATTCTCTTCCATGGAATTCTGACATGAAGATCAGGGACGCCAAGGACGCCGCTCTGGACATGATCTCGCTCGGCGAGTGCATGGTCCGCCTCTCCCCCGCAGGACGCCAGCGCATCGAGTTCGCGACCGAGTTCGAGGCCTGGATCGGCGGCGGCGAGTACAACGTCGCCTACGCCGTCGGCCGCATGGGGCTCCGCGCCGGCTGGATCTCCCGGCTGCCCGACAATTACGTGGCGGGGATGATCCGGAACCACGCCCGAGGAGGCGGCCTCGACATCAGCGATGTCGTCTGGGTCCCCTATGACGGCGTCGGCCGAGCGGACCGGGTGGGCCTCAACTTCACGGAGGTCGGCACCGGGGTCCGGGGCAGCGTGACGATGTACGACCGCGGCCACTCCGCTGCCAGCCACATGAAGCCCGGCGAGGTCGACTGGAAGAAGGTCTTCGGGAAAGGCGTCCGCTGGTTCCACACCGGGGGCATCTTCTCCGCGCTGTCGCCCTCCTGCGCCGACGTCGCCCTCGAGGCGCTCAAGGCCGCGCACGACGCCGGGGTCGTCACCTCCTATGACCTCAACTTCCGCTCCAAGCTCTGGAGCGCGAAGGAGGCGATGGCCGCCACGCAGAAGTTGCTCCCCTTTATCAAGGTGCTGATCGGCAATGAGGAGGACTTCATCAAGGTCCTGGGCATGAAGATCGAGGGCTTGAAGGAGGACTTCCGGGGCCTCGAAGTCGACTCCTACAAGAAGATGGTCGAGCAGGTCGTGAAGAAGATCCCGACCGTCGAGGGGATCGGCACCACGCTGCGCGAGGTGGTCAGCGGCCTCGTGAACCACTGGAGCGCCATCTTCTGGCACGAGGGCAAGTTCTACGAGAGCCGGAAGTACGAGAACCTGGAAATCGAGGACCGCGTGGGCGGCGGCGACGGGTTTGCGGGCGGCGTCATCACCGGCCTGCTCTCGGGCAAGGGCCCCCAGGGGGCGGTCGAGTACGGCGCGGCGCACGGGGCGCTGGCGCAGTCGACTCGCGGCGACACCTCGATGGTGACGCTCGAGGAAGTGGAGCATGTCGTCAAGGGAGGCAGCGCGAGGATCAAGAGATAGCGGGGACCCTTTCCGGGTCGCCGCAACGGGAACACCGTCCATTGAGGTTTCGGAACATGGCCAAATCGCAGGTCGGACTCGTCGGGCTCGCCGTCATGGGCGAAAATCTAGCGCTCAATATCGAGCGCAATGGATTCCCCATCACGGTCTACAACCGGTCGGCGGACAAGACCGAGGCGCTCCTCGCCGGACGCGCCAAGGGCAAGAGCGTCACCGGCGCGAAGACCGTCCGGGAGCTGGTCGCGTCCCTGGAGCGTCCCCGCCGCATTATCCTGCTCGTCAAGGCCGGGGCGCCCGTCGACGACATGATCGGGCAGCTCACCCCGCTTCTGGAGGCCGGCGACATCATCATCGACGGCGGAAACTCGCACTTCAGCGATACGCGGCGACGCGAGACCGCGATGCAGGCGAAGGGCCTCCGCTTCATCGGCTCCGGCGTCTCCGGCGGCGAGGAGGGGGCGCTCTGGGGTCCGTCGCTCATGCCCGGCGGTCCCAAGGACGCGTACGAGCAGATCCGCCCCATCTGGGAAAAGATCGCGGCCAAGGTGGATGACGGCCCCTGCGTGACCTACATCGGCCCCGACGGCGCGGGCCACTTCGTGAAGATGATCCACAACGGGATCGAATACGGCGACATGCAGCTGATCGCCGAGAGCTACGATGTCCTCCGCCAGCTGCTCGGCCTGGACGCGCCCCAGCTCGCCGCCATCTTCGAGGAGTGGAACAAGGGGCTGCTCAACTCCTTCCTGATCGAAATCACCGGCAAAGTCCTCCGCAAGAAGGAGCCGGAAACCGGGAAATGGCTGGTCGACCTCATCCTCGACAAGGCCGGCCAGAAGGGCACCGGCAAGTGGATGAGCCAGATCGCGCTCGACCTCGGCGTGCCGATTCCGACGATCAACGCCGCGGTCGAAGGCCGCATCCTCTCCGCCTTCAAGGACGACCGCGTCAAGGCCAGCAAGGTGCTGAGCGGCCCGAAGCGCGAGCCCTACAAGGGGGACCCCAAGGCGCTGATCGAGGCGGTGCGCGACGCCCTGTATGCCTCGAAAATCTGCTCCTACGCCCAGGGCATGGTGATGATGAGGGTGGCGGGCGACGAGTACCATTGGAACCTGCCCCTCGGCGAGATCGCCCGCATCTGGAAGGGCGGCTGCATCATCCGCGCGCAGTTCCTCGACCTCATCAAGGCGGCCTTCCAGAAGAATCCCCAGCTCGGGAACCTGCTGCTCGACGACCATTTCAAGGCCTGGGTGACCGAGGCGCAGCCGCGATGGCGCCACGTGGTTCAGACGGCCCAGTCGCAGGGCATCCCGGTGCTGGCGATGAGCTCCAGTCTTGCGTACTATGATTCGGTGCGCGCCGAGCGGCTGCCGCTCAACCTGACGCAGGCCCAGCGCGACTTCTTCGGCGCCCACACGTACGAGCGGATCGACAAACCCGGCCAGGGCCCGTTCCACACCGACTGGGGTTCTTAGGGACTTGGGGCTGACATGACTAAGACGCGCATCCTGATCACCACCACGTCGTTCCAGGACACGCCGGGACGGCACCACGACCTGCTTCCCGCCGACCAGTACGAGATCGACCGGGCCCGCGGGCCGCTCTCCGAGCCGGAGATCCTCCACCTCGTCGGTTCGCACGACGCGATCATCTGCGGGGACGATGCGTTCACCAGGCCGGTCCTCGAGAAGTGTCTGCCGCGGCTCAAAGTCCTCGCCAAGTACGGGATCGGCGTCGACAAGATCGACCTCCCCGCCGCCACCGCGCTCAAGATTCCGGTCACGTTCTGCCCCGGCGTCAATCACGTCACCGTCGCCGAGCACACGTTCGGCCTGCTCCTGTCGCTGACCCGTCTCATCCCGCAGCAGGACGCCCTCATCAAGAGGGGGGAATGGAAGCGGTCGACGGGCCGCGAACTCGCCGGAAAGACGATGGGCATCCTCGGTCTGGGCCGCATCGGCAAGGAAGTCGCCAAGCGGGCGAAGGCCTTCGACATGAAGGTCTGCGCGTTCGACCTGTTCTGGGACGACGCGTTTGCGACGCAGTACGGCATCACGCGCATGCAGGCGGGCGAGGACGTCCTCAAGGCCTCCGAGGTGGTCTCCCTGCACATGAATCTGACCGAGGAGAACAAGGAATACATCCACCTCGGTCGCATCGCTTTCATGAAGCGCGGGGCGTATCTCCTCAACTGCGCCCGCGGCGGCCTCATCAACCAGGCGGACGTGGCGGCGGCGCTCAAGCAGGGGCTGCTCGGCGGCTACGGCTGCGACGTCGTCGAACCCGAGCCGATCGAGAAGACGAACCCCCTGCTCGCCGCGCCGAACGTCGTGTTCACGCCGCATACCGGCTCGCGCACGTACGAGAGCGTGGAACGGCAGGCGCTCATGGCGGCGGAGAACATGATCCGCGTCCTCGCCGGCCAGGCGCCCCACGCGCAGGCCAACCAGGTCTAAGGACGAGGCGGATCCGCGCGGCCCGCGCGGGCGGCAGGAGAAACCGCGGGGGAGCGCCACCCCCGGAGGGGACCCGGGCGCGACTCGAGCGTCCAGCCGGGCGCACTCTCGACGCGCGGAATCGGATCAGGCCAGCAACGACGTCACCACGTTCCCATGAACGTCGGTCAGGCGGTACTCCCGGCCCTGGAACTTCGTCGTCAATTTCAGGTGGTCGATCCCCATGAGATGCAGCGCCGTCGCATGGAGATCGTGGACGTGCACCGGATCCTCCGCGATCGTGTAGCCGAGGTCGTCCGTCGCGCCGATCGTAATCCCCGGCCGGATGCCGCCGCCGGCCATCCACATCGTGAAGGCGCGCGGATGGTGGTCGCGGCCCATGAATTTCCCCTCGCCCCGCGACTCGTTCATCGGCGTGCGGCCGAATTCACCGCCCCAGATCACGAGCGTCTCGTCGAGCATGCCCCGCACCTTCAGATCCTTGACCAGCGCCACCGCCGCCTGGTCCGTCTGGCGGCAGAGGTTGGGAAGGCCGTGGGGAATGTCATCGTCCGGATTCGTCCCGTGATGGTCCCAGCCCCGATGATAGAGCTGCACGAAGCGCACGCCGCGCTCGACCAGCCGCCGGGCCAGGAGGCAGTTGTTGGCAAACGAGTTCTTCCCCGGCTCCGTCCCGTACAACTCGTGAATCGATCGCGGCTCGCGGCCGAGGTCGACGAGACCCGGCACGCTGGACTGCATCCGGTACGCCATCTCGTAGGCCGCGATCCGCGTCGCGATCTCCGGGTCCCCCGTCTGGTCGAGGTGCTTCTGATTGAGCGCCCGCAGCGTTTCCACGGTGCGTCCGCGAACGTCGGAGTCGACGCCGTCGGGATTCGTCACCGAGAGCACCGGGTCGCCCTTCGACCGGAACTCGACGCCCTGGTAGGTGGTCGGCAGGAAGCCGCTCGACCAGCAGGCGCTTCCGGCGCCCGGGTCGATCTTCCCGGACACCAGAACGACGAAGCCCGGCAGGTCGTTCGCCTCGCTGCCCAGCCCGTAGGTCAGCCACGACCCCATGCTCGGCCGTCCGACGATGGTGTGCCCCGTGTTCATGAAGATCTGCGCCGGCGCGTGGTTGAAGTGGTTGGTGTGCACCGATTTCACGAACGCCAGGTCGTCGACGATTCCGGCCAGGTTCGGGAGCAGCGCCGACACCGAGGCGCCCGACTGGCCGTGCCGTCCGAACGCGTAGGGGGAGCCGAGCAGCCGGGGAACCCCCTTGATGAAGGCGAAGCGTTCGCCCTTGATCACCTCCTCGGGGACCGGCTGATTGTTGTACTGGCGCAGCTTGGGCTTCTCGTCGAAGAGATCCAGCTGGGACGGGGCGCCCATCATGAACAGGTAGATGATGTTTTTCGCCTTGGCCGCGAAGTGCGGCTTCCTCGGCGCCATCGGGTTCAGCGAGGCCTCCTGGCCGACGAGATCCCGGCCCAGGAGGGACGACAGGGCGATCGAGCCCAGGCCGAACCCCGCCTGCTGGAAGAAATGGCGCCGGGTCGAGTCGCGCAGCGCGTCGTTGGGCATTCTTATTCCTTCGTCACCGTCTCGTCCAGGTTGAGCAGGACGTTGGCGATCAGGGTCCATGCCGCGGCCTCGACCGGGTCCTTCGGCAGCTCGACTCCCTTGAAGACGGCCTTCGCGGCGGCCTGGTCCTTCGCGAAATGAAGGCGCTCGCGGCTCAGCGCCTTCCCGAGGATCTCGGCCTCGATCGCCGAAGGGCGCCGGGACGTGCACAGCCGGAAGCCGTACGCAATGCAGGCGCCGTCATCGGCTCCGCCTTCCGACCGGATGCGCCGCGCCAGGCCCCGGGACGCGTCGAAAAATGCGGGGTCGTTCATTCCGGTCAGGGCCTGCAGGGGCGTGTTGGTCCGGGGCCTCCTCACCGTGCAGCACTCGCGGCTCGGGGCGTCGAAGACGGCGAAGGCGGAGAAGGGCGCGGTGCGCCTCCAGTGCGTGTAGATCCCGCGGCGGTAGCGGTCCCCTCCCGGACTCGGCACCCAGGCGGTATCCACTTTGTTGATCGCGACGACGCCGCTCGTGTCGGCCTGGAGCGGGAAGACGCTCGGGCCGCCGACCTTTTCCGACAGCAGTCCGCTCGCCGACAGCATCGAGTCGCGGATCATTTCGGCTTCCATGCGGAAGCGCGGGCCCCGTGCCAGGAGCCGGTTGTACGGATCGCGCTCATAGGCGCCGGGAGCGACTCGCGACCCCTGGCGGTAGGTCGCCGAGAGGACGATGGTCCGGTGCAGGGCTTTCATGCTCCAGCCTTTCGAGATGAACTCCGTCGCGAGCCAGTCCAGGAGTTCCGGGTGGACCGGCGGCTGGGACTGGGTGCCGAAGTCCTCGGGCGACTCGACGATCGGCCGTCCGAAGAATTCCCCCCAGAAGCGGTTGACCACGACCCGCGCCGTGAGGGGATTCCCTTCGTCGACAAGCCAGTACGCGAGGCCGAGCCGGTTTCTCGGCTTCCCCGCCGGGAGCGGCGGCAGCGACGCGGGGACGCCCGCCTGCACTTTCTCCCCCTTGTTCGTGAAGCCGCCCTTGATCCGGAAATAGGTGGAAGGCGGCTCCTCGCTGACGTTCTCCTGAAGGACCAGGGCGGTGCCGACATCGAGCTTGTCCAGCTCCGCATAGAGCCCCAGGAGGGGTTCGGTCAGCGGCTTGAACTCCACGGGAGCCTGGGAGCGGCAGTAGATGACGATGTCGTTGCGCTGCGTGTTCGTCCGCTTCTCGACGGCGATCGCCAGCGCTTTGCCGACGTGATCGGGCAGCGTTTGATGTCGAAGCTTGGCCTCCTCCCGGCTGATCGTCGCGCGAAGCTCCTTCCGCTGGGCCTGCTGCTCGGGGGTGAGCAGCTCGATCTTGGGCTCCGCGCAGCTCTCGAAGAACGCGAGAAACTGGTAGAACTCCTTTTGGGTGAACGGGTCATACTTGTGGTTGTGGCACTGGCAGCAGGCGAAGGTGCTGCCCAGCCAGACGGCCGCCGTCGTGTTCACCCGGTCGACCAGCGTCTCCCAGCGCGCCTCCTCGGGGTCGGTCCCGCCTTCCTCGTTGGTCATCGTGTTCCGGTGGAAGCCGGTGGCGATCTTCTGGTCGAGGGATGCATTGGGAAGGAGATCCCCGGCGATCTGCTCGATCGTGAACTGGGTGAAGGGCATGTCGCGGTTGAGCGCATCGATCACCCAATCGCGGTACTTCCACATGGTCCGGCGCGTGTCGAAGTTGAAGCCGTTGGTGTCGGCATAGCGGGCGAGGTCGAGCCAGGGCCGGGCCCAGCGCTCGCCGTAGTGCGGGGAGGCCAGGAGGCGGTCGACGAGCTGGGCATAGGCGTCGGGGCTGGAGTCGGCGACGAAGTCGTCGATGTCCTTCGGGCTGGGGGGAAGCCCGGTCAGGTCCAGGCTGACGCGCCGGATCAGGGTTTCCTTGGGCGCCTCCGCGGCGGGCTGCAGTCCCTCCGAGGCCAACCGCGCCCGGATGAAGGCGTCGATCGGCGTCGGCGCCGACCCGACCTCCGGCGGCCGGGGGCGGACCGGTTTCACGTAGGCCCAGTGGGTCTCGGCCTTCCCGCCGCCGGCCGCGGCGTCGGGCCAGTCGGCCCCCTGGTCGATCCAGGCCCGGAGGAGATCGATCGTCGCCCGGGCGAGCGGCTCGGCCTTGCGGGGCATCCGCTCCTCGGGGTCGCCGGCCAGCAGCAGCTTGATGAGCAGGCTGTCGGCCCCCTTCCCCGGCAGGATGGCTCGGCCGCTGACGCCGCCCTTCATCGCGAAGGAGCGCGAGTCGACGCGGAACTGCGCCTTGGGTTTTTCGGGGCCGTGGCACTTGAAACAGGCCGTCCTGAAGATGGGCTGGACGTCGCGGACGAAGTCGACCTTCCCCGCCGGCGGAGGGTCCTGAGCGGACGCCGACGCGGCCAGCAGACCGAAGGCGATCAGTCGAACGTAGTTCATTCGTCCCGCGTGGTGAATCCGGGGATCCGCTCCGACGCCATTATAAACACCGGGCCGGCCCGGGGGGTCTCCTGATTTCGCTTGACGGCCTCCGCCCGGCCTCGTTTTAATTGTCAGACAATTGGCACCGCACGGGCTCCGTTTTCTTGTGCCTTGATGATGCAGACGCGGCGGATTGCGGAAGAGATCCAGGAGATCATCCGGCGGGAGGCGATCCCTCCGGGAGGCCGCCTCCCCACCGAGCACACCCTCGCCCGGCGCTTCCGCGTCAGCCGCCCCATCGTCCGGGAGGCCATCCAGGCCCTCAAGGCCCTGGGCATCGTCGAGTCGCGGCCGAAGACGGGCCTCCGGGTCCTGCCGTTCGACCCGACCGCGCACTTCGATCAGATCATCCCCCGCATCCGCACCGACGAGGAACGGGCGGAGATCTACGAACTCCGCTGCATCCTGGAGCCGGCGATCCTCAAGCTGGCCGCGCAGCGGGTCACGCCGGAGCTGCTCGACGGCCTCGAGCAGCTGCTCCTGCCCCCGTTGTCCAAGGGGCGCGAGGCCGTCCGCGAGGGCCTCGCCCGGGACGTCGCCTTCCACGAGGAGCTCTGGCGCATCGCCGGAAACCGGTTCATCCTCGGCTTCCGGGGCCTCCTGCTGCGGTATTTCTCCGACCTGGAGCATTCGCCGCAGCATCGGGCCACCGGCGCCCTCATGCGCAAGACCAACGCCCAGCACCTGGCGATCGTCCGCGCCCTCCGCGCCGGCGACGTGGACCGGGCCCAGCAGGAACTGTCCCGGAACCTGGAAACGTTCCGGCCCGGGAGGATCGCGTGAAGCAGAGGGCCATCCTTCCCGTCCTGACGCCGATCGCGCAGCAGGAAATCCCCCGGGTGACCGGCGACACGGCGAAGCTTCTGGCGGATTTGCAGGCCTTCCTGTCGCCCGAGCGGCTGGTCACGAAGCCCGATGACCTCTTCGCCTACGAATGCGACGCCCAGACCTTCGACCGGGCCATTCCCCTCTGCGTGGCCTTCCCGGAGACGACCGCCGAGGTCTCGCGGATCGTGCAGCTGTGCGCGAAACACAACGTACCCTTCCTCCCGCGCGGCGCGGGGACGGGCCTCTCGGGGGGGGTCGTCGCCGTCGGGAGCCTGGTGATCTCGACGGCGCGCCTGAACAAGATCCTCGAGATCGACGTGCCGAACCGCCAGGCCTGGGTCCAGCCCGGGGTGGTCAACATGCATCTGTCGAAGGCCGTCGCCGCGGACGGGCTCCACTACGCGCCGGACCCGTCGAGCCAGTACGCGTGCACGATCGGCGGCAACGTGGCGGAAAATTCCGGCGGCCCGCATACCTTGAAGTACGGCGTGACGACGAACCATATCCTCTCGCTCGAGGTCGTCCTGCCGGACGGCACGATCACGATGATGGGAAGCTCCGCCGCCGACTTCCCCGGCTACGACCTCGTCGGCGTCTTCGTCGGATCGGAAGGGACCTTCGGGATCGCCACCCGCATCCTGGTGCGCCTGACGCCGCTCCCCGAGGGCGTGAAGACCATCCTCGCCATCTACGACGGCGTGACCGACGCCTGCCGCGGGGTGACGGAGATTCTGGCGCGCGGCATCCTGCCGGCCGCGATCGAGATGATCGACCAGAAGACGATGCGCGCGGTCGAGCAGTATATCCACGCCGGCTTTCCCGACGACGCCGCCGCGGCCCTCCTGGTCGAGGTCGACGGGCTCTCGGACGACTTGGACCTCCAGGCGACCGCGGTCATCGACGCCTGCAAGGCGACCAAGGTCCGCGACGTGCGGCTCGCCAAAGACGACGCCGAGCGGGCGAAACTGTGGAAGGGCCGCAAGCACGCCTTCGGCGCGCTGGGCCGCCTGGCTCCCAACTACTACACCCACGACGGCGTGATCCCGCGCACGAAGCTCCCCGAGGTGCTGGAGGAGATCTACCGGATCGAAAAGGAACAGCACGTCATCATCGCCAACGTCTTCCACGCCGGGGACGGCAACCTCCACCCCGTCGTCCTCTACGACGAGCGGGAGGAAGGCGTGATCGAACGGGTGCGCAAGGCCGGCGAGGACATCCTCAAGCTCGTCTGCAAGGTCGGAGGCGGGCTATCCGGCGAGCACGGCATCGGCATCGAGAAACTGGCCTTCATGCGGGACTTCTTCGGCGAGCAGGACCTCGAGGAGATGCGGCGCCTCCGGGACCTTTTCAATCCGAGGAACCTCTGCAATCCGGGAAAGGCGATCCCCTCGGCCGGTCGCTGCGTCGAGCCCGGGCCCGGCAAGAAGCTTCCGGTGGGACACTGAGATGGGCACCGACACGATCGCGAGTCCGTCGACCGAAGCGGAGCTGTCGGACCTGGTTCGCTCCGGGTCGCCGCTTCACGTGTACGGGAGCGGCACCAAGCGGCATCACGGTCCGTCGGCCGCGCCCGACGCGACGATGGCCTGCCTGAGGAAGCTGTCGAAGATCACGTCCTATGAACCCGGCGACCTGGTCGTCACCGTCCAGGCCGGCGCGAAGCTGACGGAGCTCCAGGCCGAGCTGGCGAAGCGCAACCAATGGCTCCCCATCGACCCCCCCTACGCCGACTCGACGATCGGCGGCATCCTGGCGACGAACAGCTCGGGCCCGCGCCGCTACGGCTACGGGACCATCCGCGACCACCTCCTGGGAACGAAGTCCATCGGGGCCGACGGGGTCCTCACGCGCTCGGGCGGACGCGTGGTGAAGAACGTCACGGGCTTTGACCTGCATAAGCTGCACGTCGGCGCCTTCGGATCGCTGGGCCTCGTCACCGAAGCGAGCTTCAAGCTGCGGCCGAAGCCCGACATCTCCGCCGCCTTCGTCTTCCCCTGCGCGTCGGTGGACGACGCCCACACGCTGCTCCTCAAGGTCTACGCCTCGAAGCTGCGGCCGGTCGCGCTGGAAGCGCTGGACGGCCGGCTCAAGCACCTCATCGACGGAGCGGCGCTGGCGATCGTCGGAGTGGAGGGGACGCGCCCGGTGATCGACCGCCACTACCGCGAGCTGAGGGAACTGGCGCCGAGGCTGGGGGTGCTGGAAGGCGAGCGGGCGGACCCCCTCTGGAACGCGCTGCGCAAGCTGCCCGACGCCCTGAAGGACTACGTCCGTCTGCGCATCGGGGCGAAGCCGCACGAGCTCAAGCGTCTCCTGCCCTCGGCCCCGCTCTGGATCTCCGTGGGGACCGGGATCGCCCGGGCGGATCTCGATCCCGCCAGCGACCTGCACTTCAGCGTGCGGCGCATGGCCGACAAGGCCGCGGCGCTGGGCGGCTACGTCGTCGCGGAGTCCGCGCCGCTCGCGATGCAGAACCGCGAGAAGCTGATCTGGAGTCCGCCAGGCGAGCAGCCGCTCATGAAGGGCATCCGCCTGCTCCGGGATCCGAAACGGATCCTCAACCCGGGAAGGGTCACCCTATGAAGATCGAGCAGAACAAGGACGCGCCGTCGTTCGAAAAGATCTCGGCCTGCGTCCACTGCGGCCTCTGCCTCGAGGCCTGCCCCACCTACCGGGAGCTCCGGGTCGAGATGGACTCCCCGCGGGGCCGCATCTATCTGATGAAGGGAATCCTGGACGAGCGGATCGAGCCGACCGAGGACGTCCTCGGACACCTCGACCAGTGCCTCGACTGCCGCGCCTGCGAGACCGCCTGCCCGTCGGGCGTGGAATACGGGTCGATCCTCGAGAAGACCCGCACGCTGCTGGAACCGGAGCGGAGCCACGGGCTGATCGTGAAATTCCTCCGCTGGTTCCTCTTCAGGAAGCTGCTTCCGAACCGGAAGGTGCAGGAGGTCTTCTTCAAGATGCTGTGGGTCCAGCAGATCCTCGGACTCACCGCCATCGGTCGCATCCTGGGCCGGCGGGGCTGGCTCCCCGGAAAGCTCGGCGCCATGGCGGCCCAGGCGCCCCGACTTCCCCTCCACTCCTTTCGCCGGAGCCACAAGAAGGACTTCGACCTCGTCAAAGGCCTGCTCTCCTTCAAAGCCCCGAAGGGCACGAAGAAGCGCCGCGTCGCCCTCTTCACGGGCTGCCTCGCCGACCAGCTGTTCGCCGGGGTCAACCAGGCGACGGTGGACGTCCTCACGCGCAACGGCTGCGACGTCGACGTCCTCGCCTCGGAGCAGTGCTGCGGCGCGCTCCACATCCACAACGGCGCCCGGGACCAGGCCAAGGAGCTCGCCAAGGTCAACGTCCGCGCCTTCAACGCCGGGCGTTACGACGCGATCGTGACGAACGCCGCAGGCTGCAGCGCGGAGCTGCGGCATTATGGCGAGCTCCTGGACGGCGATCCAGCGGCGAAGGACTTCGGGAAGAAGATCCGCGATATTTCCGAGTTCCTGGTGGAGATCGGCTATACGCCGCCGAAAGGCAAGCTGTCGGGCAAAGTCGCGTACGACGAGCCCTGCCACCTGCTCCATGCGCAGAAGATCAGCGCCGCGCCCAAGCAGGTGCTCGCCGACCTGCCCGGCATCGAGCGGGTCCCGCTCGAGGAGGCCGACGCCTGCTGCGGCAGCGCCGGCATTTATTCGGTCACGCAGCCGAAGCTGTCCAAGGACGTACTGGCCCGCAAGATCGAGATGATCAAGAAGAGCGGCTGCGACACGCTGGTGACCGGCAATCCCGGCTGCATTCTCCAGTTCCGGTTCGGGCTCCGGGAGGCGAACCTTCCGGTGAAAGTGCTGCACCCCGTCGAGCTTCTCGCCCAGGCGTATCAACAACCGAAGGGATGACCCATCCGTAGGGAGGATCCATGAGTTCCGCGCCCCCCAGTTTCGTGCCCCCCAGCCGGCTGCTGCTCGGACCCGGGCCCAGCCCGATCGATCCGCGCATCCTCCAGGCCTTCACGCGGCCCACGCTCGGCCACCTCGATCCGGTCTTCCTCAAGCTCATGGACGAGGTCCGCGGCATGCTGAAGCAGGTCTTCCGCACCCAGAACGACCTCACGTTCCCGGTGTCGGGGACCGGCACCGCCGGGATGGAAGCCTGCCTGGTCAATCTCATCGAGCCCGGGGACGAGGTGGTGGTCTGCGTGCAGGGCTACTTCGGAGCGCGGATGGCCGACATCGCCGGCCGGGCCGGCGGGAAGGTCACCGTCCTCAACGCCAAGTGGGGGGAGGGCTTCGAGCCGGGACAGGTCGAACCGGCCCTGAAGGGGAAGAACGTCAAGCTCCTCTGCATCGTCCAGGCGGAGACGTCGACCGGCTATCACCAGCCGGTGAAGGACTTCGCGGAGCTGGCGCATCGGCACGGGGCGTTGATCGTCGTCGACGCCGTCACGTCCACCGGCGGCATCCCCGTGGAGGTCGATGCCTGGGGCCTCGATGCCATCTATACCGGCACCCAGAAGTGCCTGGGCGGTCCTCCGGGGCTCGCCCCCATCAGCTTCAGCCCGCGCGCCGTCGAGAAGCTCGACCAGCGCAAGACGAAGGTGCAGAGCTGGTACCTGGACATGTCGCTCGTCCGGAAGTACTGGGGCGCCGACCGGGCCTATCACCACACGGCCCCGATCAACAACGTGTACGGGCTCCACGAGTCGCTGCGGATCGTGCTCGAAGAGGGCCTCGAGGCCCGCTGGAAGCGCCACCAGGATGCCCACGAGCGGTTCGCGAAGGGCGCCTCGGCGCTGGGGCTCGACTTCCAGGTCGCCGCGGGACATCGCCTTCCGCAGCTGAACGCCGTGAAGATTCCGGCGGGCTTCGAGGACAAGCCCTGCCGGAAGGAGCTCCTGGAGAAGCATGGGATCGAGATCGGCGGCGGACTCGGCGACCTCGCCGGCAAGGTGTGGCGCATCGGCCTCATGGGCTACGGCGCGCGCCCGGAGGTCGTGGATCAGGCCCTCGTCGCGCTGAAAGGGCTGCTCAAAAAGTGAGCCTCACGCGTCGCGAGTTCGTCGCGGCGTCGACGGCGCTGCTCGCCTCGTGCGGGAGCGCTGCTCCCCCGCGCCCCAAGAACGCGGTGCCCGTCGTCGACGCCCATGTCCACTGCTTCGCCGCCTACGACAATCCCCGATACCCGTATCATCCCGACGCCCCGTACAAGCCGGAGAAAGCGGCCCGGCCGGACCAGCTGCTGAGGTGCATGGACGGGGCCGGGGTGGACTTCGCCGTCATCGTGCACCCGGAGCCGTACCAGGACGATCACGACTACCTCGAACACTGCCTCGAGGTGGGAAAGGGCCGCCTGAAGGGAACCTGCCTGTTCTTCGCCGACCGGCCGGGGTGCCTCGAGACCATGGCGGCCCTCGTCAAGCGCTGCGATGGGATCACCGCGGTGAGGATCCACGCCTATGCGCCGGAGCGGCTCGCTCCCCTGGGAACGCCCGAAATGAAGGCCCTCTGGCGGAAGGCCTCCGATCTCGGGCTCCACGTGCAGATCCATTTCGAGCCGCGCTGGGCTCCCGGGTACGAGCCCCTGATCGAGGAGTTCTCCGGCACGACCGTGATCATCGACCATGCCGGACGACCGCTTCAGGGAACGCCTGAGGAGCACGCGCGCGTGGTCGGATGGTCGCGCTTCCGGAATACCGTCGTCAAGCTGAGCGCGATCCCGCCGACGACGCAGTATCCGCACCGCAACGCCGCCCCCTATGTCCGGAAGCTGGCCGACGCGTTCGGACCGGACCGGATGGTGTGCGGCGGCGGCTTCGACGCCGGCGCGACCCCCGAATCGTACCTCGCCGCCCGCGAGCGGCTGCTGTCGTACGTGTCGCAGTACTCCGCGGCCGACCGGGCGAAGGTCTCGGGCGGGACGGCCGCGAAGCTTTTCAAGTTCACCTGAGACTCGGAGCGACTCCATGGGCGAATGGATCATGGCCGGCGAGCTGCACGACCGGATCGTGGCCGCGGCCTACAAGAAGCGCGGCTACACGGGGAAGGAAGCGTCACAAGCCGCGGGGTTCTCGAACCTCACGGCGCGGCACGGCATCAAGACGCACAACGCCATCAAGGCGCTGCACCTCGACCTCCTCTTCGGCTCGACGGTCGGGGGCTGCGTTCCGGGCGCGAGCATCGAAAAGTTGAAGAGCCCCTTCCGGGCAGTGCAGCGCTGGAACGCGAACCGGAAGCTCGGCCAGGCGGTCGGACTCGAGGCGATGGCGGCGGCGATGAAGCTCGCCGACCGATTCGGGGTGGGCGTGGTGGCGGTGGACAACGCCTTCCACTATCTGTGGGGCGGCGGCTACGTCATCGATGCCGCCAAGAAGGGCTATATCGCCTACACGAACTGCACCGCGGCGCTGGCGGAGGTCGTTCCCTTTGGCGGAAAATTCCCGACGCTCGGGACGAACCCGCATTCGTGGGGCTTCCCCACCAGCGCGGCCATCGGCTATCCGATCTGCATCGACTGGGCGACCAGCACGGTCGCGATGGGACGCGTGCAGCAATTCGTCCGCGAGAACAGGCCGCTCCCGCCCGGCTGCGCCGTGGACGAGACCGGGAAGGAAACCACGGACGCGGCGAAGGTGAAGGCCCTGCTCCCGTTCGGCGCGCACAAGGGGTACGGGCTGTCGCTCATCGACGAGCTGATCGCCGCGCTCATCGGCGGCTCGCTCCCGACGCTCCGCAGCCGCTGGTCGCAGGGGGCGTCCGACGAAAAGCGGACTCCGGCGTTCTTCTTCCAAGCCATCAAGCCCGAGGCGCTGGACTGCGGGGCCTTTGCGCAAAAGCGCACCCAGGCCGTCAACGTGCGGGCGGTGATCGAGGACATCCTGGGACACGGGAACACGCCCGGGACGATGCTCCCCGGCCAGCTCGAGCACGAGGCGTTCCTGCGGAGCGAGAAGGCCGGCGGACTGATCTTCACCGACGCGGAGATCGCCGAATTCGAGAAGCTGGCGAAGGAGGCGCGGGTCCGCTGGAGCTCGAAGGACCTGAGGCCCGTGCCCGTCGCCTGACGCTTCCGACCGGAGGGCCCCCGGCGCGGGCCTGCGGCCCCGGCACCGCTCGGGGGGAGGATCCGGGTTTTCCCCGATCGTCATTGAAAATGGGTGAATCCTCATGTTACACTCTCGGCAGGTTCGGGACTTGAATGAGGAGGATCTTCTATGGGCAGGGGTAACTATCGCTCCAGTCAGGGCTTCACTCTGATCGAACTGATGATCGTGATCGCGATTATCGCGATCATTGCCGCCATCGCCATCCCGGGTCTCTTGTCGAGCCAGCGCGCGTCCAACGAGCGCAACGCGTCGACGTCGCTCAAGACCCTGACGTCCGCCGAGGCGGACTTCCGCGCCAACGACCGCGAC
>Ga0070731_10002267_pt1 | contig 18540 bp, 18 predicted proteins | sample Coa_R1_2_FD_66448 | JGI IMG/M metagenome (GOLD analysis project Ga0070731, IMG submission 66448) | Surface soil microbial communities from Centralia Pennsylvania, which are recovering from an underground coalmine fire - Coalmine... | ecosystem: Environmental > Terrestrial > Soil > Unclassified ... | reverse complement strand
ATCCACGTCGTTCCGTGTCGCGGAGCCACGTGGATGGCCGGCTCTGGGGCCGGCCATGACGACAAAAGAGAGCCTCCGAAGCGGCGCCTGCAACCGATTTCGATTCCCCGGACAGCGGTGCCGCAAGCGGGAGAGGGAGCGCGCCCGGCATGCGCCCTGCGCCCACCGCGCCTTCGTTGCCGGGGGCTGGCCGAGCGGATAGACTCTCGCCACATAGAGCGAGCCCGCCCGAGAGCGCGTCGCCATCGAAGAGGAAACCCCATGACCCCCGTCGTGATCGCCGGCTATGCCCGTTCGCCCTTCCATTTCGCCCGCAAGGGGGAGCTGACCAAGGTCAGGCCGGACGAGCTGGCGGCGCAGGTGGTGGCGGCGCTGGTCGAGCGGACCGGGGTCGATCCGGCCGCGATCGAGGATCTGATCGTCGGCTGCGCCTTCCCGGAGGGCGAGCAGGGATTGAACGTGGCGCGGCTGATCGGGTTCCTGGCCAAGCTGCCGATCTCGGTTGCCGGCACCACCGTCAATCGCTTCTGCGGCTCGTCGATGCAGGCGATCCACATGGCGGCGGGGGCCATCCAGCTGGGCGCCGGCGACGCCTTCATCTGCGCCGGCGTCGAATCGATGACGCGGGTGCCGATGGGCGGCTTCAACCCGCTGCCGCATCCCGGTCTCGCCAAGGAGATGCCGGCCGCCTACGTGTCGATGGGCGAGACGGCGGAGAACGTCGCCCGCCGCTACCAGATCACCCGCGCCGAGCAGGAGGCGTTCGCCGTCGCGAGCCAGCGCAAGGCGGCGGCGGCGCGCGACGCCGGCAGGCTGGCCGACGAGATCGTGCCGATCGCGGCACCCGGCGGCACGGTATCGGTCGACGGCTGCATCCGGCCCGAGACGACCGCGGAAGCGCTTGCCGGGCTCAAGCCTGCCTTCGAGGAGACCGGCAGCGTCACCGCCGGCACCTCTTCGCCGCTGACCGATGGGGCCGCGGCGACGCTCGTCTGCACCGAGGCGTTCGCGAAAGAGCATGGGCTGAAGCCGCTCGCCCGCATCCGCTCGGTCGCCGTCGCCGGCTGCGCGCCGGAGATCATGGGGATCGGTCCGGTGGCGGCCAGCCGCAAGGCGCTGAAGCGCGCCGGCGTATCGGTCGACCAGATCGACCTCGTCGAGATCAACGAGGCCTTCGCCTCGCAGTCGATCGCCTGCCTGCGCGACCTCGAGATCGATCCGGCGAAGGTGAACCTGGACGGCGGCGCCATCGCCATCGGCCATCCGCTGGGTGCCACCGGCGCGCGCATCACCGGCAAGGCCGCGGCTCTTCTCCAGCGGGAGGGCAAGAGCCTGGCGCTCTCGACCCAGTGCATCGGCGGCGGGCAGGGCATCGCCACCGTGCTGGAAGCGGTCTGAGGAGGCTGCCATGGCGATCCAGTCGGCCGCCGTGATCGGCGCCGGGGTGATGGGCAGCGGCATCGCCGCGCACATCGCCAATGCCGGGGTGAAGGTGGTGCTGCTCGACATCGTCAAGCCGGGCTCGAATGACCGCAGCGCCATCGCCCGAGGCGCCGTCGAGCGCATGGCCAAGACCGATCCGGCGCCGCTGATGGCGGAGCGGAACGCGCGGCTCATCACGCCGGGAAACCTGGAGGACGATCTGGGCCTGGTCGCCGGCTGCGACCTCATCATCGAGGCCGTGCTTGAGCGGCTCGACGTCAAGCAGGACCTCTACCGCAAGCTGGAAGCGGTGCGGAAGAACGGCTCGATCGTCGCGTCCAACACCTCGACGATCCCGCTCCGGCTCCTGACCGGCGGGATGCCGGAGCGCTTCCGGCGCGACTTCGTGATCACGCATTTCTTCAACCCGCCGCGCTACATGCGGCTGCTGGAGCTGGTCGCGGGGCCGGAAACGCGGGCCGAGGCGGTGGCCGAGGCCAGCCAGTTCTTCGACCACCGGCTCGGCAAGGGCGTGGTCCTGTGCAAGGACCGTCCGGGCTTCATCGCCAACCGGATCGGCGCCTTCTGGATGCAGAATGCGATCAACGTGGCGATGGAGCTGGGCCTTACCGTGGAGGAGGCCGACGCCGTGATGGGGCGGCCGCTCGGCATTCCCAAGACCGGGGTCTTCGCGCTTATCGACCTGGTCGGCCTCGACCTCATGCCGCATGTCGGGCGGTCGCTGATGCAGAACCTGCCCGAGGGCGATGCGTACCGTGCCATCTATCGCGAGCACGCGCTGCTCCGGAGCATGGTCGAGCGCGGCCTGACCGGGCGCAAGGGCAAGGGCGGCTTCCAGCGGATCAACCGCGAGGCCGGCAAGCGCAAGGAGACGATGGACCTCAGGACCGGCGAGTACCGGCCCGAGATCAAGCCCGACCTCGACAGCATCAAGGCCAGGCGGCCGGGCGACCTGCTTGGCTTCCCCGACAAGGGCGGCGAGTTCGCCCGCGCGGCGATGGTGCCGGCGCTCGTCTATGCCGCCGGGCTGGTGCCGGAGATCGCCGACTCGATCCAGTCCGTCGACGAGGCGATGCGCCTCGGCTTCGGCTGGCGATGGGGGCCGTTCGAGCTGATCGACCAGATCGGCGCGGACAAGGTCGCAGCCTTCGCCGAGGCGGCGAAGCTGCCGATCCCGCCGCTACTCGCCGCCGCGCGCGGGAGATCGTTCTATCGCGTCGAGGCCGGGAAACTGGAATGCCTCGGCCCTGACGGCGCGTCCAAGCCGGTGCGGCGGCCCGACGGCGTGCTGCTCCTCGAGGATATTAAGCGCGCTTCTCAGCCGCTCGCGACGAATCCGTCGGCCAGTCTGTGGGATGTCGGCGACGGGGTCGCCTGCCTCGAATTCCATTCGAAATCCAACACGCTCGACGCCGAGATCATGGCGCTGCTGCAGAAGGCCATCGGCATCGTCTCGAAAGGCATGAAGGGGCTCGTGATCTACAACGAGGGCGGCAATTTCTCGCTCGGCGCCAATATCGGCATCGCGCTCTTCGCCGCGAATATCGGGCTCTGGCCGGCGGTCGAGGAGGGCCAGGCGGCGGGGCAGGCAACATACAAGGCGCTGAAGTTCGCGCCCTTTCCGACGGTCGCCGCCCCGGCGGCGATGGCCTTGGGCGGCGGCTGCGAGATCTGCCTCCATACTTCGGCGATCCAGGCGCATGCCGAACTCTACATGGGTCTCGTCGAGGCCGGTGTCGGCATCCTGCCCGGCTGGGGCGGCTGCAAGGAGCTGCTGCTCCGGCTGAGCGAGCGCAAGATGCCCGGCGGCCCGATGCCGCCGGCGGCGACGGCCTTCGAGACGATCTCGACCGCCCAGGTCAGCCGCTCGGCCGAGCAGGCGCGCGCGCTGGACTTCCTCCGGCCCAGCGACGGCATCACCATGAACCGCGACCGGCTGCTGGCCGACGCCAAGGCCAGGGTGCTGGCGCTGGCCGAAGGCTACCAGCCGCCCGCCCCGGTGACGCTGCGGCTGCCCGGCCCCTCGGCGGCCGCGGGCTTCGCCATGGCGGTCCGCGACTTCGTGCGCTCGGGCAAGGCGACGGAATACGACGCGGTGGTGGCCGGCGAGATCGGCCGCGTGCTTAGCGGCGGCGACACCGACGTCACCGAGGAGACGACCGAAGACCGCCTCCTCGAGCTGGAACGCGAGAGCTTCCGCAAGCTGATCCGCAACGAGAAGACGTTGGCCCGCATCGAGCACACGCTGGAGACGGGGAAGCCGTTGCGGAATTGAAGCTGGGGCGGAACCGATGCCCACGGTCTTGCGGATCGACGGGTACCGGTTCTACTTCTACAGCCATGAACCGAACGAGCCGCCGCATGTGCATGTCGATAGGGGCGGCCAGTCGGCCAAATTCTGGCTGCATGATGCGACGTTGGCCCGAAACTTCGGGTTCACCCGGCCGCGAGTTGACGCTGCTCCGTCGCCTCGTCAAATCTCATTCAGCCGCGTTGCTGGAGTCGTGGCATGAGCATTTCGGTACTGTCCGCTGATATTCGGGTCCGTGACGTCCGGATCGACAAGGATCGGCTGACCGTCGATCTGATGGACGGGCGCAGCATTGCCGTGCCGCTGGCTTGGTATCCCCGCTTGGCCGACGCCACGCCGGCGCAGCGCGATCGCTGGGAAGTGGCTGGCGGCGGCTTCGGGATCCACTGGCCGGAGATCGACGAGGATCTGAGCACGGAGGGACTGCTAAGGGGCGCGCCGGATTCGACCGGCGTGAGCTAAACCGACAAACCGCAGCGCGCCATCGAAGCGGTTGGACGAGGCTGGGAGCGACGGCGGCAGTCTCTCAAGCGAGCGGGCGCATTCGGATACGGCCGGGTTCGATCACCGAGAAATGGCCGAGCCAGTCGCTGCGGCCTCCGAGCAATTCAGCGAGCCTTGCCCCGGCATCGGGGGATTTCGGAGTCGGCATCCGAACCAGCACGACACCGGCGTCCTTCGGCAATGGTGTCTTAGCCGCAAGTTCGCCAAAATCCTTGTCGAACGTGATCAGAATGCGGTCGTCGCGCGCCGCCCAGCCCAACACCTTCGCATCTTCCAAGCCCGGGCACTTGGTGCCTACGCAGAGGACGTCGTGCCCTGCATTGACGAGAGCCTCGACCGCCGTCTGCGGTACATTCTCGTCGACCAGGAACCGCACCTCACGCCGCCGTAGGGTAAACCCTTTCTCCACTCAATGCGTCACGAGCATAAGCGAGGCAGGCCAGGATATCGTCGTGTATCAGGCCGGGATAATTCTTGAGGATTTCGGCCTCGCTCCAGCCATCGGCCAGGAGGCCGATAACGAACTCCACTGCGATCCGCGTGCCGCGAATAACGGGCTTCCCAGCGAGCACTTTGGGATCGAGCACGATTCTGGATTGATCTGACATGAATGGCGGCTTCCGATCGGTAAGGGTTGCTGCGAAGTCCGACCCCGCTACTCCAGCTCCGTGATCGACTTCAGGATCCGCGTCACCATGCCGTAGTCGATCGCTTCCTCTGCGGACATCCAGTAGTTGCGTTCCGTATCCCGGCGGACGCGTTCGATCTTCTGGCCTGTCTCGGCGGCGATGATCAGCGACAGGCGCTCGCGCATCTTGATGATCTCGCGGGCTTCGATGTCGATATCGGTGGCGCGGCCGGTGATGCCGCCCAGCGGCTGGTGCAGCAGGAACCGCGTGTTGGGCAGGCAGAAGCGGCGGTCCTTGTGGGCGCCGAGATAGATGTGCGCGCCGGCCGACGCGACCCAGCCCGTGCCGATCATCCGCACCGGCACGGCGTCGCGCACGAAGCGGATGACATCGTGGATCGAATCGCCGGATTCGACATGGCCGCCCGGCGAGTTGACGTAGATGTCGATGGGCTTCGCGGTCTCCTCGGCCAGCGTCAAAATGCGCGCCACCACGTCGCGGGCGAGCTTGTCGTTGATCGCGCCGAAGATCATCACCTTGCGGCCCTTGAAGAGGCGGGACTCCAGCTCGTTGACCGGACTGCCCGGAGCCGACTTGTCGGCATCCTTCTCCGGCGCCGGCGGATCCTCCGGCTCGGGCGGGATGTCGGGCTGGTCGTCGTCATCGTCGTCGAGATAGGGGGCGGAGAGAAAACGGCTCAATTGGGGAACCCTCGTCACTGGCGTGTCGGCGTGCGCCTATCATGTGGTGACGGCGGCGTCGAGCGAAAGGCGCGCGGCGGTCGCAGGAGGCCGCTGCGCGCCGGATTCGCTTGGCCGGACCGGCCGCTTCACGCCATAAGGAACGTCAAGGTTCCGGAGGCGGGATTGCAATTCGGGCGCGTGCCACCGTGGGGAGGGCTGTGCGTCGTGCTGGCCGGCATGTCGATGCCGGCCGCAGGCGAGGAGTCGCGCGTCCTGCACTTCGCCAACCGCCCGGAATTCATCGCCAGCGACACCGTCCAGAAATTCGAGGCCGAGACCGGCATCGCGGTCACCTACGATCTCTACCAGAGCGATGCCGAGCTCCTCGACACGCTGGCAGCGGGCGACAAGCGCGGCTGGGATCTGGTGGTGGCTTCGGTCGTGCCGGTGCTTGCGAAGGGCGTGCCGCGCCATCTTTTCCAACCCGTTGGGCGAGACCGCCTGAGCAACTACGGCAATATCGATCGCGACATCCTCGCCGACGCCGCCGCATGGGATCCGGACAACGCGATCGGCGTACCTTATCTCTGGGGTACCGCTGGGCTGGCGGTCGATGCGGCGAAGCTCAAGGCGGCCCTTCCCGATGCGCCGGAAGACACGCTGGCGCTCGCCTTCGATCCCAGGATCGTAGCGAGGATCGGCTGCGGCGTCGCCATCGAGGACGCGCCGGACAACGTCTTCCCGGCGGCCCTCGCCGCGCTGGGGCTCGACCCGACCAGCCAATCGTCCAAGGAGCTCGACCAGGCCGGCGACCTTCTCGGCAAGCTCAAGCCGCTGGTGCGGCGGCTCCCTTCCGAGGACTTCGTCGAGGCGTTGGCGAACGGAACCACCTGCGTCGGATTCGGCGCCTCCGACGACGTGACCGACGCGCGGAGCAAGGCGGAGGATCGCGACAACGGGGTCGATCTCACCTACCTTATTCCCAAGGAGCGCACGCGCATGTGGATCGACGTGCTGGCGATTCCGGCGGGCGCCACCCATGTGGAAGAGGCACGCCAGTTCATCGACTTCCTCTTGAGGCCCGAAATCATCAGCGACATCACCGACTGGACCGGCGCGGTGAATCCCAACACGCTGGCCGCCGGCTTCGTCGACGACGACAAGACGGATCAGACCGTCTTCCCGTCGCCGGAATCGCGCGCCCGCCTGTTCATGGACCGGCCGCTGTCGCCCGAGGCGGCGGCGCAGCGCGCCCGCATCTGGAGCAAGACCAAGCCATGACGACGCCCCGCGACGCCGGGTTCCGCATGCCTTTCGAGGGCGATCGGCATGCCCGCACCTGGATGCAATGGCCGAGCCGGCCGCCGCTCTGGTCCGGCAGTATCGACCGGGCCAAGGCGGCCTATGCCGCCGTAGCCAACTCCATCGCCCGGTTCGAGCCGGTGACCATGCTGGCCAACGAAGCCGATCTCAAGGAAGTGCGTGGTGCGTGCGGCGCGGCCGTCACGCCGATGGCCGTGCCGCTCGACGACAGTTGGGCGCGCGACAGCGGGCCGACCTTCCTCGTCGACGGCCAGGGAGCAGTCGCCGGCGCCGATTGGGTGTTCAACGCCTGGGGCGACAAGTATCCCGACCACACGCACGACGCCGAGGTCGCCACCCATGTGCTGGCCGGGCTGGGGATACGGCGATTCGAGGCGCCCTTCGTGCTGGAGGGCGGGTCGATCCATGTCGACGGCGAGGGCACCTTGCTGACGAGCGAGCAGTGCCTGCTCAATCCCAACCGCAACCCGTCGCTCAACCGGGCGGAGATCGAGGCGAATCTCTGCGCGTGGCTGGGCGTCCGGACGGTCGTGTGGCTCGGACAGGGGCTCGAGAACGACGACACCGACGGACATGTCGACAATCTCGCCTGCTTCGCCCGGCCGGGCGTCGTGCTGGCCTCGGTCTGCCACGATCCGGCGGACGCGAACCATGCTCCCCTCGCCGACAATCTCCGGCGTCTGAAATCGGCGCGCGACGCGCAGGGGCGACCCTTCGAGGTGATCGAGCTGCCGATTCCGGCGCCGCGCGAGAACGAGGGCGGACGGCTTGCGCTCAACTACGTCAATTTCTACCTGGCGAACGGTGCCGTCATCGCACCCGCCTTCGACGATCCGATGGACCGGGTTGCAGCCGAGACCCTCGCTCGCGTGTTTCCCGACCGCATGATCGTCCAGGTGCCGGCGCTCGACATCCTGGCCGGCGGCGGCGGCATCCATTGCATCACCCAGCAGCAACCGGCGGGGAGCGGCACATGACCCAGGTAACCTTGGCGGCAACGCAGTTCGCTGTCGGCCCGGACCGGGCGGAGAATGTGGCGAAGGCGGTGGAGATGGTGCGGCGCGCGGCGCATGCCGGCGCCCAGATCGTCCTGCTGCAGGAGCTGTTCGAGGGGCCCTATTTCTGCAAGGACCAGCTGCCGTCCTGGTTCGACTGGGCGCGGCCGGCCGAGGGCAACGAGACGCTGGCGCGGCTGTCGGCGCTGGCGCGCGAGCTCGGCGTCGTGCTGCCGGTGAGCTTCTTCGAGCGGGCCAACAACGCCTATTACAACTCGCTGATGATGATCGACGCCGACGGGACGCAGCTCGGCATCTACCGCAAGTCGCACATCCCGGACGGGCCCGGTTATCAGGAGAAGTACTACTTCCGGCCGGGCGATACCGGGTTCCGGGTGTGGCCGACCCGGTTCGGCCGGGTCGGCGTCGCGATCTGCTGGGACCAATGGTTCCCCGAGGCCGCGCGGGCGATGGCGCTGCAGGGCGCCGAGATCCTGTTCTACCCGACGGCCATCGGCTCGGAGCCGCAGGACCCGACGATCGACAGCCGCGACCACTGGCAGCGCGTGATGCAGGGGCATGCCGGCGCCAATCTGATGCCGCTGGTCGCCTCCAATCGGATCGGGCGCGAGCAGGGCGAGAGCTGCGCCACGACCTTCTACGGCTCGTCCTTCATCGCCGGTTCGACCGGCGAGAAGCTGGCCGAGGCGGGGCGCGACGAGGAGGCGGTGCTGACCGCGACGGTCGATCTCGACGCCATCCGTCGGCAGCGCAATGCCTGGGGGATCTTCCGCGACCGCAGGCCCGACCTCTACGGCGCGCTCGCCACGGCGGACGGGGCGCAGAAGATGGGCTCATAGGGCCTCGCTGCTCCACAGGCGCGGTACCGACCCGATCAGGTCTCGCCACAAGACGAAGGCGAGACCGGCGAACAGCGCCCAGTGCAGCGCCTGGCTCGCCAGTTCCTGCGCGTCCGTGCCGATGGTCACCCACATCGCGCCGAGCATCAGCAGGAGGAGCGTGAGCGCCGCCGTGCGACTCAGCCTGATCCCACTCTCGATCCAATCGAAGATCTGCGGCAGCAGCAGAAGAAGAAACACCAGCCGGTACGCGTAATTCGAGCCCAGCATGAAGGTCAGGCAGTAGATGCCCGCGCCGAACTGAAAGGCGGCCGATGTCGTACCGGCCCCGAGATCATAGGCGGCGACGCCGCGGCGAACCGATCGCCAGGCGGCCACTGCCGCCGCCAGGAGAACGGCCGTCGCCACACCTTCGCCGATGAGCGTGCGCGCGAACGGGGGCAAGTCGGCGCCGAGTCGGGCGCCGATCGGCACCGCGAAGAAGGCGGTGGCGCCGTACACCCCGCCGATCTCGTCGGTGTTGCCGCGGATCAGCGGCAGCATCGGCCAGATCAGGACTCCATAAGCGAGGCTGCAAGCCGCGACCGCCGCGATCGTCAAGGTCCACCGACGGCTGCGCGCGAAGCTGATCCCGGTGGCGACGGGATAGAGCTTCAGGACGATGGCGCCGACGAGCAGCACGCCCGCCGCGGCCGCCCGCCCGCGCCGCTCGCGATCGAGCAGCAGCGCCGCCGCGCCCACCAAGGCGAAGATCGAGAGATCGCAGTTGCCGCGCTCGAACCCGACCGCAACCGAAGGCGATGCGAGCGCCGCCAGGACGACCAGCCCGACCATGATCGAACGGCCGCGTACCAACAGGACGAGGACCGCGGCCGCGGCGGCGTCCATGACAAGCGCCAGTGGGACAGTGTCGCTGCCGTCGATCCCCAAGTGACCGAGGGCCAGCCAGACCGGCGGATAGTTGAAGCCGCGGCCGTATACATCGCACGACGTGTCGCGGTAGACATCGATGCCGCGCGCGGCGCACGCCGCGTCATCGGCGATGACGTGCATGTCGACGAAGGGGGGAACGGCTGCCGGGACGTCGAGGATCTGCCAGGCGCCCACCCAGCCATGCGTGGCGCCATGGGTCAGGAGGATCCCGACGAGCAGCAGGATGCCGCAGAACGTCACCATGCCGGATCGGCGAATGGCCCGGAGTTTGTCCAGACGGATCATGCCACGTGCTTACCCAATCCCCCCTCGCCTGCTTATCCGCCGCGGGTTCATGCTGCAAGCGCCGCCGACATGCCGCGCCGCCGATCCCGCGGCGGATACTCGCCACCGATGAGGTCCGAACGTGCCCTCCGGACGTGGCTGGCACCTGCCGCGATCGGTCTCGGGGGGCTGGTCCTCTTCTACAGGGAATTCCTGTTCAGCGGCTTCGATCTGGTGGCCGGCGAACGGGGTGACGCACGGTTCATCACGTTCATCCACGAGAACGCCTACCAGAGCCTGATCGGGCGTTCGACCTTCCTGTCCCCGCCCATGTACTTTCCGGCGCAAGGGACGCTTTCCTACTCGGACGCGTTTCTTCTCGACGCCCTCGTCTACGTGCCCGCGCGCTGGCTGGGCGCGGATCCGTTTCTCGCGGGCGAGATCACCTATGCGGCGCTGTCGCTGATCGGGTTCGCGCTGCTGACGTGGCTGCTCGTCGGATATGCGCGGGTACGGCCATGGCTCGCCGGATGCGCCGGCTTCGTCTTCGCCTACTCGAACGCCCTCTTTGTCGGCGGCAATCATGCGCAGCTTCGCGCGGTGGAGCTGACGCCGCTCGTGGTCATCCTTCTCCTGCAGGCGGTGCGAGACTCCGGGAGGCAGGGCCGCCGTGCGGTGATCTGCGCAGGATGCGGCGGCCTGCTTGCCGGGCTGATGTTCGCAACCGGCTACTATGTTGCCTGGTTCCAGCTCCTGCTTCTCTGCCTGGCAGCGCCGCTCGCCGGATGGCTCGTTGCAGGCCGCCGTATCATCACGGGTTTCGCTTCCGCTGGCGGGGCGCCGACCGCGATCGGATTCGCGGCGGGCTTCGTCGCCGGCGTCATCCCGTTCTTCGTGATCTACTGGCCCTTCCTGAGATCGCCGCACAGCTTCGCCTTCTTCAGCTATGTCGGCTGCGCGCCGACACTGGCCGATTATCTCAATGTCGGTCCGGGCAATCTCGTCTGGGGCCCAGTCGAAGCACAAGCCGGCATCGCTTCGACGAGCCTGCTCGCGCTCGAGACCTCGCTCGCGGTCACCCCGACCGTGCTCGCCGGCTTCATCCTATCGGCCATCGCCATTGGGAGGGGGGCGCGGCTGACCGAACCGTCCGAGCGGGGCGTGCGAGCGGTGTCGCTGGCGGTTTTCGTGGCGGTAGGGTTGCTGTACCTGCTTGTTGTCCGAGGCAGCGGCCATTCGCTCTTCTGGTTCGCATGGCTCACGATTCCGGGTGCCGGCGCGATCCGCTGCGCGGCCCGCTTCCAGGTCCTCGCGAATGGCTGTGCGGTCGCGGTCGCGGCGATCGTGCTCGATCGGGCGATGACAGGCTGGGCCGGCACCTGGAAGCGCTGGGCACTCCTCGCAGCGATGATCCTGGCCATGGCCGAGCAGGTGAATCTGTCGTCAAGCTCGCAGGTCTCACGCGCGGCCGAGAATGCGGTTCTCGATCCGGTCCCGCCGCCGCCCGAGGGCTGCCGTGCCTTCTATGTGGCCGAGCGGCCCGGCGCTCCGGACGATGTGCTCGACGAGTCCTTCCAGCAGATCGATGCAATGCTGCTGGCGGAAAGGCTCGGCGTTCCCACCCTCAACGGCTATTCGGCCTGGGCGCCGGAAGGATGGACGATGGGCCATATCCACGATCCGGCCTACGAGCCCGGCGCGCTGGCCTGGGCGGCGCGAAACGGCATTGCGGACTCCGTCTGCCGGGTCGACATCCCGACCGGGACCTGGAGTCGTCCGGCACGCTCATCCGCGGCAATGCCGATTCAGTGAGAAGCGAATGGCGCAATACAGGTCGGCAGCGTCGTAGCGCTGGACAATCGATGCCCAACTGAGGCTTGGTGCGCGCCACGTCGGCGGCTGCCGCCCAACACAGAGACTTCCGAATGCGCCCCCTGTTACGCCTCGTTCCGGACGACACCAAGATCCCCTTCATGAAGGGGCGCTATGCCGGCGTTATCACCTCGGCGATCCTCAGCACGCTCTCCGTGATCCTGTTCTTCTATCCGGGGCTCAACTACACGATCGATTTCATGGGCGGCGTGATGGCCGAGGTGCGCTTCGCGGCGCCGGTCGATCCCTCTCAGGTGCGTTCTTCCTTCGATTCGCTGCATCTCGGCGAGGCCCAGGTCCAGCAGTTCGGCTCGGCCTCCGACGCGCTGGTCAGGCTTTCCACGACGGCACGCGCCGAGGAGATCCGGCCGCAAATCCAGGGCGTTCTCGACAAGAATTTCCAGGGCGCGGAGATCCGCAGCCTCGACGTGGTGGGCGCCAAGGTCAGCGGCGAGCTGCTCCGCGACGGCCTCACCGCGACGGCGATGGCGCTCATCGGGATCTTCAGCTGGATATGGTTCCGCTTCGACTGGCAGTACGGCGTCGGCCTGACGGCGACGCTGGTGCTCGACGCCACCAAGACGATCGGGTTCTACGGCGTGACCCAGCTGCCCTTCGATCTCAACGCGCTGGCGGCGTTGCTGATCCTCGTCGGGTTCTCGGTGACCGACAAGGTCGTGGTGTATGACCGGATCCGCGAGAACCTCCGCAAGTTCAAGACGATGCCGCTGCGCCAGGTGATCGACGTGTCGATCAACCAGACGCTGTCGCGGACCGTGGCGACCTCGCTGACCGTGCTGTTGTCGATCCTGCCGCTCGCCATCATCGGCCGCGGCTCGGTACAGTTCTTCGCGATCACCATGGTGTTCGGGATCATCGTCGGCACGACCTCGTCGATCTTCATCGCCTCGCCGATCCTGCTCTTCCTCGGCGAGAAGCGGCTCCGTACCGTGGCGCCGCCCGAGCCGGCCCGGGAGCTCGTGCAGCCCGGTCAGGCCCGGGGCGGCGCTGCCTGACGGTCAGGGAGTTCGGCCGCCCGGCTCGGCGCCGCGGAATTCCGGGCGTGGGGAGGGGGCGATCTCGATCGCCAGGCCGCTGGTCTCGCGGATGAGATAGACCGGCCGGCCCTTCACTTCGTGGAAGATGCGGCCGATGTATTCGCCGAGAATGCCGAAGCCGATCATGTTCATCCCGCTGGCGAACAGCAGCACCACGATGAGCGAGGCGTAGCCCGGCATGTCGATGCCGAGGATCAGCGTCTTGACGATGACTTCGGCGATGTAGGCGACGGCCGCCAGGGCGACCAGGATGCCCATATAGGTCCAGATCCTGAGCGGCATGGTGGTGAACGACACGATGCCGTCGAGCGCGAAATTCCATAGCTTCCACGGCGTCCATTTGCTCTTGCCGGCGGCGCGCGGCGGCCGGGAGTAGGTGACGAAGGTCTGGCGAAACCCCAGCCAGGCGAAGATGCCCTTGAGGAAACGGGACCGTTCCGGCAGCAGCTTGAACGCCTCGACGACACGGCGGTCCATCAGCCTGAAATCGCCGGTCTGCGCCGGCAGCTCGACATCGCCGATGCGCCGCATCAGGTCGTAGAACAGCACGGCCGTGACCCGCTTGACCGGATGGTCGCTCTGGCGGTCGCCGCGCTGGGCCAGCACCACATCGTAGCCCTCGCGCCATTTCGACATGAGCACCGGGATCAGCTGCGGCGGGTCCTGCAGGTCGGCGTCGATCGGGATCACCGCGGCGCCGGAGGAGTGCCACAGCCCGGCCGTGATCGCCGCCTCCTTCCCGAAGTTCCGCGCGAGATCGATGATCTTGATGCGCGGCTCGCGGGCCCGCCACTCGACGAGGCGGCGCCAGGTGTCGTCGCCGCTGCCGTCGTTGACGCAGACGAACTCGAAATCCTCGGTGACGCCGCGCGCCACCTCGAGCACGACGCCGAAGAACTCGTCGATGCCCTCGGCCTCGTTGAACATCGGCACGACGATGGACAGCAGGACCGGCCGGGCGGCGGTGGGGGAGGGTGGCGAGCTCATCTCGTCTGTTCTGTCCGGTCCCGGGGATCTGCCGATGCTTCCGCCGTGCGACTGTAGCGCGGCCCCGGCGGAGATTGCACGCGCCGACGGTCCGGCCGCGACGGCTCAGGCCGTGGCGTGGGCTGGCAGGCCGGCGCGCCGGAGAATCAGGACGAGGAGGGCCGGCCCGATCAGGGGCAGCACCGGGATCCCGGTCTGCTCCGCGATCAGCGTGCCGCCCAGCATGGCGATCCAGATCACTCCGCAAACCGCCTTGTCCCAGGGCTGCCAGCCGCCCGCCCGCGCATCCTCGACCAGCGAGACGATGGCGATGCCGGCGAGCAGCATGTCGTAGGCCATGGCGGACGGGGCGGCGGTCAAGGTCCCCGCCGTGAGCACGGCGCCACGGAGCGCGGGGCCGAGATCGGGGCGCCAGACGCGGACGATCGCCGCCACGGCCAGCACGATCGCGACGGCTTCTGCGACCGATCCGGCGGCCGCACTGCCGCCCAGCATCCGCACGCCGGCATAGGCGCTGACCGAGGCGTAGTAGCCGAGCTCGCCGCCGGCGTAGATGCGCTGGATCAATCCCGAGAGCGCGAGGAAATTCTGCCAGGTCTCGGCGCCCAGGATCAGCAGGGAGGCGCCGGCGAGGGCGAGGACGGTGAGCACCGCAGAAACCAGCGCCCGGTAGCGGCGGCCGGCGAGCAAGGCCACCGGCACCATGAAGAAAAGCTGCGGCTTGTAGCAGACGCAACCGAAGAGAACGCCCGCGAGCGCCGGCCGGCGGTCGATGATCCGCGTGGCAAGCGCGATCAGCCCGGCGCCCAACGCCGCATTCTGCCCGAGCAGAAAATTGAACAGCAGCGGCGGGCAGGAGAGAAAGGCGATGGTCAGCCCCCGGTCGCGCAGGATCCGGCCGACCACCACGACGACCAGGGTAAGCTGCGCTCCCGCCCAGACATAGAAGGCGACGAGATAGGGCAGGAGGGCGAGGGCGCCGCAGACCATTACGAAGATCGGCGGATAGAAAAAGTAGAACGGCGCCGGTGCCGGATCGCCGTAGACCGCGCGCTGTTCCGCGAAGTAGCGGTCGAGATCGTAGATCGACGCGGCCTCGCCGCGATCGGCGAGGCGTCCGGCCGAGTAGAAACTGAGGAAATCGGTCGAGACCGGCGCCGCCGGCCCGAACATGCCGTGCGTCTGCAGCGCGAAACCGATGAGGAGGCTCGCTTCCGCCAGCAGGAGAATGACCCCGTAGCCGACGGCCCGGCGGCGGCCGAGCCAACGCAGGTCGCGCAGCCAACCGAGACCGTTCCGCCCCGCGCTATCAGCCGTGTCCGTCGCCACGTCCCCCGCTTTCCGCCCGCCCAGCATCGATCGGTTGGGCCTTCCCGGCAACCCGATTCCGGGCGCCGGGGTCACGGGATCGTCACATCCGAGAGTATCTGCGCGGCCAAAAAATTATCGCGCGTTCCGCGTCCACCTTTACGTTGGCTTAAGAGGAAGGGTGCATCGTCACGCCGGGCGAGGGCGACCCGGTTGCGAACTAAGCGAGTCGGCAATGCGCAACTTCTTTAGAAAGTTGTACCGGAACGAGCAGGGCGTGACCGCGTTGGAATACGCGCTCATCACGCTTTTCATTCTGACCGGCATCGTCGCGTTCGTCTCGTCGATCGGCTCCAACGTCTCGAAGCCTTTTGCCGAGTCGGGCAGCGCCATCAACGGCAGTGGGACGTGACGGAGCCGCGTGGGACCTAGCCGTCGAAGTCGAACCTGATCCCCTGGGCCAGCGGCAGATCGGTGCCGTAATTCACCGTATTGGTAGCCCGCCGCATATAGGCCTTCCAGCTGTCAGATCCGGATTCCCTGCCGCCGCCGGTCTCCTTCTCGCCGCCGAAGGCACCGCCGATCTCCGCCCCTGACGGGCCGATATTCACATTCACGATGCCGCAATCGCTGCCCGCGGCCGACATGAAGCGTTCGGCCTCGCGCAGATCAGTCGTGAAGATCGACGAGGCCAGGCCCTGCGGCACGTCGTTCTGCAGCTGGATCGCCTCGTCGATCGTGCGATAGCGCATGACGTAGAGAATCGGCGCGAAGGTCTCGCGGCGCATCACGCCGGTCTGCGACGTCATCTCGACCAGCGCCGGCCGCACGTAGTAGGCGTCGGGATGCGTCTCCTCCCTGACCCGCCCGCCGCCGGTCACCGCGGCGCCGCCGCTTTCGGCGCGGGACAGCGCCGCCTGCATCGCCTCGAACGCCGCCTTGTCGACCAGCGGGCCCACCAGCGTGCCCGGCTGCAGCGGATCGCCGACGCGGACCGATTCGTAGGCCCGCTTCAGCCGCGGCACGAGCCGGTCGTAGATCTGCTCGTGGACGAAGAGGCGGCGGAGACTGGTGCAGCGCTGCCCCGCCGTGCCGACCGCGGCGAAGACGATGGCCCGGACCGCCAGGTCGAGATCGGCCGATTGCGCCACGACCATGGCGTTGTTGCCGCCCAGCTCGAGCAGCGTGCGGGCGAAGCGGCGGGCGGCGCGCGGACCCACCTCGCGGCCCATTTCGGTCGAGCCGGTGGCCGAGACGAGCCGCACCCGCGGGTCGTCGACCAGCGCCGCGCCGGCCTCGCGCCCGCCCAGGATCAGGGTCGAGAGAGACGGCGGGGCGCCGGCGAAGCGCTGGGCGGCGTTCTCGAAGATCGCCTGCACCGCCAGCGCCGAGAGCAGCGTCTTCTCCGATGGCTTCCACACCACGCTGTTGCCGCAGACGAAGGCGAGCGCGGCGTTCCACGACCACACCGCCACCGGGAAGTTGAAGGCGCTGATGACGCCGACCACGCCCAGCGGGTGCCAGGTCTCGCGCATGGCGTGGCTCGCCCGCTCGGTGGCGATGGTCAGCCCGTAGAGCTGGCGGGACAGCCCGACCGCGAAGTCGCAGATGTCGATCATCTCCTGGACCTCGCCCAGACCCTCCTGGAGGATCTTGCCGGTCTCCCAGCTGACCAGCCGGCCGAGCGTCTCCTTCGCATCACGGAGCGCCTCGCCGAACAGGCGGATCAGCTCGCCGCGCCGCGGCGCCGGGACCTGCCGCCAGGCGAGGAAGGCATCATGCGCGCGGCCGATGCCGGTGGCGATGTCGGTCGGCGTGTCCTCCTTGACCATGGCGATCACCGCGCCGTCGACCGGCGAGCGCGCCGGCAGGGTGCCGCCGGCGATCGGGAAGCGGGGCACGCCCATTCTCTCGAGCAGGGCGGCGACCTCGCCGCTTCCGGTGGCGCTTGCTGTGCTGGCCATCGCTGGTCTCCCGTCGGCGCCGGCCGTCAGCGCGGCGCGAAGATCTTCGGTCCGAAGAGGCGCGCGGCGGCGGCGACCACCTTCTTCTGGTAAGCCAGGCTCTCGGCCGGGTCATGCGAGTGGTAATGCCCGACCCCGGTCCAGAAATCGCCGCCGGCCGCATTGATCTCATGCCGCAGGATCGCCGCCGAGACGCGGATGTTGAAGCAGCCGTCCCATTGCAGCTTCAGTTCCGCCCGGGCCGCCGTCTGGCCCGACGCCTTGGCGACCTCGCCGATCCAGATCGTGTTGATCTGGCCGGGTCCGAGATCGGCCGAGCCGTCCGCATCGGGCACGCGGCTGCCCTCCTGCCCGCCCTCGACCGCCAGGATCGACGCGACGATCGCCGGCGGCAGATGCTGGGCCGACGCGGCCGTCACGATGCAGGCGACGATGGCCTGGGCGAGCATGGGCGTGGGGATAGCAAAGGCGGGCGGGGGCGGCAAGCGGGGCAGAGCGTCATGAGGCAGTTGTAACTTTTCGCTTGGTGGGCCTGATCCGAGATTGCGGCGAGGTGACCGCGATAGCGGTCACCTCGCCGTGGCTTCCCTACCGATTTCCCCGTGGTAGGATGCACCGAGCTTATCCCATCTCGTGCATTTAGCCGTGGCTTCCCTACCGATTTCCCCGTGGTAGGATTCAGCTCGCGATTGCTTCCGGTCAAGTTCAGCCGTGGCTTCCCTACCGATTTCCCCGTGGTAGGATACAGAATATACACGCTGCACCAAAGGTATAGCCGTGGCTTCCCTACCGATTTCCCCGTGGTAGGATGGACAGCAACGGTGGCTGTGATATTGATCTGCCGTGGCTTCCCTACCGATTTCCCCGTGGTAGGATCTAGCCATAGGATTGTCGGTAGTGTATGCAGCCGTGGCTTCCCTACCGATTTCCCCGTGGTAGGATACTTGTGAGTGGTCGGGGGATGGTATAGCTGCCGTGGCTTCCCTACCGATTTCCCCGTGGTAGGATCTAGTAACATCGCGTGAAGACCCTCAGTGGGCCGTGGCTTCCCTACCGATTTCCCCGTGGTAGGATGTGCCGCCCATAAAATGACGGACTGTGTGAGCCGTGGCTTCCCTACCGATTTCCCCGTGGTAGGATAAGTCTTGCGCTTCGTGGAGCCGTCCATTAGCCGTGGCTTCCCTACCGATTTCCCCGTGGTAGGATACGCATAACGTAACGCTATGGATGCGCCGAGCCGTGGCTTCCCTACCGATTTCCCCGTGGTAGGATGGCATCGAATTTCGGAGGATCGTGATGGCCGCCGTGGCTTCCCTACCGATTTCCCCGTGGTAGGATGGCCAGGCGCTTGCCGAAGCGATGCTCAAGGCCGTGGCTTCCCTACCGATTTCCCCGTGGTAGGATGC
>Ga0070731_10002266_pt1 | contig 18551 bp, 29 predicted proteins | sample Coa_R1_2_FD_66448 | JGI IMG/M metagenome (GOLD analysis project Ga0070731, IMG submission 66448) | Surface soil microbial communities from Centralia Pennsylvania, which are recovering from an underground coalmine fire - Coalmine... | ecosystem: Environmental > Terrestrial > Soil > Unclassified ... | reverse complement strand
CATGGTCACGACGGAATTTCGCGGCGTGTTCTTCGGCTACATGGAGAAGATGCCGACCGATGGAACGATCACAATTAGGCAGGCGCAAAACTGCGTCTATTGGTCAAGCGATGTTCGAGGATTTATGGGCTTGGCCGCAACCGGGCCGACAAAGAATTGCAAAGTAGGTCCAGCGGTTCCGAGTCTGACTCTCAACAAAGTCACCGCAGTGATTGAAGTCTCTGCCGAGGCTGCGGAGAAATGGAAAGCGCAGCCATGGAGCAATTGATCTACGGTTCTGTCGAAAATATAAAACAGTACGGGTACGGGTCCGGGGACGGGTACGGGTCCGGGGACGGGGCCGGGTCCGGGTACGGGTACGGGTCCGGGTACGGGTACGGGTACGGGTCCGGGTCCGGGGACGGGTACGGGTCCGGGGACGGGTACGGGTCCGGGTACGGGTACGGGTACGGGGACGGGTACGGGGACGTTGCTTATCAGGAGGCCGTCATCGCGGGCAGCGCCGGAGAGCGCGGTTCGCGCTTGCGCGAACAAGGGGCGGTGCTGGCGTTCTGGCGATCTGCCAAAGATGGCAAACCCGCAAACGGCGGCGCCGGGCCGGCGCGGCAGATTGGAACCGTGGAAGAGATTCCCGGCCCACTGCGGCCCTGCACGAAAGATGCCCTTCACGCAACCTTGCAACCCGCGAAATGGAAAGGCGAAAGGCTCTGGATTGTCGCACTCTATCCGCCTGTTGAGAAAGTGGACGATGACAAGATGTGCTCGCTGAAAAGGGAAATTCTGGCGGAAGTGCCGAACTGGTTTGAATGAGATTCCGGGGTCCCTGCCCAGCACGCTGTGAGGAGATAGTTTGAGTAGAGTTTTCGACATGCCGAAGGTTTTGTGGTGTCCGAGCCATCCGCGCTGTTTGCGAGATGGGTGGGCATTTCCCAAAGCCGTGCGCCAGGTCATCGTGAGCGAGTGTGAGGACATGAGCATTTTGCACCTGTTCGGCGGGAAAGCAGACTTCGGAATTCGGATGGATCTTGATCCTTCCACGCGGCCGCACGTGATCGGGGACGCATGGCTACCGCCGTTTAAGCGCGATAGCTTCGATTGCGTGGTGCTGGACCCGCCTTACGTTGGAGAATTCCGGGCCATGTCGACTGATCGCCTGCGATGCCTCTTCGGAGCGGCCGCTTGGATAGCACGCCGGCGCGTGATTTGGTTTCACACGGTTTGGGTTGAATCGCCGGCAAGATGCACGCGGGAGAAGTCCTGGCTAGTAAGAGTCGGCCGGCACTGCCAAACCCGCTGTCTGCAATTCTGGAAGGTTCCGACGGCCGACCGGAAACTCCCGCCGCCGGCGCAATTCAAAAGCGGACCAGGAATGAAATACAACCGTTGGCTAAGGCAGCCTCAGGGATTGCCTTTTGGGCCAAGAGACGAGCAGACCGATGGAGGGCAGGGACCAGTACAGGCCAAGCTCGAAGAAAAGGACACGTAGATAGAAAGGATTTTTTATGGACTCTAAAGAGACGGTTGCTCCCCGTTCCCAGAAGCATTCAAATTCTTCATGTCATTAAAAGATGACGGGGAGGCGGCGAGCGCTCCTGCCCCAGCAGCAACACGGGAAACGAAATGAACTGGAAACTTTCAGATCGGGCGGACAAAGAAGCCTTACCAATTGCTGACCGTCATTACAATCGGCAAAAAGTAGGCTCTCCGCAGTTCGTTCCTCCCGGTCGATGTCTAGTTCTGCTGTGCGTGACCGGAGCAGCTCTGTGGGTTACGTCATGGCCGTTTGCGGAATATGTCAAGCATCAGTGGGCAGGCGCTTGGGTGAACTCTTGTTTTCGTCGCGAATCTGGGCCGATTGCCAGCGAATTGATTCGTGAGGCCGTGGCTGTGACGCGCTGGTATTGGCCGGAAACGCCTGCGATGGGCATGGTGACGTTCATTGATCGCGGGAAGGTTCGGCGGAAAAGAGACTTCGGAAGGTGCTATTTGCGGGCCGGATTCAAAATCGCGGGCGAAACAAAAGGCGGACTACTGGCGCTGCAAATGCTGCCCAAAGAAATGCCTGAAGCGCAACCGCCCTATCAAATACAGATGGAACTGTTAGGGCTGAGCGGTGCCCCAGCAGAGAGCAAGGAGACACGGTAAATGGATCGCGCTCGTTTGGCTGAACTACAGGCCGAGATGCGGAACCGCTGGAATCGTGAAATTGTTCCCGGCTTGCGGCGTCAACCAAAGAAAGTTGTACGCACTGCGGAAGTTCGATTACTGCGCGGCCCGACGAGCGAGGAATTGATGTGGTCGGCAGAACTCGCAGAATATGCGGCTATCGTGCTGATGAATACCACATGGGAGAGAGTCGGTAGCGAATTCATGCGAAGGGTCGTAGAAATGCGCGGAATCGCTCAAAGTTTGCGAGAGAGGGGGTAAGTAAAAGAGTATGAGCCCAGCAACATATCTGAGCTACGAAATCACTCCTGAGATGACTTTGGAGCAGAAGCAAACCGCACTCTATCTGGGCGTGATTTCGGCAGGCGAACAGGCGTACACGCTAGGCGCGGCAATCGTGGAATGCCGCAAACAACTGACTACGTTGGATGATCTAGTGAGTCGGATGCGGCAGGATTACGAAACCCTGAAAACCGAGATGCGAGAGTTGAGGAGAGGACAATGAGCCAGCCCATTTACCCAAACTGTTCCCGGTGCGGATTTCCAATTCATCAGGCCCATGCCGGAATGCGCGACGGGAGCCAGTTCTTGCTGTGGTATCACGACGATTGGATGCGTGGGGCGCGCTGCGGAACAGCCGTTTACGATCCCAAGGCGTTCCCGGCATGTCCCTCTTGCGAACAGATTGTCACAGTTTCATGGGAAGCGCATGAAGAAGATTGCATTGTGAGGAGAATGGAATGAGCCACGCACCCGAATGCCCAAAGAAGGAGAGCTATGCCACATCAATTGATCAATTCCGCTGATCCTGAGTGCAGTCCATGCCGGGAAGATTGCCAGCAGTGCTGCGCCGAGGAGAAGTTGAAAATGTCCGAAACTCAGGATAAATGCCCAGCCTGCTGGAGTACGGTTCCAGAGATACGATTCGAACTAAAGATGCACGGAACTGTCGCCCCCGAACACTGGATGCAATGCTTTCATCCTTGGCACGAGGCATCCCCTCCAAGTTCGCCCACGAAAATTCCTAACTTTGTAGAGCCCGGAAAAGTTTGCCGGAATCCTAATCACATGCGGACAGACGGCTCGTATTATCTGCACGAAATTGGCCCGAGTTGCATGGCTGAGGCATCCCCTCCAAGCTCGCCCATACCAATCGAGCAGAAATTGCGAATCATTGCCGACTTCATGATTGGATACCAAATCTCTGACGAGGACGGGACGAACCCGCTAACGCCGCACATGAAATCCTTCAACGAAGGAATATCTACGGCTGTCTCACAATTATTTGACAAGGAAGAAAACACTGAAATTGTAGCCTTGTTGGATGGCGTGGCATCTCCTCCAAGCATGGAGCTAAGCGCGGAGCCTGCCCCAAAGGAGTAAGGCCAGCGGTTAACGAGACCACGTGTCAAAGGAGAGCCTATTGAACGCACAGCAATTTTACGACGACGTATGGATGAAGGGCAAACCACCACGCGATGCCTATCATGGAGAATGGCCGATTCGATTCGCGGAAGCCTATGCCGACTTTCTGCTCAGAGAATACGGTGCCCACAAGGACGGCTGCTTGTCGCGGCCAGACTGCACCTGCGGATGGGAACAAATCCGTAAACGAGTGATGCGACAACCCATGGACCAAAGGAGCGTATGAGACTAGTTGGATTCAAAGCGAAGAACCATCCACAGCCTGACTGTCAAAAAGGAGACAACTATGGCCGATAAGCCGATGATACTGAGAGAAATTATTCAGCCAAGGAGAAGCCATGAGTAAGTTCCCCAAAGGTCATAAAGGCCTACGCCGCAAACTGCGCGACGAAAAGCAAGTCGCCGCAATCGAGATCAAGCGTGCCATGCTGGAAGCTTCTAAAGCTCTGGATGAGCAAGCCCAGGAGTTAGTAGCCCTGAAGCGCATCCTAATCTCAGAACGCGCCCAGGTGATCTTTTACACCGATAAATACGAGGCCTTCCTGAAGGGCGAGTGCATGGATGTGAAGGCGGTCGGGTTTCTGGATTTGGATGAAACTCTGCAGGAGCCCTACGTCAAGCGGGCGATCGTGGAGCTCTCAGACGCGCAAGGCATTGTTCCACACGACCAGGATGCAGCGAACGTGCAGAAGCAATCATTAAGCGTGGCCAAGAAGATTATCTTACCCAATTGAACCTGCGGAAATGCAGTGAAGCCTTTCGAACGTACCCAGACGCGGAGAGGCAAGAGATCTCCGACCTGGCTAAGAAGTGTCTGCAGAATGATGCCCAACGGGAGCACAAAAATAGGTCTAAGGGAATCAGCGAATCAGAGCGGAGGCGGCGGTATGTCGAACGCAGGCGGCAAGCGAGGCTGGGTGAAAACAGAATCGGGATACCGGCCAACCGACCAACGGATGCTACAAATTATGTTTCAGATTGAAGCTGGCTGCCGGCACAAAGATATCGCTGCCCAGTTTCAGGTGAGCCGCTCGCGCATAAGTCGCATTGCACGCAGGTTAGGCCGACCGGATTCGCGCCATCGTTCAAGGAGAACCAAGATTTCCACTGCTTAACTGCATTTAATAGTCAATTAACCCATCTTTCTGCTTGCACTCATCTTCGAAGTAGAGTATCTCCTGTATTGACCAGCCCACAATTTGATTCAGTTCTTGAGACTGACGCGCCCTGACAAGGCGATACCCGCGCAAGGGTAGTAAGACTCAAGACACTTCGCGTCCCCGAAAAACCCAGAGCGAACAGGAGAAATCATTATGCCCCGAGCGGGCACTGGCAGATTTGTGCAACTTTACGACCTCTCACGGAAGAAAGTTATCCGCTCGCTCACTCCCGATGAATTGAACCAGGCAGCCGCCCAAGGCTCTATTGGCTGGTTCCGCAATTCGAAAGGCAAACTCTGCTGCTGCGTCCAGCCCGTGCCGATGCAGTCCCGCACATCCAACCCGATTCATTCCAAGATCCCACTCGTCCAGACTGACATGGAACTGAACGCCGAAGGCCTGGTTGATGGCTCGCGCAAATTCGGGCTGAATCGCTTTGGCGCAGTGGATGACCAGATCGTAGGGAACCGGGTGGATCAGTCGATGTCGAAAGTGGAAGCGTGGCCGGAAGTCTACGACACGAAGAACGTGGTGATCTGTGCAGGTCTGGTACATGGACTGACGCATGTTAACGCCGAAGCACTACTCAGTCTGTGAGATTTGCGGAGCCTCCGGGCATAAGGGCAAAGGCTGCCCACTGTACCGGCTGAATGAGAAGCAAACTGCCTTAGCAGGTTTGATCCGGACTGCGCAGCAAGCCAAAAGCAACTGACAATTCTATGACCACCAAGAAAGCGGCGGCTTCAGCCCATAAAGGGCAGGCTAAAGCCGCGAAAAAGAAAACCGCGAAAATCCGCGTAGCGCTTAAGCCCCGGCAAGCGAAGCTCTTAGAGGGCATCGTAGAAGGTAAAAGCGTGCGTGCGGCAGCGTTGGAAGCGGGGTACTCACCGCAGACTGCAGCGCATCCAGAAGATTTGCTCGATACGGTTGGTATGCGCAAAGCTTTGGCGCATCTGATCGCGCCGCCCGAGAAAATTGCCCAGCGCATCAATGAAGGCTTGGATGCGATGGAGACCAAGTTCTTCCAGTTCGAAGGCACAGTATCTGATTCGCGCGACGTGATCGCGTGGGGCGAACGTCGCCAATATGCCGAACTGGCAGCGCGGCTGAAAGGTTTAACTCCGGGGTTGCCGTCCGATCCGATGGGAGACGGACCCAGCAACATTACGGTGAACTTCATCAATGTGGCGGCGCTCGCAGAAGCATGAAGCGAGTGTCCAGTTAGATTTTCGTTGGCAGCCAAAGCAATGGCAGATCAACGAACTCATTGAGAACTCCAAAGCATCGCGCATAGGCTTTGGTGGGGCGCGTGGCGGCTCCAAGTCACACACTGGCCGTCAGGTGATGTTGACGCGCCGGCTGAAGTATCCCGGCACAACTGGCCTGGTACTTCGCCGAACATTCAAGGAAGTCTACGCCAACTGCATTGGGCCAATGTTCAAGCAGTGGTCCGCCACGCGGCAGTGGTATCGCGGGCCCGGTGTAGAAGGCTACCCGGTAATGCGCATCCCCAACGGATCGCGCATCGTCTTTGGGTACGCCGAGCACAAGCAGGACATTTACGATTTTCAGGGTGATGAGTTTGCCGACATCCTGGTTGAAGAAGCTACCCACTTCAACGAAGAGGAATTAAGGTTCCTCGAAACCTGCAATCGCTGGACGGGCTCTGACATCGTTCCCAAGATGTTGTGGACGATGAACCCCGGCAACGTAGGACATGACTATGTAAAGCGGGTCATGGTGGACCGGGATTACCGGGACAATGAACGCCCGGAAGATTGGGAATTCCTTCAGGCCTACGGCTGGGACAACGTTGAATGGTGCCGCAAGGGGCTCAAGCAAGACGGCCTTACCCAGCGCGATTACTACCAGTGGACCGAGAAGCAGCGGTTTGAGTATTTCATCAATCGCAGCGACTACGGGCGAACGCTCTGGGCGCTTCCTGAGCAAGAGAGAGAAGCCCATCTCTTTGGTGATTGGGAATCGTTTGTAGGCCAGTTCTTCCGTGAATTCTCGCGGCGCGTTCATGTTATCAAGCCGTTCCAGATCCCAAGCTACTGGGAACGGTTCTGCAGCTTCGACTGGGGCTTTAGATCGCCAGCATGTATGTTGTGGCATGCGGTATCACATGAAGGCCTAGTTATTACGTATCGGGAATACTACATCGTCGGCAAAGACACGCCATGGCTCGCACAGCATGCGCTGAAACTGACCGGCGATGAGAAGATCCGCTACAAGGTCGGCGATCCGGAGTGTTGGAGTCATCGCGGTGGGCCGTGCACTGCTGAGGTCATGGCAAACAACGGCTGGGCGATGGTCCAAGCCGACAATGACCGGCGTAATGGCTGGGCGCGCTGCCGCCAATATCTCTCGCACGAATACAGCAATCAAGGCGTCTTAGTCAGGCCGCCACACTGGCAAGTATTTGAAACGTGCACGAACCTGATTCGCACGATTCCGGCGCTGGTTCACGATGAGCACGATCCGGAAGACTGCGACACAAAAGGCGAAGATCACGCGCCGGACGCATGGCGTTATGGCTTGATGACCCGGCCGCCAGTTACTCAGACTCCTTTGGACGCAATGCCCCATGAATACCGCGAAGCCACAATCCGAGCAGCTCACGAAGAGCGAGACGGGCGACGGAAGTCAGACTTTTGGGGACCGCTCGACTGAATCAATTACCGATCACGAAACGAAGTGCTTACGCATGCCGATGCAGTTGGCCTATCGCGGACCGTTCCGCGTGTATTTCAACCGCAAAGAAGAAGCGCCGCGGCTGATCTCCATCGACAACGGCTCGCATGCTTGGGAAATCGTTTGTAAGTCAGTCTCGATTGATGGTTTGAAACTGAAATCAACTCTGAAACCGGATGCGGTGTATCCAGAGCCTGCTTTCACGTTAGAAGGAAGCGGCTGGGTGCAGGTTGATGGGAATGGGTGCGCAACGATCTCGTGAAGCTTTCGGACCGCACTTCCCTTTCCGGGCGACCAGAATTCCTGCGGCCTGCAGTTCAGGTCCAGAAGCCTGTTGCTCTGGCGACCCGCAAGTGCGCCATGTGCGGCATCCCTGATGTAGTGCAGATGTGGGATGACTCACCTGAACATTCCGTCACAGTCGAGTTGCGCTATCTTACCGCCGCCAATGAAGAAGTAGCGAAGCAGAAAATCACGCCCTACTTAGTTTCTCGGGGCTGGCGCTACAAATACCACTTGGGCCGTTTTGCCATGGAGCGGGATATCTGCCGCGCCTGCTTAATTGCGCACAAAGAACTAGAAGACGAATTCAAGCGCAAGCGGACCAATGAAATGAAGTCGAGCATGCAGTCTGATTCTTACTATCTCGCGCTTTGCGGAGACTAAATGTCCACACAGCATGATCCGAAATCGCTGGGGAAAGTGGTAGTGGCGAACGCTGGCACGCCGGTCGCAATCAAGTCATCGGCGTTCATGGTCAAAGGCGTCACGATTCAGTCTGATCCCAGCAATGTTGGGACGATCATGTTCGTGAAAGATATTGCCGGAAACACTATGGCGAAGATCACCAAAGGACAATCCTTTACGCCGCCGATTCTGGGCGTGGCCGACCTCTCGCAAATTCAACTCGACACCGATACCAATGGAGATGGCTGCTTTGTCTCATTCGTCTAAACTCTGGGTCGCTATCGCAGGATTGTTGGTAACTTGCTTACTCGCATCCGCCTTTATGCAAGTAAGTGGAGGGCAGTCAGGGGTGACTGGCGGCAACGGGCTAGTTGCAGGAGATGGTGTAGTATTCACCGCGCCGCCCGCCGCAACCTTGACCTTGGCGAATGCCCCTGCTGGCTCCGTCCTCAACAATGCGACGGCTGCGGCGGCTGCTCCTGCATATACACAGACCCCGACACTGGGCGCTGTCGGTGGATCGAGCGGGTCAATTACTTATCTTGGCTCAACCAGCGGTTCCGCTACGTTTGGATGCGCTAACGCTACCTGCACGCAGCTTTCTAGTGCAATTGGGGCGCAATTCAAAAATTATCTTACTGCTGCCAACTGTTCTGGCGTCGGCACTGCAGCGAATCCTTCGGTTGTGACGTGCGCCACTGCGGCGGCAGGTGCGTTTTCGTGTGCCACCAATGCTTCTGGAGGCACCTGTCAGGTCAACACAGGGGCAGTGACAGCCAACAGTGAAATCATTGTGCAGCAAGTGGTTGACGAAGGTACGCGTTTGAGTGTGACCTGCAACACGGCGTCGGTATTGCCTGCTGGGCCGCTTCTTGCCACTAAGACAGCAGCGTCTGGCTTCACCATCAACTTGGGCACGGTAACGACAAATCCAGGCTGTTTTGATTACTACATCATCAACTGAATGAAACTGGTTAAGCTGGGTTATTTAGTGCTCTGTGTGCTGGGCATCGTAGGACAACTGCGCGCGCAGATCGATGACACAGCCAGCGATCGCATCGTTGTGGTCGGAAATGTAAGTCAGCCGGTAGCCTGGAACCATCGCCGCACCATTCAGGAAGCCATTAACAAAGCGCAGCCCAACGGCACAGTAGTAATTCCGACCAGTTATCAGGGAACAGAGTGTAATCCGGTTTCAACCTGCAATCCCGGCAATGTCGTAGTAATCGACTGGCGCTCGACGCAGCAGTCTAATATCTCAGCCGCGTCGATATCGGCAACCCAAGGGTTACAGGCTTTATTCCCGACGCAGCCGATTGCGTGGATTGCGCCAGATCCTACAGGGCTCTGTCCATTCGCTGATAATTATCTGCCGAACGGCGCAGTGCAGTTTTGTTCCAACGGAACCGGGCCAGCACTCGAAAATTGGGGTGAAGGCAATTTTCAAGACGTTGTAATCCGGCCGCCGGTAAGCCCACCGTCAGATGGCTCGATTCCGGCCTGGTCCGCAGCACGCGGCGATTGGGAAGTGGCACCCCCTCCCGGTAACTATCCCCTGAAGATTGAAGTTGTGGAACGCTCCAACAGTATCGATCCACAGTTCAGCAGCGAGTCGCTCTATCTTCTGACCCATGGCGGGATCTCGATTGTCTGCCCATGGTCACTCGATGAAGCCTCGAACGGCGGAAACACAGCGAGTGGGGGCTATGCCTGGAATAACGGCGGGAATTTCACTGGCTGTGGCCAGATCGTGCAGAACTATCTTTCCGTGGCCAATGGCGGGAACTGCACCACCAATTGCCCGATCATCAACTTAAGCTTTCCGCCGATTCAGAGCCCTGCGTCGAACGGCAACACGTTTACTCCGACCTACGTCTTCAGCACTAACTGGGCCACGGCCGTGGGAGCCGCAGGGCCGCAAGATGCAGTGGAATGCAGCACGGCGGGCGGCGCGTATCGCGGCGATTCGACCTATCTGAATTCGGTCACCAATGTCAACTCGACTGCTATTGCGAGCGTTGCCCAAGGGCTCCCGGTCTCGAGCGAGTTGCCATATCTGACCGCGTGGGAGAACTTTATTGCGGCCACGAAGCTGCATTATGCGACCCTGCTGGGAAATCAGTTGGGCTACATGCGGTATGGCAGCCTTGGGCCGAACGATGAATTGCATGATTTCTGCTCGGCGCAACTGATTACCGCGACCGGCGTGGGTAATATCGCAGGGCTGAAAACGCTGTGGATGAATACCCTGGGGACTTACAAAGCGTTTGAGACTTCCGCGTACCCGCAGAGCGTTCCCATGCAGACGGCCATCAATACCGAGCAGGGAGGAGACTCAAGTTGGATGACCGCAGAAGCGGCCGTTGCTGTTTCCTACGGCGAAGGAATCGGATTCAATGGAGTCAATGCTTCCGACCTGACCGCATCGACTAACTGGGTGACAACGTTTGCGCTCTATCCAAACGTCCCACACGAGATCCAGACCACGACCCAAAGCGCTACAGATGGTACAGGAACGTCAGGGACCTTAACCGCAATCCTGCCCTTCCTGCAAGCCCATGTGACCAACCAGGCTCCCACGTACTTCGAGCCCTTTACGGGAGATGGGGCATGCATTCTGGTAGTCGGCTACACCGACGGGAATGGCTGCTCAAATTCCGGGCAGTTTTACAACCTGTACCAGACGGTATTGCCGACGCTGTTCACCACCGGGCCTTATGTCACCACGCCATCATGGGCGAATGCCGTCAGTCCAGTCGGGGCGAACGTCTGCGAACTGACCGCAGATGTGAACCTGACGGTCAACACCCCGACGGCGTTTTGCACTTTCCCTTTGCCAGCTGTGTCGAAGCCCTGGGGATTTACCTGCGATGTGTTGTGGGCCATCACCGCGGGTACGGGAACGAACAATTTTGCGTTAGGTGTGAACCTGGCGCAGACGCCGAGGGCAACGACGCAAGCGGTTGCGACCATCGTTACTTCGAGCTCCAACACAGCCACCAACGGTGTGGCCGGGATCTCGGTGTCAGGCGCAACCAATGTCCTGACTGGGGCGACTTACACCCCAGGCGCAACCGTGCTGCCAGCGCGGATTAGTGGGACGATTCTGGCCAGTCCGACGAAGGGAAACTTCTCGATTACCGGTGCGGCCAATGGCACGACTGCCACCGCGGCGGTGAAAACAGGGACCGTGTGTCACATCTTCTGATTTGCTAAATGAAATCTATTTTCTGTGGAACCATGCTGCTGCTGGCGGCAACGCTGGCGTGCGGCCAAAGTGTGCAAGTGGGTGGCTTTGGGACCTGCTTTGGGGGTGCGCCCAATTGCGGCCCGAGTGTGACTAGCTTATCCATTCTCCCCGCCAGCCCAACCATGGTGAATGGGCAGTCGTTGCAGATGAACGCCGCGGGAAATGAGAGCGATGGAACCAGCGGCGGCCTGCTGACACCCGCATGTGATGGGAATTGGAGTGTTTCAAACGGTACAGTGATTTCGGTGTCGACCACAGGCCTAGTTACCGCACTCGCTCCTGGGTCAAGCTCTGTGACATGCTTGATTGCTTCCAGCCCGAACGCGCCCACCGGCTCGACTACGGTGACGGTAACGGCAGCACCTAATATCAGTTTCCCGGTGTGCCCGCCCTGCACCTTGCCGGCAGGCACCAACGGCACTGCTTATTCCCAGACTTTTCGCGCCGTCAAGGGCGTAGGACCGTATACATGGGATTGCAACGGCAGCTGTGCGGGATTACTTCCCACCGGACTTTCGTTTTCTTCCTTGGGTGTGTTGTCCGGCACGCCGAGCGTTAACGGGACGACATCATGGCCGGTCAGGGTGACGGACACCACGAACGGCACGGCAGTGGTCACGGTTTCTCTGACCATCTCAGGAACGACGTTAGGACCGCCAACGTACTTAGGCTCCACGAACAGCACGGCCAATCCTGGGCTCATCACGTCTTACTTCAGCAGTTCAAGCGCGCAGAACGCCACGGCTTACGATTCAACCCTGAATCCGACAACGGATTGCATTCTCTTAGCCACAACCGCGACGACGGCATTCAACGGCCAGAGTATGACGGGGTCCATGTCCGGCGGAGCTAATGGGCACGATTGGGCTTGGGATGAAACCATGGTCGCTTTGAGCGATCAAGGCGGAGGCGTTTCAATTTTCGGTGTTACCACGAACAGCAGCGGCTGTCCGCAAATTACCAATCCCGGCGTTCCTGCTTGGCATAGCCTACCCTCTCCAACGGCCTTTGACTGGTTTACCGCCGCAGGTAAAGCTAACCATGACATCTACATGCTGAAGTCGAAGCACATCATTCAAAAGGCGACGGTGAGTAACCTGAACAGCATGGGGACCATCACCACGCTCTTTGATTATGCGGCGGCTGGTTCTTGTCCTGGCCCTATCCCGTCTCCCATTGTGTCGGGGACTATCTTTGCCCCGGTTGCAGGCTCGGGAAGCGGATTGCGCTTCACCGTGGGGATCAGTTCGGGTAATCAGGGCACGGGGACGGAAGTCTTCAGTTACGACCAGACGCTCGGCTGCACCACACTCGACCTGAAAAATGGCGTTTACTATCCGTGGTGTTTAGCGTCCTGCAGTTCGGAATCAGCCGTACCCTTGAGCACAAGCGGGAACTATTGCTATGGCTTCGCGGCGGGGCAAGGCTATCACGATCTGCAGCCATCCGGAGACGGAACCGTAGCGCGTATTTCGGTAGATTTTCCGATGACTACCGGAGTCTGCGCGGGGATCAATTTAAGCTCGCAGACGGTGGCTTGGACCATCGGGACGGGGACGACGACTTACACCAATGGTGAGCTGACCGGCGGCGCCAGCTGTCCAAATGGAATCCAGTGCCAGTATGACGGCCATCCTTCGGAGGGCATCAGTAAAGCCTTGGGGAGCGGCGCGGGCTTAGGCTTCAACATCCGCAATGTATCCAACTATGCCGGGGCCTACACATTTGCCGCGCCGCAGTTGCAATCCTTTAGTGTTGCACCGTACACCGACGTTCCCGTAGACAATCACGGTGCCTGGGTTCCTGCCAACACCCCAGACGCTTTCCCGATGTGGCTCGGGGCGACAGATCGGTTCGTAAAGACCGACGTATCACCGTGTGCCCCTACCAGCGAGGTTTACTGCCCGCCATATCTAGGGCAAGTGCTCTTTGCGCTACCGATTGACGGTTCTAGCAATCGTCCACGGTTATTTGTGCATACGCATTCCTGCGGCCAATCGGGGACCAGCGATTCTCAATGCAGCGACGGGCCAGATTCCTACTTCAATAATTACGATGCGATCACTTCGGCCTCACCGCAGGGGAATTACATGTCTTTTTCCAGTACCGATCTGCACAGTTTCGGTCTGGATGGGGCAGGTAAATTCCGCTCCAACATCCTGATCGTGCGTTTGCAATAGTTCGTAATCTCGTGGTTCAAGGAGAAAACAACACCGTGAAAACAACCCGCTTTGCAATCGTTCTGACTCTCGCTTTCGGGCTGATGCTCAGCGGGAGTGCTTTGGCACAACGCATTGGTGCAACCGGCTTCGTCGTAGACGGAGTGGGCGCCGGACTGTGCGGCGATCCTTCCTATAACGGCGGCCTCGATGGCTGTCTCAACCGCTTGGGTTCAGGCCTCTATGGGTGGAGCAACGGCATTGCTCCCTCTCCGCAGTCCGTGCCTCTGACCGGAAACATTCTATTGAATGCGCCGGCAGCTGCAGGCACTTTGGGCACGGCTACCACCGGCGGCACCATTGCAGCCGGCACCTATCGCATCTCGCTTGCTTACGTGACGCTGACCGGCGGCAAGACTCCTGGAGGAACGGATTCATCTTCGACGCAGGCCACGACGGGTTCAACTTCCACCCTGACGGGCAACGCACCTGCAGCCGTATCCGGGGCGGTTGGCTACATCATCGGTGTATCACCCGCAGGCGGCGCGGCCAATACCGAAGTTACTCAGCCGATTACGACTGCGGTTTGCGCGGGCGCCTTCGTTGTAGGCAACGGCATCACGGTCTGCCCGTTTTCTTCGAACTACACGCTGACTTCGCTGACCACGGCGGGGGATGCGACTCCATGGATTTCGGGCGCACCCAACACCGCAGGCTTGCTGCAGCTTAGCTCCGGGCCGACTACGGCTTTAACCACGGTCACCACGGCGCAGACCATGGGATCGTGGACCCTGCCAGCAGGCGCCATGAATGTGCAGGGTAAGCGCATGCACATTCACGGCCAGTTAATGTTCTCTAACGGTGTGACCACACCAGCCATTACGCTTTCAGTCAAGATCGGGTCTTCGGTGACTCCGGTGTCGGTTGTGGGTGCGGCCAACGCCAACTCCAACACCAACTCGCCGGTTGATTTTGACTTCACTATTCAGACCACCACGACCGGCACGTCCGGCGCAGATGAAGCGCACGGCTGCTTTACCAACACGGTGGCGGCGGCCTGGTCTTCCGGTACGGCCATGGCGATTTACTGCGATGGCAACACCGCGGCTTCTTCGACCTACGACCACACCGTCGCGAACTCCCTGCAGCTGCAGATTGCTGCCACAGCAGCTCTGACCTCAGTGACCATGCGTGACGTGCAGATCGACTTCACCCAGTTCTAAATCCGGAGAAATCAATGCAGCCATGGATTGCCACGCTGATCGGCGCGGGAATCGGGCTGATTACCTTCTTTGGCACAGTGATCGTCCAATCGCGCGCAGCGGCGCGCATTGAAGGCGCATTGGGAGCCAAGGTCGAGGATCACTCGCAGAAATTCCGCGACTTGCGCACTGAACAGGATAACCAGTGGTCCAAGATCAACGAGCACGGCGAACGCATCGCAGTGCTTGAGGTTCAGAAATAACAATGCCGATTCGCGTACTGAGAGGCGGGGCTGCACCGGCCCCGCCAAAACAATCAAAGCCTATGAGCGACAACACAAAGCGTTGGCTGAAGGGTGTATTCAATGCCGCCGTTAGTGGTGCAGCGGCCACAGGCGGTTCCTTTGCTGCAGGAGTCACGGTGATGCAAGGTGCAAAGATCGTCGGCATTGCCGTGGTTGTCTCCATGATCAAGTGGATGGTTCAGCACCCACTCGAATAATCACATGATTTCCTCATTGAACGATCAACTCCGCCGTGATGAAGGCTGGCGCGGCTATCCCTACCTCGATTCTGTGGGGAAAGTCACGATTGGCTATGGGCGGAATTTGTCTGACGTAGGAATTTCGCCAGAAGAAGGCGCATGGCTGCTTCAGAACGATATCAAGGCCGCGTCGATCGCTCTGGAATTGCATTTGCCCTGGACCGCAGCACTTGATCCGATCCGGCAAGCGGTGCTGATCAACATGGCCTTCAACATGGGGATCAAGGGCTTGGCGGGCTTTACACAGATGTTGGGAAAGATTCAATCCGGGGATTATGCCGGGGCTGCCCAGGAGATGCTGAACTCCCGCTGGGCAACGCAGGTCGGCGATCGCGCGCGGAGACTTTCAACTCAACTTGAGACAGGAGAATGGCAATGAGTTTTATATCAGTGATGAAGGCAATCGGAAAAGATGTCGAGAAAGTGTTTCTCTCCCCATGGTTTCAGACCGGCGTGCATGTAGCCGAAGGCGTAGTCGGACTGGCAATTCCCGGACTCGGGCCCGCATTCAATCTGACCGCTCAGGCAGTCATGACCGCCGAGGCAAACTTTGCTGCCGTAGGCCAGTCGAGCGGGACCGGAGCTTCGAAGCTGGCACAGGTGATCTCGACCAGCGGAAATCTCATCGCGCAATGCCTGAAAGATGCCGGGGCGCAGAACGTCACACAGGACAAGGTAGCCAGTTACATCAGTGCGGTGGTAGCCATCTTAAACGCCGCCCCAGTGCCAACGAACGGAAGTTCCGGTACTGACTAGGGATGCCATGCGAATTGCTGTTCTGCTCGCGTGCATTTGCTTAGGTGGGTGCTCTTATAGACACATCAAGGCACCGGGAAGCCTGAATTACACCGTTGGTCAGGAATGCCACGTCACCTTACAGATGACGAAGTGCGACAAGGCTTCCCCGCCACACTGTCTGCGGGTGCTGGCCAACTACGACAAGTACTGCGAACAGCTTTCACTCAAATAGGAGACAAACATGGGACGCGATCCGCGCGGCAACTCAGCATTTGATTCGGGCATGCGAGGGCGGGAAAAACCGAAAGTAAAAGACGCCCACGGCGGCACCTATGGGCAGGAGAAAGAAGGCCACTCGCAAGGCACTGACGGAACCACCAAGCAGGGTCCGGACGCCTATGTCGGGAATCCCGACGGCGTGAACCTGAACGATTCTGCCTACTCTTCCGGGATGCGCGGCATGGAAAAACCGAAGCAGAAAGCCGCTTCGGGAGAGGCCAATAAGCAGCCGGAAGAGGGTTCCACCATGGGTGGGGAATCAAAACAAGGCCCCAACACCATTGTTGGACATCCCACCGGACACAATGATGCAGAAAAGGGGGCACGCCGCGGCACGAATGACGGCACGGCGCGATCTGCGGCCAGCGATGCTTATGGCCTCGGTAACGACGGCAACGCGGTGAACAGTTCCGAACAGGCTGCAGAGGGCCATGTTCACTCGGACGGCGAAGGCATTCTGGGCGAAGAAGACGATACCCACATCAACATCAGAATCCCGAAAGCTTCGCTGAAACGCAAAGCCTCAGGACTGCAAACCAGTTAGGCCATGCCCCAGCCCATTTTGTGTCATGGGCACGGCGGCAAGGTCCCACACCGCCGCGGTGCTGATCTGCATTGCTCCTCAGAGTGTGAAGCGCAGCACCGCGCGGCCCAAAGCTTATTTGAAGCAGCATTGCAGGAAACCGGATTCAGCCAGGTGAAAGATGTTCCTAATCTCTGGCTGAAAGACGGTGTGCATATTTCGATTGAACAGGTGATGCGTGAAGGATTACGTCAAACGCTGGCTCGGCATCGGGAATCCGTCGAAGCGCGACTTTGAAGACCTCGCCGCTTCTGCCGTCGAAGCCTTAGCCAAAGCCAAAGACGCGCACATCTCGGATTTGCGGTTGCTGATCGACAAAGCAAACGAACGCGAAGACCAGCTGGCAAAGATGGTCGAGATGGCCATGCAGCATCACTACTACCGTCCTACAGTGAGTGGAAAAACTGAGGAAAACAAAGTCCCGTCCGGATTGCCCGTTGAACACATGCAGGACGTAACCGTGTTTGACGAAACTGCCGATGGGGAAATGGTGCGCCTTCAGGAAGAAGAACTCAGCCGCTTGATCGCCGAGCAGAACACGGAAGGGAGCCACAAGGTTACGGCATGAAGAATTTCCTAGTGGCTCTCGCACTGTGCACGATCGCAGCAGCGCAGACCACGACTACGATCACCGGGACGGTAAAGGATCTGACGCAAGCCGTAGTTACGTCCGGGAAAGTGGTGTTCACCCTGCAGCCTTCGCGCGATACGACTATCTCAGGCCTTGCGCGCTTCTCACCCCAGGCGGTGACTTGCCTGATCAATGGTTCCGGGCTGATCAAAGCTTTAGACGGGGTTTCAACCTGCACTCTGACGATGAACACGGCATTGAATCCGCCGGGAAGCTATTACCGGGTGGATGTGTGGCCCTACAACGTCAAGACTTCCAGTTTCACGTTCTATGCGGTGCTTTCGAGTTACGACTGGTCGACGGTTGTGCCCACTCCAACCACCAGTCCGGCGCAGAACTTCGTTGACATTTTTTCGAACCAGACCATCGCAGGGAATAAGACGTTCACCGGAAGCACGATCTTTAGCGGACCCGCAACCTTTACTAACCCTGGGTTTCCCGGTGGCACATTCACAGGCGACAGCTTTTTCAAGTCGGGACGGCCTTGGTATGACGTGATGGCGTTTGGGGCGAAAAACGATGGCACGACGGATGACACGGCGGCAATTCAGGCAGCAGTGACGGCGGCGTGCGCGACAACCTATAAGGGCGGGACGATCTACTTCCCTCCGGGCGCGGGATATCGCAGCGCAAACACAGGTAGTTCACCGATCACCATTTCTTGTGACAATCTTACCTTTCAGGGAGCCGGATATAACACTCAGAACTCCCCGACGACAGCGCCCTCGCAAATCTTCTGCCCTGGCTGCACGGTTCCGGTGTTTACGGATGGAGGAGTCCAGCGCTTCGGCTTCACTGTGCGCAATTTAGGAATCTCCGGAAATCTGTCGAGCGCGACTTCTACCGCCATTTCATTGGGCAATGTCGGCGATTACACGCTGGAAAATAACTTCCTCAACCAGTTTGGCGGCCCAGCCTTTGTAACCACTACCGGGTTTGGAGGAATCCTTCGGCACAATTTTGTGCAGCAATGCCTTATGGTGCGGCCGGCCTCGACCGATACGGGATGCATCGACGTGGGCAATGCGGA
>Ga0070731_10002265_pt1 | contig 18553 bp, 14 predicted proteins | sample Coa_R1_2_FD_66448 | JGI IMG/M metagenome (GOLD analysis project Ga0070731, IMG submission 66448) | Surface soil microbial communities from Centralia Pennsylvania, which are recovering from an underground coalmine fire - Coalmine... | ecosystem: Environmental > Terrestrial > Soil > Unclassified ... | reverse complement strand
CGCCGGCATACAGGTGTTTGCGGACTGAGACGTCATCCAGCTTCGTTGCCTCGATCACTTCCTTGGCGCGCTCCTCCGGAGTCTTTCCGGCCAGGGCCTTCTGCACCTCGGGATTGTCGGCGCCCAACTCGTCGCGCATTTCGGCCAGACTTTCCGCCAACTCCACTTGTTCCAGTCCCTTGTACACCGGTGCGGTGGAGAACAACCGCGTCTCGAGCGTGGGCAGCTGCGACTCCTGGAAGCCACGCATCCGCTGATTATTCGGCTTCTGCTTTTCATAGGCGGAGCGCACCAGGTCGCGTGCGTAGCGGGACAGGTCACCGCGGAATCCGCCTAAACCATCGAGATAGAACAGCGGCTTGAGGATCTGCTTCTGCACGTCGACGGCCTTCGCGATTGCGGCCCAGGGATCCCCGTACTGCTGCTTGCGCTCCGCGCTGGAGGTGACAAACTGCTGCAGCTCCTTTTCGTCGGCGGCCTTCGTGGCCATCACCTCGTTGTCCTTCAGCGCCGCCTCATACCCGGTAACGGCCTTGAAGGAATTCTGCAATCCGAAGATATCGCTCTGGGCCTCGCGCGCATTCTCTTCCGACTCCGAGCTGAACTTCTGAATGGCATCCAGCCGGCGCGTGTAGGAGCTGAGCCGCAACGGGAACTCATCGTCGCGCAAATATCCGAGCTGGACCATGGTGAGCAGCCGCCCGGTGCGTCCCGGATGACCGGAGACGAAGATCAGGTCGTTGTCGCTGGCGCCGTTCGTCGACCACTTCAGGTAATTCGCCGTCTTGGCCGGCTGGCCGTTCTCGTAAGCGCGGAAGAAGGAGATGTCGAGATCGTAACGGGGATATTCAAAGTTGTCAGGGTCGCCGCCGAAGAAAGCGATTGCGAACTCAGGGGCAAACACCAGGCGGATATCATCGTACTTCTTGTACTTGTACAAGTTGTACATCGCTCCCGAGTAGAGCGTAACCACGTCGCAGCGGATATCGCCGCCGGAACACTGTTTCTCCAGAGCAGCCATCTGCTCGCGCTGTGCGCGGCCGGCGTCGCTAGGCGACATTCCCGGCTTGGCAGCGCCACTCACTTTTGCAGTTACGTCTTCAATGCTCTGCAGGACTAGAAACTCCATGCCCGGACACTTAGCCTCGTCGGCGCGCGTTGGCGCGTAGAAGCCGGTCTTCATGTAATCTTTGCCGCTGGTAGAGAGATCGTGAATGCACTCCTGCGCGATGTGGTGATTGGTGAAGATGAGGCCATCGGCAGAGACGAAGGACGAAGAGCCGTTGGGGGCGCGCGCCGACGACAGGCGAACGTGGTCCAGCCATGCCTGGTCCGGTGCGAAACCATACTTCGCGTGTACTTTGTCTTTGGGGAAGGCATTGAACAACCACATGCCTTCGTCGGCAAACATATAGTTTCCAAAGCAAAAGGTGATGAGGCACAACAGGGCAACTGCGCGTTTCATAAGGAATGACTCCGCAGGCGGAAATTCCGCAGGTGTTCGCGTACCCCTTTTTGTTACAGGCGGGACTTAGCGGGGGGGGAGCAAACCTTTGACTATAAACCTGGAAATGCACAATGTCACGGATGGGGCGGGAAGTCCCCATCGGAGGTGACTGCTCAATAGGACTGATATCCAGCGCTGTTGAGAGCTGCCGGTTACGTTTTGTAAAGTGCGTTGGGCTTGCGAGGGACATCACTTTTTGCCGGGTTTTTATCTATAACCAAAGCAACAACATTTTGGAGGGAAGATCATGCGTAAACCATTGCTACTCTCGTTGCTTCTGGCCTTAAGTGCAGCAGCAGTAGCGCAAACAGCTCCATTGCGCACGTTTTCAGCGCCGATGGCCCAGCAGGCCGTGGGTGGCTCGCAACAGCAAATGTGCAGCAACGGACCCGTAGTGGCCGACTACGGCAACAAAATGCAGGCTCTCGGCAATACCACCGAAGGAAAGATCGCGCGGGAAGTGCGGCATGAGTTGCTGATGCTGCCCTACTATTCGCTCTTCGATGATCTGCAGTACTGCGTGCAGGGTCGGACCGTGACGCTCAGTGGAAGTCTTACGTCCATGCACTCGCAAACCAGGCAGGACGCCGAGAAGGCGGTGAAGCGAATTGAAGGCGTCGAAGGCGTGGTGAACAACATTAAGGTGCTGCCGCCCAATCCCACGGACGAACGCGCGCGCGAGCAGGTCTACCGCAGGCTGGTGGCCGCCGGCGGCCTCTCCCAATACTTCTGGGAGGCGGCCCCGAGCATTCACATCATCGTCGACAACCTGCGCCTGACGCTGACGGGCTACGTCAACAGCGAGGGCGATAAGAGCCTTGCCGGCGTCACAGCCAAAGAGGTGCCCAGCCTTTTCTCGGTAACCAACAATCTGCAAGTGGTGAAGTAGGTCTCTGCAGTTTTTCTTTTCGCGAGCGGCGGGCCGGTCCCGCCGCATTGCATTCTGCGCGCCTGTTTGGCGGCTGCTCTACAATCCAGAATATGTCCATCGAAACCGCGCAAAACTCCTCTGCCTTCCCCTCCGTTTCGCAAGCTGCTCCGGTGCCAATGCTCGACCTGAAACGGCAGTACGCCGGCATCAAGGATGAGATCGAAGAGGCAGTCGCGCGTGTACTGGCGTCGCAGCACTTCATCGGTGGTCCCGAGGTCGCGGCTTTCGAGCGAGAGTCGGCCGCCTATGTCGGGGTGCGGGCCTGCGTTGGCTGCGCCTCCGGAACCGACGCGCTCTGGCTCGCCTTGCAAGCATGCGGTCTCGGGCCGGACAGCGGCGTCCTCACCACGCCTTTCAGCTTCTTCGCGAGCGTGAGTACGATTGTCCGCTGCGGCGCAGTACCAGTCCTGGCGGACATCGATCCCGCGACGTTAAATCTCGATCCCGAGAAAGTTGAAGCCGCCCTCAAGCGCCACCGCAAGATTGCCGCGATCGTGCCGGTGCACCTCTATGGACAATGCGCCGACATGGATCGGCTGAACGGCATTGCGCAGGAGCACGGTGTCGCTATCGTCGAAGACGCGGCGCAGACTTTCGGCGCGGCGTGGAACGGGAAGAAAGCCGGTGGGCTGGGAAGAGCAGGATGCTTCAGTTTTTATCCCACCAAGAACCTGAGCGCGGGAGGCGATGCGGGGTGCGTCACAACCGACGACGAAGCGCTTGCCAGCCAAGTCCGGCGGCTAGGAAACCATGGTAGCGATCGCCGTTACTACCATCGGGAGATCGGCTGGAACAGCCGCCTCGACGCAATGCAGGCGGCGATCCTGCGCGTCAAGCTCAAGCATCTTGACGACTGGAACCAACGGAGGCGTGTGCTTGCCTGCCGCTATCACGGTCTGCTGGGCGCAGCGGGCCTGGTGCAGCCGCAAGCGCAGAGCGTAACCCGACAGGCGCCCATCGCACTGCTCACGTCCTTGCCTGGCGCTCATCATATCTACCATCAATTTGTGGTGCGCGCCCTCAATCGCGATGCGCTGCGGACGTTCTTGAGCGAGCGCGGCATCGGCACCGAGGTCTACTATCCTTTGCCGCTGCACCTGCAGGAATGCTTCTTATATCTGGGATATCGGGCCGGCGACCTGCCGGAGTCCGAGCGTGCTGCCAGGGAGGTGCTGGCGCTGCCCATGTTCGCCGAGCTTCGCGAGGAGGAGCAGCAGCGCGTGGTCGCGGCGATCGCGGAGTTCTATAGCAGATGAAATCGCAGGCCTCAGCCGGCGGGGTGCAGTGTTCCTGAGTCGGTCGTCGCCGGAACGGGGAGACTCGCACTCGGATCATTATCCTAAAGTCTTCGAATGAAGCTCCGATACCTGCAGGCCTCCGCCAACAACCTGCGCTGCTCGTCCATGTCCGCGACGGACGCCGCTGCCATTCTCGACCACGCCAGACGAAACATCGCATACGCAAGCTCGTAATTCTCAACTCGGGCCGCAGCATTGTCCCCGGAAAAGTACCGGTACTTTTCCAGCAGGAACTCCCGCGCGGCGGACGCCAATTCCCATTCCACCATGATCCCGGCCAGGTCCCACGCAACGTCGCACGGGCCGGGGAAGAAGTGATCGTCGCCGTGCAGGGCGGCATCGAGCTTTAAAACGCGGCCGTCCTGCGCCAGCAACCAGTGATGTGGCGCCATGCGGTTATCGCAGATTGCAGCATGCTCGACCGGCAAATCAAAGCTTCCGATTTTCCTCCCAAACTCTCGGGCGAAATTGCTTTCGGTCATTCGGGCCAGTTCGGCGGAATCCCCATCGAGAGCGCGAAATTCACGCGCGCGCCACGCGCAATACTCAGCCATCCGCGCCAGCACCTCACAGCTCAGATCGCGCTTTCGCAATAGCCCGCCATCGCACAGCAGGTGCGTGCCGAAGCCGGCTTCTTTTCCCAAGTAAAGAGCTCCTAAACCAGCGTTCGACAAACACTGGTTTCTGGCTGACACGACCGCGCCGTAGGGGCCATAACCTTCAAACGTCAACAACTCGTGCCGATCTCGGGAGAGATATTTCAGCCGCTCCATCTGCGGCCACACGGCCGGGTGAGGCTCGTCCGGGCCGAGCAGCGCGTTCCGCCACTCGCCTCCGCCGATATACTCTTCCGCTTTGGCGGGCAGTCTTGCAGTCATTTGCGCCGCGGCAGCGCGGTAGCAGCCCCAACGCCGCTTGGCATCGCGGGCGCAGAGCGCGTTCAGGTCTGGCTGGTGCGAGCAAAGAATTAGAATCCGCTCAGCCGGCACGCCCTCCCGCTGCAGCGCTTCGGCAACCGACAGTAACGACGAGCCACTCCGCCCCGGGCCTTCGTCGCAAACGATGAATTCCGCGCCCGAAGCGCAGGCCCGGACAATCGCCTGCCGCTGCGATGTTTCCCATTGACATTCGCGATCATAGGGATGTCCGGTGGGGCGCACTGTTGTACGCTCCACCTCGCTGCACAGCGACTGGAGCTGTGCAGCTACCACCGCGCTCAACGTCGTGCCGATACTGCGAATGCCGACGACAAATGCGCGCGTCTTAGGCTTATGCCGGGCGATCAGGTCCGCATAGGCGAGCGGGTGAAGTGCATAGTACGCGAAGCCTTCTGGGATCCTGATATCGACCGGGCCGGAATAGCTGATCCGCTGCAGGAGCCGCAACGCAGACTGCGCGAGCGGGCCGACCGCCTGCGGGCGGCCCTCGGCGTCACCATGGATCGCAGCCGCTGCCAGCAGGTCGGTCAAACCACAGGCAGCCGCGTTCTGGGATTGCGGCGCGCCTGCATCGGCCAGAGAGCATTCCAGCTCGCCTGCGAGCAACAACCCGTTGAGGAGTTGGTCCATCGGTGCACAGGATGGCAGCCGCTTCAGCTCATGCTCAAGTCGCGCAACTAGATCGGCGGCTCGCGCCTGGCGTCGCGCATCTCGAAAAATCTGAAACTCGGTATTGCAGTCCGTGACGTGGACAGTGCTCACATGGGCAGCGTCTTCTGCCCGATGCACCGCTCCGCAGGCACAAGCGCCGGGCAGTGGTGGTTCTTGCGATGTTGGGACGTGCTCCACGATCTCAAGAGGAGGTACGAAACAGAGCCTGGTGATGTCGCTGAACTTGCCGCATCATGCCGCCTTCTTGGCTGGCCCGCGCGACCCACGCTGCGAACGCGAGACATCTCCTTCTTTATCGATAAAGTAGAGGTATTGATTGTCGCGCGTAACCGCATTCTCGACCAGAACTGTGGATTCGCCCTCGCCGGACTTCGGCTTGCGGCACACGTTTCCGGCGCCGTCGATGAAGTAAAGGTATTTCTTATAGTCGCGCTCCAGGTTCAGCTTCTTGACCTTTTCCGCCATTCCCACCTCCGGACAGTTGGATGGGCAGTACTGGAAAGCAGTTGTCAGTTGGCCGGGTCGTCAGTTGCCGGTTTGCGCAAGGAGCGTCTTGGCGCAGGGATGAGGAACCGATGCGAGGTTACCTTCGAGGTTCCGGCGGAACTCCCCTCAGGGATGCTTGTGGTGCTAGGGATGCTTGTGGTGCTTGTGTGAGGGCTGGCTGGAATGCTGCGCGCGGCGGGCGGCGATCTCCTTCATACGCGCCTCCAGGGCCACCTGATGCTTGGCCTTTTCTTGCGCTTCTTCTTCCGGCGTCAGCACCCGACGCACGATGGGGCCGTTCAGCTTGTACGTAACTTCCACCATCTTGCCGTCATCGTCCATCTTGCGGATGGTAAATGTGGGCAGATCGCCTTCTTTATCGAAGTCACGATGTCCCACCCGTACCGGCAAATACCCTTCGAGATTGCGTTCGCGGTAGGCTGTTTCATAGCGATGCCGTGCGCGGTTGCGGGTGAAGATGCGGATCTGGTTGTAGTCCCACGCCAGACCGTCCTTCGGCTCGTTCAGCAGCACCAGGTACTGCGGCTCCTGCTTGGCCTCTTCCTCAACGGTATTCAGCACGAAGTATCCGATGATGCGCTGCCCTTCGGCGTACTGGGCAATATCGAGTGGAATATCGAGATCGATCATACGCAGCAGCACCCAGCCCGTGTGGCCCGATGACGTGCGCACAAGGTACCAATCTTCCATGACCGGCTTGGGCGCGGGCGGTTCCTCGGGCGCATGGGCGCCCGTAGCGACCCGCTTCACCGAAGCCGCATTTTTTGAGCTGGAAGGCGAGGTGCTTGAGGCCTTAGTACCACCCGCAGTGGCGCCGGACTTCTTTTGATCCGTGGCTGGCTTTGTTTGCGCAACCGCAGGCGGTTTCGGCGGCTTCGGAGCGTTCTTTTCGGCAGTGGCGCGGCGTAGGATGTCCACCTTCTCGCCGTCTTTGAGCTGATACAGGTGCTCGCCCTCGCGCGAGGGCGTCAGATGCATGTTGAGTTCGGCGCGAGTTGCCCCACGCGCCTGCACTGGCGTGGATGCATTATCGGAAGCCAGCTTTTGGAAGCCGTCATAAATATCCTGCGGCACCAGACTACGCTCCTCGACCCAGCCCTCCTGGCCGCTGTCGGTACGCACCCGAAGAAAACGGCGCTGCTTCTCCAGGACCTCGACACGCTCGCCGTTGTGTACCGTGCCGACTTTGTTGTAGAGCATGGCGACACGATCGCGCAGGCTGGTCTCAGCCGCTGAAACGTACATGTACTCGTGGTGCGCGAGGCTCTGCCGTTTGCAGCTCGCAGCGAAGGCAAGCGCAAGCAGCAAGCAGGCGGCTAGCAGTCGTTTGGAATAGAGGCGGAGGGAATTCACGAAAGCACGACACAACTATAAACCAGTGGTCAGCGGATCGTGGCTAGTAACTAGTGCCGAGGCTGGTGCGGGAAACACGGTAGGGACCAGGGGTTAGGGGTCACGGGTCAGGGCCGGCTCGGGGCAGGCGGCACCCCAAATCAACTTTCGGAACGAAATCGGACCTCGTGAAAACCTTGCAGACCCGGGCCTCAGGCCCGGGTCCTAATCCTTCTCTGCCTCTGACCACTGGCCATTGACCGCTACTTTTTCCTCACCACGTTCTACATACGGGCTTGCGCACCATGGGTGCGTCGGCTTTGCAACTGAAGGCCTTCTGGAATTCCGGCATGTTGCTCACCACCCCATTCACGCGGAACCTGCCCAGCGCGTGCTCGTTGGTCTGCGCAATCAGCCGCGCGAACTCGGGACGCTCGCTTTCGCACCAAATCTGTCCCCAGCCGACGAAGAACTTCTGCTCCGGCGTGACACCTTCGATCGGCTTCTCGGGGCTATTGGCGAGCACATCGAGCAGCGCCATATGCGCGATGCGCAGACCGCCGTTGTCGGCGGTGTTCTCGCCTAGCTCGAGTTTGCCGCGCTCGTGCACGTCGTCCACCGCGACGAACTGGTCGTACTCATTTACGAAGCATGACTCCAGGCTGTCGAACTGCTCGCGATCTTTCGCTGTCCACCAGTTATGCAAATTGCCATCAGCGTCGAACTGGCTGCCCGCATCGTCAAAGCCGTGCGTGAGTTCGTGGCCGATGACGGCGCCGATTGCACCCAAGTTCACGGACTCGTCAATTTTGGGATCGTAGAACGGCGGTTGCAGAATTCCCGCGGGGAAGTTGATGTTGTTCTCCAGATCGCTGTAGTACGCATTCACCGTCGGGGGTGTCATGATCCATTCCAAGCGGTCGACCGGCTTGCCGATTTTGTTGAGCTGGCGGTTGAATTCGAATGCATCGGCGCGCAGCGAATTGCCCAGCGCGTCGCCGCGCACGATGGTGAGTTTGCTGTAGTCGCGCCACTTGTCCGGATAACCGATCTTGTCCGCCACGTGTGCCAGCTTCTCCAAAGCTTGCTTCTTTGTCTCCGGCGTCATCCACGAGAGCTCGCTGATGTCACTCTTCAGCGCGGCTTCTATCTCGTGCACCATCTTCAAGGCCGCGGCCTTGCTCTCCGGTGGGAATTGCTCGGCGACGTAGGACTGGCCGAGAGCTTCGCCCAAGTCGGCGTTGGTGAAGCGCACGCACCGCTTCCAGCGCGCCTGCAACTCCTTCGCGCCGGTCAACTGCTTGCCATAGAAATTGAAGTTCTCATCGACGAACGCCGTCGGCAGCAGCTGCGCGGCGTTGTGTACGGCGTGCCAGCGCAGATACGTCTTAATATCGTCCAGGCTGGCCGTCTGGAGCGTCTGGTTCATACCCTTCACAAAGTCGGGAACGGAAACGTCGAGGCTGCTGAAGCCGGGGGTATCGATGTTGGCGAAATACTCTTTCCAGGTGAAGGCCGGACTCAGCTCCTGCAGTTCGGCGGTGGTCATCTTGTGATAGACCTTGTTGGGATCGCGGCGCTCCACGCGGTCCATCGACGCCTTGGCCAGCTCGGTTTCGAGATTCATCACCGTCTTGGCATCGGCTGCGGCTTTGGCCGGCGTCTCACCCATCAAGGTGAACATCTTTGTCATGTGGTCGAGATAGGCAGTGCGGAGCTCGACTGACTTGGCATCGGTCTTCAGATAGTAGTCGCGATCCGGCAAGCCCAGTCCACCCTGATCGGTGCCGGCGATTTGCATGCGCGAGTCCTTAGCGTCAGGCTCGGAGCCGAAATCGAAAAACGCGTGAACACCATTGGTGTGCAGGTAGCCCATGAGGCCCGGGAGCTGCGACTTGTCCTTGAGATTGTCGATGCGGTCCAGCACCGGCTTCAGGGCCGCCAGGCCTTTGCCGTTAATGGCCGCCTCATCCATGCAAGAGGAGTAATAATCGCCGATCTTCTGCTCGTTGGCGTTGCGCTTGGGATCGTCGGCCGAGTACTTCTCCAGAATGCCGCGCAAGACCAGCTGATTGTGTTCGTGGAGCTCGTTGAATCGGCCCCAGGAAGCCTGGTCGGGGGGAATGGGATTATTCTTCAGCCAGTTGCCGCATGCATAGTGATAGAAGTCGTTGCAGGGATCGACCGACTTGTCCATCGCATTAACATCGAAGCTGACCATCGGCTTGGGCTGTTCGGCAGCGGAAGAGCCGGCTTTGGTTTGCGCCATCGTGAGGATGGCCGTAACAGCCAGAAGAAGCGGCAGAGCAAAGAGACGTCGCATGTAGGACCTCGCAGAAAGTAACCAGCAATGCTAATGCAGAATCGAAATAGGCGCATCCGGTGAAGACACGTTTCGCTATTCGTGGTTCGCGGTTCGCCAGAAGCACATGCCCACGAGAGCTCAACGATAGATAATGCGTAGGCAATGCGGTGTGCTGATGCGGTGAGAGGCCTCTGGCGAAAAGCGATTCGCGAGAGGCGAAGGACGAACATCGACTCATGATCTCGGCCATCGGCCACAGCCTGCCACATTGGCAGATCATCGTTGCCTGGCTGGTCTTCCTCACCAGCTATTTGGTATTCGCCATTGGCAGGCTGCCGGGGACCAGGATCGACCGGCCGGCGATGGCGGTCATCGGCGCGGTGCTGATGTTCGCCTGCGGTGTGCTCGGACCGAAGCAGGCAATAGCCAGCATCGACTTCGCCACTCTGGTGCTGCTCTTTTCGATGATGCTGATCGTTGCCAGCCTGCATCTGTCGGGCTTCTTCGAGTGGATCACGCAGTTGGTGGTCGAGCACCTTGGCCCGGCGCGGCTGCTCCCCGGAGTCATTTTTGCCAGCGGCATCCTCTCAGCGTTTCTGGTGAACGATATCGTCTGCCTGGCAATGGCGCCGCTCGTCATAGGCCTGTCAAGGCGCATGCGGCGGCGTCCTCTACCGTATCTGCTGGCGCTGGCGACCGCCTCTAACATCGGCAGCACCGCCACTATCACCGGCAATCCGCAGAACATTCTGATCGGCTCGATCTCGGGAATCTCCTATCGCGATTTTCTGGCGCACCTGGGCCCGGTCGCGCTGATTGGACTGTTCCTCGATTGGGCGGTGCTGCACTGGATCCACTTGCGCAATGGGAGCGGCACGCTTGCGGAAGCAGCCGACGAGCCCAGCGTCGCCTCGCCCGCTCCGACGATGCATCCCGGATGGCCGGTCGCGGTCAGCGTGGGCGTACTGATCGGCTTCCTGGCGGGCTTTCCACCCGCTCTGGTGGCAGCCATAGGCGGCGCGCTGCTTCTGGTACAGCGCCGTCGCTCTCCCAAGGTCATCTACGGCGATGTGGACTGGTCGCTGCTGGTGCTGTTTCTCGGCCTGTTTCTGGTCATCGGCGGCGCCGAACAGGCCGGCATCACGACTTATTTGCTTGCCGCGGCCGAGCGACTCAACCTGCACAACGGCGGTATTTTTGCCGTCGTGCTTACCGTGCTATCAAACCTCGTGAGCAACGTTCCGGCGGTGATGCTGCTGAAGGGGCTGGTGCCTCAGTTCCGCGATCCTCATCGGGCGTGGCTGATGATGGCCATGGTCAGCACGCTTGCTGGGAATCTCACCATCACCGGCTCCGTGGCCAACATGATCGTTGTGGAGAAGGCGCGCCGCGAGGCGCACATCGGCTTTCTGGAGTACATGAAGATCGGCGTTCCCGTCACCGTATTAACGCTGGGAGTAGGTCTGTTGTGGTTGCGAATGGTCTAGAAGTTGTGCGCCAGGTTGCTCCGCTACTGAGGATTTGCCCCCGCTAGCTGAACGGATCGGTCAACGTGGGCGCCCGTTTTTATCCCCGGTGCATCGGGGCGGCTACTCGGTATATGGCTTCCATGAGCCATTGTCGGCTTCCTGTAGGACGATGCTGCTCTTCGTGGGTGCGGCGTTATAGAAGTCAACTCCATAGGACTTGATGAGCGTCGCGCGGTCCCACGTGCTGAAGCTCTTCACCAGCGGGCCGGCAGCGTCGAATTCCTGTCCCAGTCGGTTCGCCTTCCACTGCCAGCTGTACTCGACTTGCGCCAGGTGCGGCTTCAGCATCGTTACCTTGTCGACCGAGAGTAACTTGCGCTGGGCCAGCGGCACCTGGTACTTGGTCGCGCCGGTCACGGTCTTTTCCCTCTGAACGCCGTCGATATTGCCCAACAGCGTCTCGCCAGGGCCAGTCACCGTGACGGTGGCCATCGCGCCAGTCTTAGGATTGTTGATCGCGACAACGCCGGCCTTGGCCAGCAGCTCATATTGTGGCGCCACGGGTTTGTCGATTTTGCCACTCTGGAAGCGGACCGTGGCCGGGCCTTGCGCTTGCAGAATCTGCGTGAGCGTCGTCGTGGCCGCCGGAGCCGTCAGCTTGTCCTGTGCACCCTTAACAAAGTAGTAGATGGTGCCGCCGACGACAACGATCAGGGCGACTATCAGGACAAGGGGAAAAAAGTTCGAGCTCTTCTTCTCCATCTCCATCTCCGCCGCAAACAATTCCGGCAGGGCTGGTAAGCTGCGTTCCGGTTGCCGCTGGGTTGCTGAATCGGTTGGTTCGGTTACGGTCGGCATAATGTCACACCTCGGCTGCGGCCGCTGCCTGAGGCGATTCGTGGCGCAATTTTTGTCGCCTGGCAGCCGCGCACATCTCCAGTATGGCCTTTGCGAACGAAGACGCAGTGAGCGGGGTCACGAAAGGATGTGATGAAGCAGCGGATAGCGGATAGTGATCTGTGGATGGTGGTGCATGCCTGCGAGACGGCAGCCGGTGATTGAGAAATAGGGTAGCTGAAATCATTGCCGTCCACTAACCACTATCCACTGTTTTGTCCGCTGCCTTGCCACACCTGGCACGAGTAGGTCTTCACCACCAGCCAGACCTGACTGCCTTCCTGCAGCTGGAGCGCGTCGCGAGCTGCCGGGGTGATGTGTACCTCGAGCTTGACACCGCAATCGACGATGGCTTGCAGCATGACGTCCTGTTGCCGCAAGTTCACGAGCGTGCCGGGAAGAATGTTGCGTGCGCTTAGACCCTGCGGCGCCGCCGACGCCAGCAGGATGTCTCCGGCACGAATGCCTACGCGCAGGGGCCGTGACTGGTCGATACGTGAAAGCGGGATCTCAAGCTCGACATGAGACTCGGCGGCACGGCAGGTCATCGTTCCCTGCTCGGGATGCGCAGCGACAAACGAGCACACGAGAACATTCTCGAAGCCGGTCAGCTGGGCTACCGTCTCTAAGGCAGGACGTTGGAGCACGTCGTGGGCGGATCCCTGGGCGACAATCTTGCCCGAATTCATTGCCAGCACCCGTCCTCCCAGCGCAAAGGCCTCTTCGCGCTGGTGCGTGACGTACAGGATCGGGATCCGCTGGTTTTCGTTCCACGCCCGCAGATCGTCGACGATTTGCGACTTCACTTTCGAGTCCAGCGCGGTGAGCGGTTCGTCCAGCAGAAGCGCGCGCGGCCGCAGCACCAGCGTGCGCGCCAGCGCGACCCGCTGACGCTCGCCCCCGGAGAGTTCGGCGGGACGGCGCCGGCTGAGCGCGGCAATCCGGAACGACTCCAGGATCTCCTGGCTGCGCCGCTCGCGCTCCTGCTTCGCCAATCCATGCAGGCCGTATTGCACGTTCTGCTCGACCGTCATGTGCGGAAACAGCGCCAGAGATTGCAGCAGGTATCCCACACGTCGGCGATGCGCCGGCAGGTTCGCAGCAGTATTGGCATCGAACAGCAGGTCCCCGGCGATCGCGATGCGGCCGCTGTCGGCACGCCGCAGTCCCGCGATGCAATCAAGCAGCGTGGTCTTGCCTGAGCCGGACGGCCCAAAGAGAATCGTGAACCCGGGAGCGACGCTGAATTCGACATCCAAGAGAAAGCTCTGATCTGCCGCGCGGTTGGCAGAGAAGCTCTTGCGAATTGCAACCAGGAGTTCCGGGCCGGGCCCACGCATCTCGGCCGCGCTCATTTCCAGCTCCACAAGGCCCAGACTGCGCGTCGCCGCGAGGCGTACAGTGCGGTCAGCAGCGCAAAGCAGAGCACGAGCAGGAGCAGCGCGGTGCGATTGGCCGCGGCGTAGTCCAGCGCCTCGACTTGATCGAAGATCAGGATTGAAATGGTCCGCGTTGCCCCAGGAATGTTTCCGCCGATCATCAGCACCACACCAAATTCGCCCAACGTGTGCGCAAAGCTGAGGACGAAGCCGGTGAGCACGCCGGGCAAGCCCAGCGGCAGCAGAATGCGCCAGAAGGTACGCCAGCGCGACGCGCCCAGCAGCGCCGAGGCTTGCAGCAATCTCCCGTCGACCGCTGCAAACGACGTTGCCATGGGTTGAACGGCAAATGGAAGACTGTAGAGCACCGACCCGATCACCAGGCCGCCGAAGGTGAAGGCCAGAGCGTGGCCACTTAGCGTCTGATACCAGCGGCCAATCGGGCTGAGCGGACCGAGGGCGACGAGAAGGTAGAAGCCGAGTACGGTAGGCGGCAGCACGATCGGCAGCGAGACCAGCGCTTCCACGAAGAATTTCCACCGCCGGGGCGAGAATGCCAGCCAGCACGCCAGAGGCACTCCGGCGACCAGCAGAATGACGGAGACCGTCACCGCTAACTTCAGCGTGAGTGTGAGCGCCTGAAGAATCATTTCTGCGAGGGCGCTCCGAAGCCGTACTGCCGCAGCACGGCTGCTCCCTGCGGGGAGTTAATAAAGTCGAGGAAGGCCTGCGCCGTCTGTTTATGCTTCGACGAAGACAGGATGCCGGCTGCCTGCCCGATCTCAGGGTAGCTCTCGGTAGGCAGCTCCCAATAAGTTCCGGCGTTCTTCAGGGCCGGAGAGGCAGCGAGCGAAAGAGCGATAAGCCCGGCCTGCGCGTTTCCGGATTGCACGAACTGCGCCGTCTGGCTGATGTTCTCGCCCATCACCAGCTTGTTGGCCAGGCGTTCCTTCAGGCCATAGTGCTGCAGCGCAGCTATGGCCGCCCGTCCATACGGGGCATGCTCGGGGTTGGCGATGGCGATCTTTGTCACCTTTGGTTCCAGAAGAAGGTCCATCTTAAGTCGCTTCGGATCCAGCCCGGAACCATTCGGCGCCCAAAGTATCAGATGTCCCACAGCGTAGGTGCGCAGCGATGTGCTGTCGAGCAGACCGGCCACGGCGAGTTTCTTCGGATAGTCAGAATCGGCAGAGAAAAACAAGTCGTAGGGCGCGCCGTTCTGAATCTGGGAATACAAATTACCCGATGCCCCAAACGAAAGTGCCACTTTGTTGCCCGTCTTCTGCTGGAAACGTCCCGCCAGGTCCTGCAGGGCATAGCTAAGATCGGCGGCTGCGGCAACCGCGATCTCGTCCGCGTGCGCCGCAGACGCCAGCCAGGAAAGCATCAATAGCCATAGAAGAGTTTTCCGCATAACGTCCCACGGCGAGAGCAGCGCAAGCAGCAACCGGAATCAGTTTAACTAAATCGCTAGCAATCCGCGATTCTGGGCGGATTACCAGTCACCGCCAAGTATCCTTCACAGCTTTTCCCGGCGAGCGAGCGCAGCCAGTGCAAAGAGGCGGGTAGTCTAACTCCCTCGTGGGAGCGAGCAGTTCTTCCCTTCTATCCGATCATTTGTCACGAAAGAGCTAATTTTGGTTGCTCGGTTTGTGCTTTCCTGCTTGACCCCCGGGGTGTTTTCTGCCAGAGTAGCCGCACGCGATCTTAGTGGAGAGCTTTGCCAAGCTTAGCGCTCGCCGTAACCGGGAATTCGCTCGCGTCACGCTGATGATACGCATTGAGGTAACGCTCAACGCCGATCCTACCGCCATCAGTCCGGTCGTGGAAGGGATCATGGAGATGTCGCGCGGTTTGGAGTGCGCCGCCGGCAAAGAATTCGAGATCGAGACAGCGTTGCGCGAGGCTCTGGCCAACGCCATCGTGCACGGATGCAAGAGCGATCCCAACAAGAAAGTCCAATGCTGCGTGGGGTGCGACGAAGAGCGCGGCATGCTGATCATCGTTCGCGATCCCGGCTCCGGCTTTGATCCCTTTGAGGTGCCCGACCCCTGCAACGGCCAGAATGTTTATTCCAACCACGGCCGCGGGATCTATTTGATCAATCAATTGATGGATGAGGTGAAGTTCGAAAAGAACGGCGCCGAAATCCACATGCGGAAGTATTAGCCCTGCTTATCCCCCGCTGACGGCCGGAACAATCGAGATCTCACAGCCATCGGAAACTGCCGTCGAGAGCCCGCCGGTGTAGCGGATGTCCTCATTGCCGATGAAGAGGTTGACGTGCTGGCGAAGCTGTCCTTGCTCGGTGGCGATGCGGTCGCGCAAGCCCGGATACAGCGTCCACAGGGCGGCCAAAGCGTCGGCGATGGTGGAAGGCGAAGCATCCAGCCGGACGCTCGCCTGTCCCCCCGTGAACTCCCGCAACGCACGTGGAATGTGAAACGTTACCGGCATCCGTCATCTCTTGCTGCGTCGCGACTTGGTTGTGCTTTTGGATGGCTGCGATGAGGCGGGGGCATGGGCGGTGTGCGATGACTTTACCTTCGCTGCCCCGAAGCCTTCTCCTACGATTGCACTGCGCACACATACGATTGCCGGCAAGCCTTCCAGGATTCGTTGCCAGGTCCTACCGTCGTCACGTGAGGCGAACAGCTGTCCGCTGCGAGTGCCGAAATATATGCCAGCAGGCTCCAAGCAATCTGCTGTGATCGCGTCACGTAAAACGGTTTCGTAGGCGCGCCTCTGCGGAAGCCCGCGCATGAGCGCCTCCCAGGAACCACCGGCGTTGCGGGTCCGATAGACTCGCAGGCGTCCGTCGCAAGAGCAGCGAAATTCATCCGACTCGACTGGAACGATATACACGCAGTCCGGGTTCTTGGGATGCACGATGAGGCCAAAACCAAAGTCCGACGGCAACCCGTTGCCGATGTCCGACCAGTTTTCGCCGCAATCGTCCGAGCGATACACTCCCCAGTGATTCTGCAGGAACAAGCGTTCCGGGTGCGCAGGATGCATTGCGATTTTGTGAACACATTGTCCAAACTCAGGATATTTTTCCGGCAGAAAGAGGGCCTTCACGCCTCGATTCTGCGCCGTCCAGGTCGTTCCTCCATCGTCCGTGCGGTAGACGCCGCCGGCAGAGATCGCGACATAAATCCGCCGGCCCTCTGCGGGGTCAAGGACTATGGTGTGCAGCGCCAGCCCTCCGTTAGCCTGCATCCAGCGCGGACGGTGAGGGTGGTCGAACAGACCTCGCACCAGCGACCACGTGCTGCCTCCGTCACGGCTTTCGAAGAGCGCCGCAGGTTCAACGCCGCAATAGAGCACATCCGGCTCGTCGGGCCGACCCAACGTAATCTGCCAGATGTTCTTCAGCGACACGCCGGTGTCTGGCGGAAAACGGATCGGGGCGTGCTCGGGATTTGTCCAGCTTTTGCCGAAGTCGTCGCTGGAGCGCAGGTACGTACCCCAATAACTCTGGGTCGATGCCCAGATGCGGCGCTGCCCGGCCCGGCCGTCGTAGGCCATCGCGTAAACATTGTGGCCGTGAAAGTACGGGCCGCCAACGTCCCACCGCCGGCGCTGCGTATTGGAGCGAACCACGAATGCTCCCTTGGTCGTGCCCACCAGCAGGACAAAGTCGCCGTTCTTCACCTGCGCGTGCTGCACACTGTGAAGCACGGTGACCCGCGGCGGGCCGGGATCGGGGGCCGGCTCGGGAGCAGCGATTGCGCCCGACTGTACCGCTTCCAGCGCGGCCTGCACTTCGCTCGCCCGCTGGTAGCGCTGCGCGGGCTCCTTCGCGAGGCAGCGCTGGATAACGGCCCACAGCCCCGGAGGTACGGGCGGCCCTAGTACGGTGGGAATTTCGCGCAATATCGCCGAACTGATCTCGAAGGCGGTGCCACCCGTGAACGGCACCCGCCCGGACGCCGCTTCGTACAAGACAACACCCAGCGACCAAAGATCACTCCGATAATCGGCGGCGCTTCCGCGCAACAACTCGGGTGCCATGTAGGACAGCGTGCCGCTTACGCTAGAAGCGTCCTGGACGGTTGCGAACGAACGCGTTGCTGCGTCCGACGTCGGGGCTCCAATCTGCCGGGCCAAGCCAAAGTCGAGGACCTTGACCACGCCCTCGGCAGTGACGACGATGTTCGCCGCCTTCAGGTCGCGGTGAATGATTCCCCGATCGTGAGCGCGGGCCAGAGCGCCCGCTATCTGCACTCCATAGCGAAGCACCGAGGACGGCGGCAGCCCCGCGCCGGCGGAGATATCGCGCAAACTCCGGCCCTCGACCAGCTCCATAACGATGTAGAGCTCACCCTCGGTCTCGCCAACTTCGTAGATGGTGCAGATATTAGGGTGGGACAGCGCGGAAGAGGCACGCGCTTCGTGAAGCAGGCTTTGGCTCGATACCGCATCCAGAGCGGGGTCTTTTTTCACGACCTTCAAGGCGACATCGCGGTGCAAGAGCTCATCGTAGGCCCGATAAACGACTCCCATGCCTCCTTCGCCGATCTTTTCGGTGACACGACAATGCCCCAGCACTCGACTGATCACGATCCGTCCTCTCTGCCCATGCTAGGGGGCAATTCGGAGACACGTCAATGAAGGCTCGGCGCGGCTTGGACTCGGTCCGCGCTTCAGGTACCCCCAATCCGGTTCCAGGACAGTGCGCGTACAGTCACTGAGCCGATTTCTGCCAAGCTCCCGAAGCAAGCATTGCAACCGGCATCAATCGAGCTTGCAGCAAATTAATTGCGATGGTTCTTGATTGGCGATCGAGCATGGGAATGCCATAATTTAATGCCAGCTTGGCTGCTGAGGCGCTTCGTCTCGGAGGGACGAGAATGATCTGCCCTGTTCCTGCGGGTGAACCCCAGCGACCTTCCGACGTTCGATGAAGACGTTCTCTGGGATCAGTTGACCGAGGCCATCAACCCCAAATCAATCCAGCACCTGACTGGCTCGCCTCTGCTCTTGATAAACCAGAGCCTTAATCGCGTACTAAGGTGCGGAGCATCTGGCTTCTGTTCTCGCATTCGCTATGATTATGGTCTTGGAGTTTGCGCGTTCCGGATGAATCTGCGATCTTAGGCAACTGCGTACCGAGAAGTCACGTGGAAGAAAATTCGCTGGAGGTCAGGTTTCTTGGGCCCGTTGTTGAATCTGCTATTCTCCCTGGTCGAACACCAACCCGGTTCTCTTAAAACACTCCGAAGCGCTTCCAATACTTCTGCTCCATGTCTGAGATTGCTGAGCCGGGCGCGGATTCTGCCGAATCTCGCAGCCCTCTCCGCCGCAGCTCTTTT
>Ga0070731_10002264_pt1 | contig 18555 bp, 10 predicted proteins | sample Coa_R1_2_FD_66448 | JGI IMG/M metagenome (GOLD analysis project Ga0070731, IMG submission 66448) | Surface soil microbial communities from Centralia Pennsylvania, which are recovering from an underground coalmine fire - Coalmine... | ecosystem: Environmental > Terrestrial > Soil > Unclassified ... | reverse complement strand
CTCCGCTTCCTTCGCCGCAGGTTCGGCCGGCTCCTCGAACACGAGCTTCACCTTCTCTGCGTCGTCCAGGTCGATCGTCACCTTGCCTCCGCCGACCAGGCGACCGAACAGGAGCTCGTCGGCGAGCGCCTTGCGGATCGTATCCTGGATCAGGCGCGACATCGGCCGTGCGCCCATCTGCGGATCGAAGCCCTTGCGCGCGAGAAACTCGCGAAGCTTCGGCATGAACGTCGGGTCGACCTTCTTCTCGTGAAGCTGCGTCTCGAGCTCGACCAGGAACTTGTCGACCACGCGCAGGATAACCTCGTGATCGAGCGAGGAGAATGAAATCGTCGCGTCGAGCCGATTGCGGAACTCGGGCGTGAAGAGCTTCTTGATCTCGCCCATCTCGTCGCCGGCCTGCTTCTCGGTCGCGAAACCGATCGTGTGACGCGCGAGTTCACCCGCGCCCGCGTTCGTCGTCATGATGATGATGACGTTGCGGAAATCGGCCTTTCGCCCGTTGTTGTCGGTGAGCGTCCCGTGGTCCATCACCTGCAGCAGGATGTTGAAGATGTCCGGATGTGCCTTCTCGATCTCGTCGAGCAGAAGCACGCTGTACGGATGCTTCGTGATCCCCTCGGTCAACTGGCCGCCCTGATCGAAGCCGACGTAGCCCGGCGGCGCGCCGATCAACCGCGACACCGCATGGCGCTCCATGTATTCGGACATGTCGAAGCGCAATAGCTCGATGCCCAGGCAGAACGCGAGCTGACGCGCGACCTCGGTCTTGCCGACGCCGGTCGGGCCGCTGAACAGGAAATTGCCGATCGGCTTGCGCGGATTGCCGAGCCCCGAACGCGCCATGCGGATGGCCGAGACGAGCGCGTCGATCGCCCGGTCCTGGCCGAACACGACGTTCTTCAAATCGCGGTCGAGCGTCTTCAGCGCGTTGCGATCGTCGGATGAAACGCTCCTCGCGGGGATGCGCGCGATCTTCGCGACGATCTCCTCGACCTCGTTCTTGCCGATCACCTTCTTCTGCCGCGACTTCGGCAGGATCTTCTGCGCGGCGCCCGCCTCGTCGATGACGTCGATCGCCTTGTCGGGCAAGTGACGGTCGTTGATGAAGCGCGCGGCGAGCTCGGCCGCGGACGTCAGCGCCGCAGGCGCGTACTTGACGCCGTGGTGCTGCTCGAAGCGTGTCTTCAGTCCCTTCAGGATCTCGACCGTTTCCGCAACCGACGGCTCCGGGACGTCGACCTTCTGGAAACGGCGCGACAGCGCGTGATCCTTCTCGAAGATCTGCCGGTATTCGCCGTACGTCGTGGCGCCGATGCACTTGAGCGCGCCGGTCGAAAGCGCGGGCTTCAATAAGTTGGACGCGTCGAGCGTTCCACCGGAGGCGGCGCCGGCGCCGATGATCGTATGGATCTCGTCGATGAACAAAATCGACTTCGGATTTTCGGAAAGCTGCTTCAGTACGGCCTTGAGCCGCTGCTCGAAATCACCGCGGTACTTCGTTCCCGCGAGGAGCGCGCCCATGTCGAGCGAGTAGACCTGGAACTCCTTCAGGAGCTCGGGCACGTCGGTTTCGTTGATGCGACGCGCGAGCCCTTCGGCGATGGCCGTTTTGCCGACACCCGCCTCGCCGACCAGCAGCGGATTGTTCTTGCGGCGCCGGCACAGCACCTGGATCACGCGCTCGAGCTCGAGCTCGCGTCCGATCAACGGGTCGATGCGGCCGTTTCGCGCGAGCGCGTTCAGATTGATCGTGTAAGCGTCGAGCGCGCCTTGCGACTCGCTGCTCGTCTCGCTGTCGTCTTTCGCCTCCGAGGCTTTGTCCTGCTTCTGCTGAGGGCTCTTCGTGATGCCGTGCGCGATGTAGTTGACGACGTCGAGTCGCGTCACGCCGCGCTGGTTCAGGAAGTAGACGGCGTGCGATTCCTTTTCGCCGAACACGGCCACGAGCACGTTGGCGCCGGTGACTTCCTTCTTGCCGGACGACTGGACGTGCAAGATCGCCCGCTGGATGACACGCTGGAAGCCCTGCGTCGGCTGCGTGTCGGCGTCGGAATGCGCGGCAAGCCGCGGGGTGTGCTCGTTGATGAAGTCGGTCAGGACACCGCGCAGTTCGTCGAGGTCGACGCCGCAGGCCTTCAGCACTTCGGCAGCGGACGGGTTGTCCAGCATCGCGAGCAGCAAATGCTCGACGGTGATGAACTCGTGCTGCTTCTGCCGAGCCTCGACAAAAGCCATGTGGAGGGAAACTTCCAGTTCCTGCGCGATCATGTTGCTTCCTTGCCCTCGTTGCTTCGCCGAAAACCGTTCCCGGCGAGGCGAGTCGCCCGCTTCCGGGCGCCTCCTTGTCGTTTAACGCCTAAGTTTCCTCCATCGTGCACTGAAGCGGATGCTGATGCTTACGTGCAAGATCGATGACCTGGTCGACCTTCGTCGCCGCGACCTCGCGCGTGTACGTGCCGCAAACACCCATGCCTTCACGGTGCACCTGGAGCATCACCTGCGTGGCCTTTTCACGACTCATGCTGAACACAGTTTGGAGCACGATGACCACAAAGTCCATCGGCGTGTAGTCGTCGTTCAGCAAAACGACCTTGTACAGTGGCGGTGGCTTGACTCGCGTCCGTTCCGCCTCGAGCACGTTGCCGTGCTGCTCCTGGTTGGACATCGCGCTTCGCAGAACCTAGCTGGGGTTCATGTTTGATGATTGCAACAATTTTTTCAAGAGGAAGGCGGATGAGCGGACCCGCATAGCGTCGTTCCCCGCCTCCCGCAAGGGTTTCGGACCGGCTTTCGTGCTGTCGGCGGTTCGCGGCATGCAAACGCAAGTTTTACATCATTCGTGCGTGGTTTTGTGCCGGGAGCGCCGCTTTACGGCACCCTGCAGCGACGAAACACGCCGGTCTCGGGTGCGAGACGTCGCTTCATCGGGAAACGATGCAAGTTTCGCGCTACGACCGGTCGATGCCCATGTCCGCCCAAGGCTGCTCAACGGGCGCCGGCCACGCGGCCAGGTAAAAGGTGGGCGGGCCGATGTGCCGAGGTTCCGCTTGCCCGACGTGATTGCGAAGCCGTCGAAAGGAAGGCTACATGCGCTCGATCATCGCCTGGCCGAAGCCCGACGTCGAAACCTGCGTCGCGCCCTGCATCAGGCGCGCGAAGTCGTACGTCACGATCTTGTCCGCGATCGCCTTCTCGAGGCTCGACGTGACGAGGTCGGCGGCCTCGCGCCAACCCATGTGCACGAGCATCATTTCGGCGGACAGGATTTCCGAGCCCGGGTTCACGTAGTCCTTGCCGGCGTACTTGGGCGCCGTTCCGTGCGTCGCCTCGAACATCGCGACCGAATCCGACATGTTCGCGCCCGGCGCGATGCCGATGCCACCGACCTCCGCCGCGAGCGCGTCCGAGATGTAGTCTCCATTCAAATTGAGCGTTGCGATCACGTCGTATTCGGCCGGCCGGAGCAGGATCTGTTGCAGAAACGCATCGGCGATCACGTCCTTGACGACGATGTCGCGCCCGCTTTTCGGATTGCGGAAAGCGCTCCACGGGCCGGCGTCGATCTCCTTCGCGCCAAATTCGCGCTGCGCGAGCGCATAACCCCAGTCCCGGAACGCCCCCTCGGTGAACTTCTGGATGTTGCCCTTGTGAACGAGCGTCACCGAGCGCCGGTCGTTGTCGATCGCGTATTGCAGCGCCTTGCGTACGAGCCGCTCGGTACCCTCGCGCGACACGGGTTTGATGCCGATGCCCGACGTCTCGGGGAAACGGATCTTGCGCACGCCCATTTCGTTCACGAGGAAATCGATCACCTTCTTCGCGCCGGCCGATCCCTCCGGCCATTCGATGCCTGCGTAGATGTCCTCGGAGTTCTCGCGGAAGATCACCATGTCGATCTTCTCGGGCTCCCTGACGGGTGAAGGCACGCCGCGGAAGTAACGGACCGGGCGCAGGCAGACGTAGAGATCGAGTTGCTGGCGCAGCGCTACGTTGAGCGAGCGGATGCCGCCGCCGACCGGCGTGGTGAGGGGCCCCTTGATCGACACGACGTAGTCGCGAACGATGTCGAGCGTCTCCTCGGGAAGCCACACATCCGGCCCGTACACGCGCGTCGACTTCTCGCCGGCGTAGATCTCCATCCAATGGATGCGCCGCTTGCCGCGATAAGCTTTTGCGATGGCCGCATCGACGACCTTGATCATCACCGGCGTAATGTCGACGCCGGTGCCATCTCCCTCGATATACGGAATGATCGGGTTGTCGGGGACGACGAGGCTGAAATCAGAACGGACCTCGATCTTCGCGCCGCCTGACGGGACGCTGACATGCTGGTACATGGGGTCTCCTGGCCGGGCGAGCGCAGGTGACGCTGCGCCGCCGAAACGTCTAATTATGCGGCAACGGTCGCAACGAACTCCCTACGCCGTTACGGTGTGCTCCCGCGAAGCCGCGAAGAACGTGCGCGCGATCGGACCCCTCTCGATCGGCTGTTAAAATTCGCGCGCGATGATCCGGCGCCTTCTCGCCCGCCTTCTGCCCGGCAGCAGCGCGCCCGAGCCCCGCGTCTTTTCGCCGGACGAGCACGCGGTCCGCAAGGATCAGGTGTCCGGCGCGGCCCGCACGGTCATTCGGCGCCTTCAGGAGGAAGGCTTCAAGGCGTTCGTCGTCGGGGGCGCCGTGCGCGATCTGCTGCTCGGCATCGCGCCGAAGGACTTCGACATCGCGACCGATGCGACGCCCGAGCAGGTGAAACCGCTCTTTCGACGCGCGTTCATCATCGGACGACGCTTCCGCCTCGTGCACGTGCACAGCGGCAGCGAAGTGGTCGAGGTGTCGACGTTTCGCGCCGCGCAGACCGGCGACGATGCGACCGACGAGCACGGGCGCCTTCTGACGGATAACGTTTACGGCTCGCAGGCCGAGGACGCGGCGCGGCGCGACTTCACCATCAACGCGCTCTACTTCGACCCGCAAACCGAAACCATCTGGGACTATGTCGGCGGCATGCCCGACATTCGCGCGCGGCGTCTGAAGCTCATCGGTCCGCCGGTGACGCGCTACCGCGAAGACCCGGTGCGGATGCTTCGCGCCGTGCGCCTCGCAGCCAAGCTCGGACTGGTCATTGACCGCCGAACCGAGGCGCCGATCGCCAAGCTCGCGCCGCTGATGCAGAACGTTCCGCCACCGCGGCTGTTCGACGAGATGCAGAAGCTGCTTTTATCCGGACACGCGGTGGATACGCTCAAAAGCCTTCGCGAGCACGGACTTTCGCACGGGCTTTTGCCCCTTCTCGACGTGATCCTCGAGCAGCCCCTCGGCCATAAGTTCATCGAGTGCGCGCTCGAAGGGACCGACGTGCGCGTGCGCGAAGACAAGGGCGTGTCGCCGGCGTTCCTGTTCGCGGCGCTTTTGTGGCACGAGGTGATCGCGACGTGGAAGGCGGCGAAGGAACGCGGCGAGCGGCCCCTGCCGGCGCTCTTCGACGCGATGGATGAAGTGCTCTCCGCACAGGCGGAACGCATCGCGATTCCGCGCAGGTTCGAGGCGACGATCAAGGAGATCTGGTCGCTGCAGCCGCGCTTCGAGCAACGCGCGGGCTCGCGGCCGGCGCGACTCCTCGCGCATCCGCGTTTTCGCGCCGCCTATGATTTTCTGGCGCTGCGCGGCGAAAGCGGTGAAGTGCCGCGGTCGCTCGTCGATTGGTGGACGCGCTTCCAGGTCGCCGACGACGACGAGCGCACGGCGATGCTCAAGCCCGAGGAGGCGCCGAAGAAGCGCCGTCGGCCGCGAAGCCGACGAAGGCGCGTCGAACGAACGGAAGAAGCGCCGTCACCGGGCGCCGAAAAATAGCGGCTCCGCGCGATGCCGGCGCACGCGTTCCTCGGTCTTGGCAGCAATCTCGCGCATCCGCGGCGACAACTTGCAAAGGCGCTTGCGCGCATCGAAGCGATTCCCGGTGTACAAGTGCTTCGCGTATCGCGGAACTATCGAACCGCGCCGATCGGCGGGATGCCGCAGCCCGATTACGTCAATGCGGTCGCGCGCGTTTCGACGTCGCTTCCGCCGCGCGCCCTGCTGGCGCGTCTTCTCGCAATCGAGCGCAAGCAACATCGGCAGCGCGATGCGTCCACGCCGCGGAACGCGCCGCGAACGCTCGATCTCGATTTGCTACTATACGGCGCGCGCCGCATCCGCTCGCCGCGGTTGACCCTTCCGCATCCGCGAATGCACGAGCGCGCGTTCGTGCTGCGGCCGCTTTGCGACATCGCGCCTACGGCGAGGATTCCGGGCCGCGGCATTGCGAAGCGCTTTCTTCCGAGCGTGCGCGGGCAGCGCATCGCACGTACGCGGACGCATCGACGCAGGGCGTGAACGGCGCATCGCGCCCCGCCGCCCGGTTTGCAAGTCTCACCCGACCCCGATGGATCTCGCCGCCTGCCGTTACATCGTCATCGAGGGACCGATCGGCGCGGGCAAGACGAGCCTCGCGCGCGAGCTCGCCCAGCACTTGGCCGCCGATGAGCTTTTGGAGCAGCCGGACGACAACCCGTTCCTCGCGCGCTTCTATGACGACATGGCGCGCTTCGCGCTGCCGACGCAGCTCACGTTCCTGTTCCAGCGCGTCGATCAGTTGCGAGGCCTCGCGCAGCTCGACCTCTTTCGCCGCCCGTCGGTTGCCGATTTCATGCTCGACAAGGATCCCCTGTTCGCACGGATCAACCTGACCGACGACGAGTACGCGCTCTACGACAAGGTGTACACCCACCTTCGGCCGCAAACGCCGACACCGGATCTCGTGGTGTATCTGCAGGCGCCGGTCGCGACGCTGACCGAGCGCGTGCACCGGCGCGGCGTGTCGTTCGAGCGCTCGATTCCCCCCGAATACCTTGCGCGGCTCGCCGACGCGTACACGCGCTATTTCTATCAGTACACCGAGGCGCCGCTTCTCATCGTCAACAGCGAGCGGCTCAATTTCGTCGACGATCGCAGCCATGTCGACCTTCTGCTGACGCGCATCGCCAACATGCGCGGCCAGCGCGAGTTCTTCAACCTGGGGCCTGCGTGATGGAGATTATCCGATCTGCGGAGGCATTGCGCGAGCGGTTGAAGCGCGCGGGCCGCGTCGCCTTCGTCCCGACGATGGGCAACCTGCACGAGGGTCATCTGTCGCTGATGCGCATCGCGCGGCGCAACGGCGACTGTGTCGTCGCGAGCATCTTCGTCAACCGGCTGCAGTTCGGACCGAACGAGGACTTCGACCGCTATCCGCGCACGTTCGACGCCGATTGCGGGAAGCTCGAGAAGGAGAACGTCGACGTGCTGTTCGCACCTTCCGAACAGGACATGTTTTCGACGCCCCAGGTCTACCGCGTGCAACCGCCGCCGGTCGGCGACGAGCTCGACGGTGCGTTCCGCCCCGGCTTCTTCAACGGCGTGTGCACCATCGTGCTGAAGCTCTTCAACATGGTGCACCCGGACGTCGCGGTGTTCGGAAAGAAGGATCGGCAGCAGCTCAAGATCGTCCGCGGCATGGTGCAGCAGTTCAACCTGCCGATCCAGATCGTGCCCGGAGAGACGATTCGCGCCGACGACGGCCTCGCGCTTTCGTCGCGCAATACCTATCTGACGCCGGTCGAGCGCACGGAAGCGCCGCGGCTGTATCGCATGCTGCGTCATATCGCCGACGAAATCGCCGGTGGGCGCACCGACTACGCGAACCTGGAAGCAGCGGGGCGCGCGGAGCTCGCGGGTCACGGCTGGAAGGTCGATTACATCGCCGTGCGCAACGGCATCGGGCTGCGCATTCCGCATCCCGAGGGCTTCGACCACCCGAATCTCTTGATCGTGCTCGGCGCGGCGACGCTTGGCGCGACTCGATTGATCGACAACGTCGACGTCGTGAAGAAGGATGGAGAGGACTGAATTGGTGCCAGGGAGAGGACTGAATTGGTGCCAGAGATGTATTTCTAATTGGTGCCAGAGATCATTTCCGAATACATCTCTGGCACGCATTTCCAAATCATCTCTGGCACCAATTCAAGCACTCTGTTTCGGCATCCTCGCGACCATCCGCGCGGCGCGCCGGGCCGGCGCGAGCGCGAGCCAGTTGCCGACGATGGCGAGCGCGACGCCGAACGCCGCGACGATCGTCCATCGATAACCCTCGAAGAGCGTCGACAAAATCATCGCAACGATTGGCGTCGCGATGTTCACGTACGACGTCGATGCGGCACCAAGGTCCTTCAGGAGCGTCAGATACGCGCCGAAGGCGATCACGCTGCCGAATACGGCGAGATACAGCAGCGAGGCAACGTACGGCCAGCGCGCGTCGAACGACCATGATGCGCCGAGTGCCCATGCCATCAGGGCCGCGGTCAGCGCGCCGTAAAGCATCCCCCACGCCGTACCGGTGAGGACCGGAATGCCTGCCGCCTGATTGCGTATCGCAGCCAGGTTGCCACCGGTCGCGATCATCGTCGCGCCCAACCCCAGCGCGATGCCGAGCGCCGCATCGCCACCTTGTCGCGCGTGCGTCAGCTCGGGAAGGAACAAGAGCGCGACGCCGACGACGCCGAGCGACGCGGCAATCACCGTGCGCAATGTCAAAGGCGCGCCGAACACCAGGCGCGCGCCGATCGGATTCATGAACACGATCGTCGAGAAGAGCACCGCGACCAGGCCCGACGTCGCGTGCTCCTCGGCCAGGTAAACACCGACGTAGTTGAAACCGAAGAGCAATGCGCCCTGCAAGGCGAGGAACGCGTGCGCGCGCTTGTCGAAGCGGAGCGATCGCTTCGTGAGCACGCAGAAGCCAGCGAGCACCGCGGCGGCAATCCCGAAGCGCACCGCCACCGACCATTCCGCGCCCATCACGCCGAGCTGGAACTTGATCGCGAGCCACGTCGAGCCCCAGATCAGCGAGGCGATGACGAAAAGCGCAGAGGGCGAGCGATACGTCATGGCCGCCCGATTCTAGTACGCGTGTGGTGCGTGACGCCCGGCCGGCCTAGCACGATTCATGACAATCGCCAATCGGCCATATGGACGACCTCCGAAAAGTGACAGTGCACATCGCGCCCAACCGTTCGTACTCTTCGCGAAGCCGTTCTCCCGAAAAGGAGCTTCGCGTGGCCGATCGATACTTCACCGCGCTTCTCGCAGTGGCGCTCCTTTGCGGGAGTGCTCTGGGGGCAGAGCCGCTTGCAACCGTTGCCACGACCGAATTGGGCGACGGGCTCACCACCAATGCTTCGCCGATCGACCACCGGGTCGATACCCACCGCCTCCTCACGCGCTACGCGTCGCTGCCGCTGCATTTCGAGCGTGTCGACGCAGCAACCTTTATCTCGCGCAGCCCGGGCGGCATCGTGGCGATCTCGACCAATGGCGCGATCGTTTCGACGCATGCTCCGGAATCGAATCCGCTTGCCATCCGCTTCGTCGATCCGAGTCCGCGCGCCGCGCTCGTGACCGACGGCGCGAACACGACGCGGCTTCATCGCATTCGCTACGCCGATTCGCGCGATGCGACCGACGTGCCGGCCTACGATCGGATTGCGATCGCTGCCCTGCATCCGGGTATCGACGTCGTGTTCCACGGCACCGGACATGCACTCGAATTCGACGTCGTCGTCGCGCCACGTGCCGATCCGTCGGCTTTCGCATTCCGCATCGATGGCGCCGAGCGCGTCACGCGAAACGAAGAGGGCGATCTTGTCATCACAGCCCGTGCATCGTCGCTTACGCTCGAGCATCCGCTCGCCTATCAGGACATCGATGGCACAAGACGAGAGGTCGCGAGCGAATTCGCGCTTGGCGACGACGGCGTCGTGCGCATGCGCGTCCGTGATTACGATACGACGCACACGCTCGTCATCGATCCGGTCGTCTCGTACGCGACGTATCTGGGCGGAGCGGGCAGCGAGGAGGGATTGTCCATCGCGGTCGATGCCGCGGGAAATGCGTATGTCGCGGGCTACACGACGTCCGCCGATTTTCCGCTCGTGAACGCCTACGATCGCACGCTTGCGCGCAAGGGCGTCGACTACGACGTTTTCGTTTCCAAACTCAATGCGAGCGGCACGGCACTCGTCTGGTCGACGTTCATCGGCGGCACGTCGGGCATTGATCGCGCGGTCGGCATCGCGATCGATTCGAGCGGCGCCGCCTACGTCACCGGTCAAACATCGGGAACGGATTTCCCGACGACGACAGGCGCGTGGCAAAAGGCCTCAGCGGGGGGCGGTGGCTTCGTGGCAAAGCTCGCGTCCGCCGGCAACGCGCTCGTCTATTCGACGTACATCGGCGCGGCGACACCAAGTTCGATCGCCGTCGACAGTTCGGGCAACGCGTACGTCGCGGGAAGCGCGACATCGTCGTTCGTCACGACGCCGGGTGCATTGCGCAGCGTATCGGGCGTGCCCGGGGGGTCCACCGGTTTCGTGCTGAAGCTCAACAGCACCGGCAGTGCTCCCGTCTACTCGACGTTTCTCGGCGGCAGCGCCGGTGACGACGCGACGTCGATTGCCGTCGACGCCAACGGCAACGCGTACATCGGCGGATGGACGACGTCGAACGACTTTCCGGTCCGCAACGCGTTTCAGTCGGTACGCGGCGCTGGCAGGGATGGGTTCGTCGCGAAGCTTGCAAGCGACGGCGCCTCGCTCGTGTACGCGACGCTGCTCGGTGGCTCGCTCGATGACGCGGTGAATGCGATTGCCGTTGACCGCGAAGGCCATGCGTATGTCGCCGGAGAAACGTATTCGTCCAACTTCCCGGCGAAGGACGGCTTCCAGATGCAGAAGGCCGGACACTTCCTCGTCAATTCGAGCGTCAGCAACGCGTTCGTCGCGAAGCTCGAGGCCGCGGGGAATGCGCTCGCCTACGCATCGTTTCTCGGCGGCGAGGTTTGCAAGTCGTCGTGCCAGACGCTCGGCGGCGATCCGCAATATCCCGCCGATGCCGCCTACGCGATCGCGATTGACGACGCGGGACACGTCTTCGTCGGAGGACTCGCGCGCAGCTATACGTTCCCGCTCGTCGATTCCAGTGCACCGAGAAAGCAGATGGACAACCAGGATTCAGCGTTCGTCGCGAAGGTCTCGATCACAGGCAGGTCGCTCCTGTGGTCGACCTTTCTGCGCACGGGATTCGGCGAATCCAATCCGAAGCTCTCGCGCATTCCGCCAGGTGCGGTCGCGGGTCTCGCCATCGATGGCGCGGGCAACGCTTTCGCGACAGGCGACGCGGATTCGGCGAGCAATTTCGCGCCGACGGCGGGAGCGTTTCAAACGACGAGCACTTACGGCCCGGCCGCGATCATCACGAAGTTCGCGACGGCAGCGGCGATGGCGCTCACGACGTCGAATGCCTACACGGACGCGCAAACGCCGGTCACGCTGACCGCGACGCTCTCCGGGCCGCCGGTGTCCGGCACTGTCAACTTCATGGACGGCGCCGCCTGGATAGGCGGCGGCGTGCTCAGTGGAAACAGCGCGAGCGTGAACGTGACGCTTCCCGTCGGCATTCGTTCGCTCAGCGCATTGTTGACGATGGCCGGCAACAGCACCGACTCGAAGCCGGTTGTCCAGGTGGTCGACGTTCCGTTGACCTGCAACAAGTCCCCCGCCGCGGAGTAATCGATGCGCCAACGATTCTGGACGTCGTTCGCAATGTGCGCTGCGCTCGCGGCCTCGTGCGTCGCCGACGCGGCGACGTGGACCAGCGACGGGACGGCGGTCGTGCGCCGCGAAGGCGGAATGCGAACCGAGACCGCGATCGAAGCCGACGTTCGCGCGCTCGCCGCGCGAAGCGACGGCGGCGCATGGCTGATCGTGGAGGGTGGGTTGCGCTCGCTTACGTCGGATGGTGTCGTCGAACGCGCTATCGACGTCGCCGATCGAGGGTTCGGTATGGCGATCGAGGCGGCGGCAGATCCCTACGACGGCAGCGTGTGGACGACAACCGATGCTTCGCTGCTGCTTCATTTCTCTCGCGAGGGCGAGCTGCTCTTCGGCACGAGCGTCGGGAACGATGTTTCGAATCTCGTCATCGAGATGGGTGGCGACGCCTGGTGGGTTGCGGGCACGGAGCTCCTCCGTTTATCGCGAGGCGGCAAGCGCCTTGAAATTCGGCCATTGGGCCTTCGCGCAGATGACATCAACGCGCTCGCCATCGACTCGCTTCACGATCGCATATGGGTCGCGGCGATCAGCGGTGTCTACTCGATGCCGCTGCACGATTCGTCGATGCCTCCCATCCGGTTTCTCTATGGCGAAGGGACCGGGTTCGCGCTCGATGCAGTGACAGCGAGAGCGCTCGCGATCGTCGACGGCGCTCTCATCGCAATCGACGAGGCATCGGTTCCCAAATGGCTGCCGCTCGCCGAGCGGGCACTGACGCTTGCTTACGACGCACAGGAGCGTGCGTTCGTCGTCGACACCGAGGACGGATTGGTCGGCTTTCGCTACGACGCTCGGGAATTGGCACATCCCGAACAGATGCTTCGATCGGACAAGATGCTTCACGCAGCCGGCGATCCGCGCGAAGCGCTTCGCGGAGGGAGCCCGCTCCGTATCGCTCCAACGCTCGCGCTCGTGCGTCCTCCTGCGGGGGGCGCGGTTCGCGATCGGACGACGGAGATCGTCCTTCGTGTCGGCGCGTCGTGCAACGGCACCGTTTGCGCCATGATGCCCGCCTATTTGCGGCAACTGCGCGTCGATGCATGGGTCGATGACGCAAGCCTCGGGGAAGCGTTTGTCGCAACGGATGGCGCGATTTCGTTTCCGTTCCGTCCGTTGATGACACCAGGGAACAAGACGTTGCGCGCAAACGTCACAGACGTGTTCGGGCGAACCGCAGCGATCGAGGCGCATTGGACCATGTTGTCCGACGCGGTGATCGGCACCATGGCGCAGGAGCATTACCCCGAATCGGAGGCCACCAAAGCAGCGAACAAGGCGCCGACCGTCGCGCTCACCTCTCCCGCGAATGGCAGCACGTTCACCGCCGGAACTCCGATCCTGCTCGCCGCGAATGCAAGCGACCCGGACGGAACGATCTCCAAGGTGGAGTTCTATCGTGGTGGATCGACGCTGATCGGCACCGCGACATCCGCGCCCTACAGTTACACGTGGACCAACGCCACGTCGGGAACCTACTCGCTCACTGCCAAGGCATACGACGACAGGCGCGCGGCGACGACGTCGTCCGCGGTTTCGACCACCGTGGTCGACAACAAGCCGCCAAGCATCGTGCTGACCTCGCCCTCGCCCGGGACGTTCGCCGCAGCCGGTTCGACCGTGACGATTTCGGCGACGGCCACCGATGTCGATGGAACGGTTGGCCGCGTCGAGTTTTTCGATGGAGCCGCTTCCGTCGGTGATGTGCCGCGCGCACCGTTCCAACTCAACTGGACTGCGTCTTCACCGGGTTCGCATACGATCAGCGCCATCGCGACCGATGATCGCGGAGCGACAACACGTTCGCAGAACGTCGACATCATCGTCGGCGCCGCCCCAGCGGTCGTCGTGACCGGTCCCGCATTCTGCTCGGTGATCGACGGGCCGGTCGACGTGGTCGTTTCGGGCGATGCAAGCAGCGCAAGCGGCACGATCGCCAGCGTGGAGTTCTTCGACAATGGCGTGTCGGTCGGCACGTCGATCGTTCCACCATGGCGCACGGTGGTCGTCCAAGCCGCCGCCGGGGCGCATTCGATCACGGCGAAAGCCATCGACGATCACGGACAGGCCACGACATCGCGGGCTTCCACGTTCACGATTCGGGCGCCAAACCAACCGCCGACCGTCACGCTTACAGCGCCGACCGAGGGAACACATTTCAAATTCGGGGCGGCGATCAATATCGCAGCAACGGCGAGCGACAGTGACGGCACTATCGCGGCCGTCGAGTTCAGGCTCGACAGCGCAACAGGTGCGTTGACCGGCCGCTCGACCGCGGCGCCTTACGCAACGACCTGGACGAATGTCGCGGCCGGTTCGTACGCGATCGTCGCAGTGGCATACGACGATCGCAACGCGAGCTCGGCTTCGTCACCGGTCCATGTCGTCGTCGATCCGAATGCGTTACCGGCGGTCGCCATCACGACGCCGGCTTCCGGTTCGACATTCACGGCACCGACCAATGTGACCGTCTCGGCGACGGCAAGCGACAGCGATGGATCCATTGCGAAGGTCGATTTCTTCGCGGGATCCACGCTCATCGGCTCGACGACAACCGCGCCTTACACGATCAGGTGGAATGCTGTTGCGGCTGGCGCCTATTCCCTGACGGCGAAGGGGACCGACAACGTCGGAGGCGTGACGACATCGGCAGCCGTGCCGATCACCATCGCCGCGAACGCCTTGCCGATGGTGACTATCACTTCGGTGTCGCCCAGCAACCAATACTTTGCGCCGGAAACGATTTTGATCTCGGCTGATGCGTCCGATAGCGATGGGACGATCGCAGTGGTCGACTTCTACGCGAACGGCTCATTCGTCGGACACGCTGACGCTGCGCCCTATCGATTCGCGTGGGACGCTGTCCCGGCCGGCAGTTACGTGATTACCGCGAAAGCGACGGATAACGTTGGGGGCGTGAGCAATTCGGCACAAACGGATATCACGGTCAGAGGCGCGCCAACGATCGGATTCGACGGGGTCCACGTCCCCGCGACGGTAAATGACGACAACGTTCTGATCCGCGGCTTCGTATCCGCGCCGCCAAACTCGGCCGTCACGGTGAACGGCGTGGTCACGCATATCGACGACCTTGGCTTTTTCCAGCTCAACGATGTGCCACTGGTGCCGGGCGACAACCCGATCACCGCCATCCTCACGACACAGGATGGTCAAACGGCCACGAAAACCATGACGGTCAACAGCAGTGGACCCGGCGCCTTCATCGTGACCGCGTCGCCCACAGAGGGCCTCAGCTCCCTCCCCGTCACGTTCACCATCGAGAATCCGGCCAACACCGCTTTCAAGGAGATCCTCATCGATCTGGACGGCGACGGTCTGCCGAATTACATCGCCACGCCGGCACAGCTCGTTGACGGCCAGTTGTCGTTGATCGCCACTTATCCAGTCGGCACATTCCTCGCGACCGTGAAGACGTATGACGACAACAATGGTCTCATTTACTCCACGACCAAAGCGATCGTCGTGCGGATGCCCGAGTTGCTGCAGCCCAACCTGCTGGCCATCTACGACGGAATGATGACGCGCCTGCGAGCAGGCAACATCGCCGCCGCGATGACGGCGTTCACCGGGTCGGCGTACGACAAATACAACGAAATCTTCACGTTGCTCGGACCTTCGCTCGCGACGATCGTCGACCAGGTTGGACAAGTTCAGGAGATCACGTTCAATATGGATATGGCAGAGATCACCATCGTGCGGAATACGCCGGACGGACCTGTCAGCTTCATGATGTACATGATCCGATCCGAAGATGGCATCTGGAGGATCGACGGGATGTGAGGGGAGAAACCGGATGACGTTATCGAGATTGTTTTTGATCGTTGCCGTGATCGCGCTTTCCACGACCGGCGGATGCGGCATGCCGCATCTGCTCTACGGGAAGCGCGTGGCGGGCCAGGTAGTGGATGCGGAGACCGGCGAGCCGATTGCGGGGGCGCATGTGGCGCTATTGTGGGAAGCGGGAATTATCCCTACCGGCTTCACCGGCCATAACTCACGTGACATCTGCTTTCATGCGGCAGCCACAACTACGGACGCTCAAGGGCACTTCGATATTTCGGGGTGGTGGAAATGGAAGACGTACAACGTTTACAACGTCGATCCATTTGTTCTTGTTTACACGAAAAACTACGTACCGCTTAAGACTTTCGTGGAGCCGGCACCCGACCACCGTCCCCGAGAACGCCTACACGAGCGATACACACTGAAACGATTTTCGGGCAATGTCGATCAAAGACTCGATATGTTGTTTTGGGGCCTGGCCAATCGTGGCTGTGACTACGGTGACGAGAGCCAGAAAAGTCTTTTCCCGATGATGCAAACGATCCATGCCGAAGCGCGCCAAATAGCGCGCACCAATGAGCAATTAGCAACTGTTCGGATCATCGGGGAATTAGCGGCAGACGCTGGACTAGGAGTGGACCTAGACAAGCCTGTCGACGATGCAAAGACAAAAGCATTTATTAAGGAGCACTTGAGATGAAGAGATTGTTTGGCATCTCTATAGTAGCGCTCTTCACGATAACTCCTGTGGATGCCTACGAGCAGGCGACACATGCGGTCATAACACGCGCAGCGTTCTCTGCCTCGGACCTCGGTGCCGGTTCGCTTGACTCCCTCAGCCCGCTTCAGCGATCTCTAGGGCTCGATGTTGTGTCACCTTTGGGAGATGGCGTTACGTACTTCGAATTTATAGGCAATATATCCGGTATCTCACCATACCAGCGGACGGCACAACCGTACGAAAAGAAAATACTTAAGGATTTGGAGACGGATCCGCAAACAAGTGCGCCGATGGTATGGTTAATGTACGGTGCGATCAGAGAAGACGACAATCCTAACGAAACTCCTCGTACTCCTCAGGACGTCGAAGCCGGCATAAGGAGACCGCTCCATCACTTCTTCGATCCTTTCCTGAACCGACCGCTTACAGCCGCTGGTCTTTCCGAAGTCGACAACGATGTGAGAAAAAGCGTTGACTGGGGGCTTGGTTTGAAAAACAGCTTCGGCGATCCGAACGCCCAGGAAACCCCTCGGCGCAATCACTTCACCGTGTTTGATGCCCGCGAAGCCATGTTTCGCGCATTGACGCTAATGTCATCAAGTACAGGTAGCTACGTTAGCATCGCAGAGGGCGTCGACGCGGCAAAAAGGGAGAAGTGGAGACAAGCATACTGGGCAACGACGTTCCGAGCTTTGGGCGATGTCTTACATCTGAATCAAGACATGGCGCAACCGCAGCATACGCGAAACGAGCCCCATTCAGGCAGCCTGTGTCCGGGGTCACGCGTTTGTCTAACAGGACACACTAGCGTATACGAGAAATACATCAACGCTCGTGCGCTGCGAAAAGGTGCGTTTGACTCGTTCAGCCCGTTCAACCAGCCGTTAACCATCCCGCTTCTCAACCTGCCTCTTGATGGCTACCCGATTCCTGCCTTCTCGAGCTACCCCAACTATTGGAGCACTGCCCCTGGGAGTCAGGTAGTACAAGGGAAAGGCCTCGCGGATTACAGTAATCGCGGATTTTTCAGTGCGGCAAAGAACTTTGCGTCACCGAAGTCTGAGTATTCCTCTCCTTCAAGCAATCCACTCGACTATGCCGTCGAACCGACTCTCCTCACAAAATGGGACGGTACGCCGTTACTCGACAGCCTTCCAGCTTACATCTATTTTGGAAAGGTCCATGATTCCCTCCAAGGCAGCGACGCGATCCACGTTCCCCTTACGACCCTTGGCTATTGGGATCAGTTCATCAAAAAAGCGTCCGGGAGCACGAGCTATTCGTTGAATCGCGTGAACTACGATGCGATGGCGAATCTGCTGATCCCTCGTGCCGTAGCCTACTCTGCCGGCCTCATCAACTTTTTCTTCCGAGGCCAAATCGAGATTTCGCCGCCAAAAGAAGGCGTTTTTGCGGTGGCCGATCATTCAATCAATGGAGGCTTCAAGAAGCTCCGAGCGAACATCAAGAACATCAGCCCTCTGTTCTTCGACGCTCAAGGCACGCTACAGGTGCAGAACATGCAAGGAGGCACCTTCTTCGCTGTCGTTCGCTACCACAAGGACAAAAAGTATACCGACAGCTTGGACACGGTCGTTGGCGTCGCCCCGTGTGCTGACTATACGTCGGTCATCGATACTGCCCATCTTGAGGCTTCCACAGTCTGTCGCGATGGCGTTGAAGAGATTGTAGTATCGAAACCGTTAAACGCGATTTCGCTCGATGCCGGAAGCGATGCGACGGTTGATTTTGACTTCTCGGATTCCCCCATTCCCTTCGGAATGACCGACGTCGTACTCCAGGTCGTCTATCGAGGTTCACTCGGCAGTGAAACCGACGCTGTTGCGGTCGGCACACTGGACGTTTCTGAACCAACCTATTTCACCTACCTCAACGCCAGCGACTACATCCACATCGGTGGACACGTCTATCAACGACCGGCCATTGAGTCAGACAGCGAGTTGCTGGCCGCGGTCCGGCCGCAATATTGCGCGGATTACCAGCAAGTGCCGCCGAAGATCCGGCCAGGTTGTCTCGAAGAATTCGACCTTGACCTAACGTTCAGCTTTCAGGATTTGGCGAAACCAATTGCGGAGGCAAGGCAGGTTCCTGTCCGCAAACTTGTCCGTTTCGTGTATCTGGGTCTCGCCGATGAGACTTCCGGCGGCAGACTGAAGAAAAAGATGCAGAGGATCACAGTTCAGGCCCATCGACATGGTGGAGGCGACAAAGCCCTTCTATATCAGCAGACGAATTGCTTGCCTACCGATCCGCTCAATATCTCGCCACGACGTTCGCAAATGACGGTCCTTTCGCCCACTGAGTACATTTACACGGTAGATCGGC
>Ga0070731_10002263_pt1 | contig 18556 bp, 21 predicted proteins | sample Coa_R1_2_FD_66448 | JGI IMG/M metagenome (GOLD analysis project Ga0070731, IMG submission 66448) | Surface soil microbial communities from Centralia Pennsylvania, which are recovering from an underground coalmine fire - Coalmine... | ecosystem: Environmental > Terrestrial > Soil > Unclassified ... | reverse complement strand
CGCTCCAGTCCCGGGCGACGGATCAGCCGGTCGCCGAGAGGCCCATCTTCAGCGACGGCGACGTCTTCGAGTATGTTGACCGGTGGGAATCCATCGCCTGCCAGCGTTGGGAGGTCAGAGGGCGCGACGCGGACGGAGCGTTGGTGCGCCGATGCAAGGACAATTTTGCATATTTCTCGGCAGATACCGGCGCCCTGTTGCGCGTCGTGGGTAAGGGTGGCAAGACGCTGGTCAGTTTCGAGCCGGCCCCGCCGGCGATTCCCTTTCCGCTACGTGTCGGGACGACTTGGCACGGAAAATTCGCGGTCTCGACCTCGGATCAGGTTGTTTCGCCGGACCTGGACCAGAGCTGCGAGGTCATGGCGTTCGAGACGATCAGCATAGCCGCCGGCTCGTTTCCAGCCTTCCGTTACGAGTGCAAGACGGCGTGGTCGGTCTGGCTTCTCCACGGTGATACCACGGAAACCGGATGGTATGCTCCCGCTGCGAAGGTCGTGATCAAGGTCGTCAACCATTCGGAGCCGAAATGGAGCTACGAATTGGCCCATTATTCGCTTAAGTGACGATGTTCGAGGAGCACCGTAAAGTGATGAAGAACATTCGGGGGACGCGTTGATGGTGCTCGCTATCGTCGCCGATTTGCTCGCCTGCGCCGGGGTATTGGCGTGCTTCCTGGGGCTGGTATCGGTCAGGCGCTTCGCTCGATCGACCCCGCCCGAGCGCGGTGACCGGCTGCCGCTGGCGCCGGTCACCGTTCTGAAGCCCCTTTGCGGCGACGAACCCCTGCTGGAGCAGGGGCTCGAATCGTGCTTCACCCAGGCATACCCGGAGTTCCAGATCGTCTTCGGCGTCCATCACGCGGCCGACCCGGCGCTCGCCGTGGTCGAAAAGCTGCGGCGGCGCTTTCCAGGGCGCGATGTCGAAGTCGTCATCGACGCAACGCTGCACGGGTCGAACCGCAAGCTTTCGAACCTCATCAACATGCTGCCGTTCGCGAAGCACGATATCCTGGTGATTTCGGATAGCGACCTGCATTTGTCGCCCGACTATCTGCAGATCCTGGTGGCGGAGCTCGCCAAGCCTGATACCGGCCTGGTGACCGCGCTCTCTGTTGCCAGACCGCCGGTGCGCGAGGGCTGGGAGCGTGCGCTCGGGGCAACCCAGATCAATCACACGTTCCTGCCCGGCGTTCTCCTGTCCCGCGCATTGGGGCGTCAGGATTGCCTGGGCAGCACGGCGATGTTTCGCCGCGAGACGCTGCAGCGCATCGGCGGCTTCCACCCCCTGGTCCATGTCCTCGCAGAGGACAACGTGCTCGGACAGCGCATCCGGAAGCTCGGCCTGTCGATCACGCTCGCCGACACCGTACCGACGGCGATCATGCCGGAGGCTGACCTGCCTTCGGTCTGGCAGCACGAGCTTCGCTGGACTCGCACGGTTCGCGAGCTTGCCCCGGTCCTGCTATGCGCCTCGACGATCCAGCATCCCCTGTTCTGGTCGTGCCTGGCGATGATCCTCTCCGGCGGCGCTCCGTGGTCGGCCGGGGTCTTTCTCGGATGCTGGGCCGCCCGGGTGGCGGCCGCGCACGGCATCGACCGGACGCTGCGCAATTACCCTGCCCTCCCGGCCTTTGCGACACCCTTCTGGGTGCTGCCGCTGCGCGACCTGTTGTCGGTCGCCGAAATCGGCGCGAGCTTCCTCACCGACCAGGTCGTTTGGCGCGGGCAGAAGATGCCGGCGAACGGCGTTCTCATCGTCCCGGTCCCGGGCGGAGGCGGGATCGGTGACCAGACTTGACCGAGCCGCTCGCGACACCGCGGCATAGCGCGCCGCGTCCGCGGCCGATGATCCGAGTGATCGCGACGGTGATCCCGTAGTCGATGGCGTTTCTGGATTTCCTGTCGAGCATCGTTGCCTGGTCACACCGTCGGGCCCTGGTCGTAATGCTTGCCGGCGTCGTGCTGGCTTGCCTCAGCGCCGTGACGGCGGCCCGCCATCTCGGCATCAACACCAATACCAACCTGATGTTTCCAGAGACGCTGCCGTGGCGGCACAACCAGATCGTCGCGGCTCGGGACTTCCCGCAATTCAACGATCTCCTGGTCGCTGTCGTGGATGGCCGGACTCCCGAGGCGGCCGAGGCGACGGCCGGCGCCCTGGCGGCGGCGGTGGCGCTCGACCCCGGCGACTTCCGTACGGTCAGGCGCCCCGACAGCTCGCCGTTCCTGTCTCGCGAAGGGCTGCTCTTCCTGGATACCCCGACGCTCCAGGCCCTGCTCGACAATCTCATCGACGCCCAGCCATTTCTGGGCGAGCTGGCCGCCGACCCGAGCGGCCGCGGACTCTTCGCGGCGCTGTCGCTGATCGGCAAGGGCGTCGCCCTCGGCAAGGCCGACCCGGAGCCGCTCCGTCCGGCCCTGACGGCGTTCCATCAGACCATGGCCGCATCCCTCGACGGCAGGCCTCAGGCCCTCTCCTGGGCGAGGCTGATGAGCGGCAAGCTCGCCGACCTCGCGGGATCGGACAAGTTCGTGCTGATCCAGCCCCGGCTCGATTTCGGTGCGCTGCAACCGGGCGGTGTCGCGGCCGACAAGCTGCGGGACATCGTCGCCCGGCTGCCGCCGGTCGAGTCCGGCGAGGCGCGCGTGCGCATCACCGGTGTGGTCGCGCTCGCCGACGATGAATTCGCAACGGTTGCCCAGGGCATGATCGCGGGGCTCGCTGCGAGCATCGTTCTGATCACGTTGTGGCTCTTCCTGGCGGTCCGCAGCTGGCGCCTGATCGTGCCGATCCTGCTGACCCTCGGGCTGGGGTTGCTGCTGACGCTGCTGTTCGCAACCGTGGCCGTCGGCACGCTCAATCTCGTCTCGGTCGGGTTTGGCATTCTCTTTGTCGGCCTCGCCGTCGATTTCGCCATCCAGTTCGTCGTGCGATATCGCGAAGCCCGCCACGAGCTGGGCGAGACGGCGGCCGCGCTGGCCGCCACCGCACGCAACGCCGGCGCCCAGATCCTGGTGGCCTCGCTGGCGACAGCCGCCGGCTTCCTGGCATTCGTTCCCACCAGCTTCCAGGGCGTCGCCGAGCTCGGCCTGATCGCAGGCATCGGCATGCTGATCGCCTTCTTGTGCACATTCACCTTTCTGCCGGCTGCCATCAGGCTGTTCCAGCCGCCCGGCGAGCCGACCGAGATCGGCTTCCGCTGGGCGACCCCGCTCGATCAGGCGGTGCGGCGACATCATCGCTGGCTGCTGGCGGCCTTCGCTCTGCTCGGCGCGACCGGCCTCGTCCTGCTGCCGGTGCTCCGCTTCGACGCAGACCCGCTCCACACCAAGGATCCGACAACGGAGGCGATGCGGACCCTCTACGACCTCATCGCCTCGCCGACGACGAACCCCTTCTCCGTCGACGTCATGGTCCCCAGCATCGCGGCGGTCGGTCCGAAGGCGCGGCAGCTTGGCAGCCTGCCTCTGGTCGCAAAGGTTCTGTCGATCGAGAGCTTCGTTCCGGGAGACCAGGCGGCGAAGCTGGCGCTGGTGAACGACGCCAACGCGCTACTCGAGGTCACTTTGGCACCGCGCCCGAACGTGACGCCGCCTCCGCCGGACGAGATCCGCAAGGCCGCGAGGGACGCGCTCACCGAAATCGAGCCCGGTTTGGCGAAGCTGCCGGCAGATCATCCTCTCGCAGCGGTCGCCGACGATCTGCGGCGCCTGTCGGTGGCGCCGGACCCGATCGTGCATATCGTCGATGAGAGCCTGACCCGATACCTGCCCATGCTGCTCGATCAGCTCCGGACCGCGCTCACGGCGCAACCGGTGACGGTCGAAGCCCTGCCGCCGGAGCTCAAGCGCGACTGGGTGCTGCCGGATGGACGCGCCCGCATCCAGGTCGTCCCGGCGCCGGCGACGCAGGACAGCGAGGTGCTCCGGCGCTTCGTCGACCAGGTGCTAGCGGTCGCGCCCGATGCCGGAGGCGCCGCGGTCGCCTTCGTGTCAACCGGGGTGACGATCGTTGACGCGTTTCGCACGGCGGCTCTGACGGCGATCGCGACGATCGCGCTCATTCTGCTGATCGCGCTGCGCCGGATCCTGGATTCGGCGCTGGTCATGGCGCCGCTGCTGCTCTCGGCCCTCACCACGGTCGTCGTCATCGTGGCGGCGGGATCGTCGCTCAACTATGCCAATATCATCGCGCTGCCCCTGCTGTTGGGCGTCGGGGTGTCCTTCAACATCTATTTCGTGATGAATTGGCGGAAGGGCCAGATTTCGGTCCTGGGCTCGGCCACGGCGCGCGCCGTGCTCTATTCGGCGCTCACCACCGGCAGCGCCTTCGGCACATTGGCCCTGTCGGGCCATCCGGGCACGGCCAGCATGGGACTGCTGCTGCTGATCAGCCTCGCCTGCACGCTGCTATCGAGCCTTGCCTTCGTGCCGGCCCTGCTGGCGGCGGTCGGGGCGCCAGGGCGGTCCCGGCGCGACGCGGGACACTAGAGCCCGATGCGTTCAGGCCAATTCGGCCTGAACGCTGAATCGGTCTCTAAACATTTGAATGAGATCAAGATTCAGATTTGAGGTCGATTCGACCTCAAATCATCTTGATCTAGGAGCCGTCGGAGAGACTGGCGGATTTCTGATCGAGCATCGAGATCAGCTGCTTGGCACCGCCGGCAGTGAGCGAGCTGCGGAATTCCGACCGCTGGACCGCGACCTGGCTGAGCGAGCCGTCGAGCAGGATGTCGGTGATCTTCCAGACGGCGGCACTCTCGCCGGTCGTCGAATGCAGGACGTAGTCGAGTCGCGCCGGCTTCCCGGATTTCGGCACGATCTCTGTCGCCACCACCACCGAATCGCCGACGGTGCGCTGATCCGGCAGGATGTCGAAGCGCTCTCCGCCGAATTTGTTGAAATTCGCGACGTAGGTGGAGACGGTGTAGCGCCGGAATGAGTCGAGCAGCGCGGATTGCTCATCCGGCGTCAGAGCGGCCAGGCGCGGTCCGACTGTACCCTTCAGGATGGCGGGCAAATCGAAGGCGCCGTCGACCACGGGGGCGAGCTGTTCGTAGCGTGTGGCGAAAGGCACGGAGCGGCCGGCCTTCATCACCGCGACGAGGCCGGCATAGAGCGCCGAGACGGGGCCGGACGCGGCTTCCTTGGATGTGTCGCCGTTGGATGTGTTGTCCGACGCATCCGCGGCGCCGGCCCGGGACGGCGCCGAGCACGCCGCGGCAAGGGTCAGCAGCAGCATCTCGCGCCGGCCCATCCGCGCCGGGAGAGAATGCTCGATGCCGTTCCCGCCTGCGTGAGACATCATGGAGCCCCGGTCGGTTCGAAGCATTCGGGCGTCATGGAGGCCGACCTCCAGCCATGGGTACCGGGTTATTGCTTTGTTTCCTAACACGAATCGGCTCGACGCTGGAAGAGCGCGCGGCGGCAGGACCGTTCCGCGATGCCGGCGCAACAATGCGTAATGCCTGCCGCTGGCCCTGTGGAGACGGGCCGGCCTGCAGTCGGCTGGACTTGAATGCTCCCATCGACTAAAGCGACCCGACGAGATGAACGGACCTCCTCACAAAATGGACGCCTGTCTTGCGCCGCCGCCCGGCGGACTGGCGCTCGCGACGGCGGAGTCGCTCGACAGCGCAGCCGTCGCGGCCGCCGATCGCGCCTCACGCCACTGGACGAGCGACGAGCCCGGCGAACTGCAGCCCGGGACTCCGGCGCACAAGCGCGCTGTAACGCGGATGTTCCGGGAAACCTTCAACCCCTACAAGCCGACGATCATCGACTGGCCGCAGCTCGGACCGGAAGAGCGGGATCGGCTCGTGAGCCTGCCGATCTGGAACATCGCGGTCCAGACCGAGGGCAAGGCATCGCTTCGCATGGCGACCTATGCCGAGACTCTGACCGACCCCGACTGGCACGCGGCACTTGCGCTCAACGGGTGGGAGGAGAGCCGCCACAAGGCCGTGCTGTCCAATCTGGTCAAAGCCTACGGTATCGAGCTCGAGCCCGAGCCGGCCTACCTGAAGCCGCGCTATACCGAGTGGGCCTATCTCGTCACCGGCTTCAGCGAATGCATCGACAGCTTCTTTGCCTTCGGCCTTTTCGCCACCGCGGAGCGCTCAGGCTTCTTCCCGCCGGAGCTTGTCATTACGTTTGAGCCCGTCATGCAGGAGGAGTGCCGGCACATCCTGCTTTTTGCGAATTGGCTCGCCGCGTACCGGCACACCTGCGGGTGGGCGCGCCGCGTCTGGTTCGAGTTGCGCGTGGCGGCCGTCTGGGTATTCCTCGTCTGGGAGCGTATCGGCATGGCGCGCGGAATGGACGGCGACGGCAAGCTGGGCAAGCCTCAGGACCGGAAATTCACGATGACCGGAAGCAAGGCCGTCAGCAATACGGACATCAGCGTGCGCGATCTGATCTCTCTCTGTCTCGCCGAAAACGATCGCCGATTTGCCGGCTATGACGAGAGGCTGGCACGCCCCACGACGGTGCCTTGGCTGGCGCGCCTGGCGCTGCGCTTCCTGCGGCCCGCCGCCACCCCCGTGGGAGCGCGCGCATGAGCATCGCGGCCGGGTCGGAGGCCCACAAGGAACTCTTCTGCCGCCAGTTCACGGAAACGCACGCAGTCTTCGACCCGGAAGCACTGCCATGGCCGGAACTCGACGAGGCGGCGCTGGCACGCCTGCGCAGCGTGCCTTTCTGGCAGGAAGTGTACCATACCGAGCGCCGCGCCGGCGCCATCGTCGCGGCTTTCACCCCGCATGTCGACGATCCTGACGTCCGTGCAGCCATTGCATTGCAAGGCGTGGAGGAAACCCGGCACGCGAAGCTGATCAGGGTGATGATCGACCGCTATGGCCTCGACGCGACGGAGCAGCCGCTCGAGACGCTGCCGGCGGATATCGAGAAGGCCTTCATCGATTTCGGCTTCGGCGAGTGCCTCGACGCGTTCCTGGGCTTCGGCGCCTTCAAGACCGCACGGCAATCGGAATTCCTGCCTGAAGCGATGTTCGAGATCTTCGATACGCTGATGTACGAAGAGACGCGGCATATCGTTTTCTTCATCAACTATATGGCCTGGCGCGAGAAGCGGCGGGGTCACGTCGCGCTGACGCGTGCGCTCAAGTCGACCTGGTTCTATGGCCGCGCCGCCCGACGGCTGCTCGCCATGGTCAGGCGCGGGCAAGCCGATAGCGACGGCCGCAGGTTCGCGGTGACGCAAGCCAACATGTTTCTCGACGGGTTCAGCTTTCGCCAGTTCGTCGAGGATTGCTATCGCGAAAATGCCCGTCGGATGAGCGTCTTCGATCCCGACCTCATGCAGCCCAAGCTGCTGCCGTCCATCGCCCATCTGGCAGTCCGCGGGCTGCGACTGTGGGATCGGCGCAGGATCGCGTCGGGGGACCTTATCAGCCCAAGCTCATGACTGGGTAAGCGGCGCCTCCGTAAGCGACCGGATGGCGTGGAGGGCGGGATTTCCCTGCGCTGACAGTCAATCAAGACGCCCGCTTCCGATCGGCCACGAGCGATCACTCAGAACAGTCCCAGCGCCTTCAGGCTCGCGTGCTCGTTGCGGCCGACGATGACATGGTCGTGGAGCGAAATGCCGATCGCCGTCAACGCCTTGGCGATCTCGCGGGTCATCTCGATATCGGCGCGCGATGGCGTCGGGTCGCCGGACGGGTGGTTGTGCACCAGTCTTAGGAGCGCATATACCACGTTGATTTTACAATGTTTATTTGCCGCTTTAACTTGAGAAGGGGACGGTAATCGGGTGCGGTGAATGATCTCGGTTCGTGATCATCACGCTACATCAACCTCGTTCCCGTTCGCTACTTTTGCGGCACGGCAAATCGGCGGATTCCAATGATCCCCATCGCTTTTAGTTCAGTTAGAGGCGCGCGTCGATCCGGACGATGACGTCCTCGAACCATAGATGCTGTTTGAGGGCTCGAGACTTTATGTTTCTCATATCGGCTCTCGTGTCGGCTGGACCCTTACGCGGGCTCATCGGCGCCCCCTCCCGCTGGCAGAGACGCTGGCGTATAGAAGGGAGCGTAGGCTGCTGCCGGTGTCGATAGAAATTCCTGCGCGATCCGATCCCCGTGTTCCTTAAACAGGCGATCCCCCATCGCGGGCAGCTCGGATCGCGATCGAGTCCAGTTCCACAACTCGATCGGTGGGCGCAGGGGCGGCGCGTCCGCTCGCAGTACGCGATCGCCCCCGACAATGAGCCGCGCTTGCCCGACCACGTTCTGCGACTCGACGTGCATCGACTCGAAGAATACGCTGCGCCAGAACCAAAGGCCGCCGAATTGACGGCGCGCCCAGCTCATCTCGAACTCGCTGCGTACGCACCCCAAACTCAACACCCGAATCTGTTCGCGACGCAAGTCGAAGCAGCCCAATGCGTCGGCGACGCCGACCATGATCGGGTTGTTCGCCCACAGACCGCCATCGACGAATTCGTAGCCGCCATTACGAACCGGCGCGAAGAACGTCGGGGCTGCCGACGTCGTCCTCGCTGCAAGCGCCATTGGCTCGCGCCAGTCGAGCCGATAGTCGCGGTGATGTGGGGTCTTGAAGATGAATGGTTCGAAATGACGCGTCTCGGCCGCCGGTACGCATAGCCGCACCCGGCTTTCCCAGATTTGCCGTTTCCCGAGGATGTCCTCGATCAAGCGGTCGAGGCGGCGGCGGTCGCAACGATTGAAGAGCAGGCCGCTCGCTCCGAGAAGCCGGCGGACCGCCCAGCCGTGGTCGGGGAACACTTCCCCTCCACGATCCATGTACAAGTCGAAGAGCCGGCCAGCGGCAAGTCCCGCGCCAAACCCGAGGGCGATGATTCCGCCGGTGGAGGTGCCGACGACCATGTCGAAACAATCCGCGATCGAACCTCCGCCAAGGTAGGCCCGCTCCAATCTCGCCATGAGAGCGAGCGGCAGGATTCCACGGATGCCACCGCCATCAATGGAAAGGATGCGAAAGTCCCGGTCACCCGGCCAAGGAAGGCGCTCGCGCGCGCGATGGAGCGTGCCGCTGGAGCGGGGTTGGATCTCGTGCCTCCTGTCCGGTTTGCTTCGCACCGCGCCGTCGACCCGTCAGGATGTCGGCCGGGGTGGGGCCATACGCCGGTGACGCGCCAGATCTCGTAGGAAGCGAGCCAGCGCGCCGTCCATGGAATGATGGTATCGGCGACCGACATTGTCTCGTCCCATTCGTCGGCAATCGGGTCGAACAGGCAAAGGGAATGCGGCTCCCGGTGGCGGTAGAGGTGCGGAACTCGATCTCCGAGAGCCGATCCGCGATCCCCCAATGGCGGGTCGATGACGAAGACTACGGGGGCTCCGACGTGAAGCTCCAACGTGTCCCACGGCGAAAACCGAGGCCACAGGATCCGCACCAGGTAATTCCTGTCGAAACCGGCAAGCCGGCCCTCCCAGACGATCAGCCATGGGGGACGCCCTGCGACAACGAGTCGGAGATTGGGAAACTTTCGCGCGACACCCGCGATCTGCTCGTCGCCCGTCAGCCATGGCTTCACTCGTCCGACCCGAAGTTGGTACTCCGCGGGGCGGCGAGCAAATTGCTGACGGATCGCGCCGTCGGCGCCAGCCCTGAGCCGCCCAAGGCGATAGCGCCGGAACCGGGATATTGCCTGAGGCGATTGTCGAGGGCGCGATCGCCATAGCGATCGCTGAACGCCTTGACGACCCGCTGGACGGGCCGCTCGCCGAACAGCCGAGCGAGAATCGTGCCGCACTCCTCGAATGCCGCTCCGGCGCCGAGGACGTCGAGATTTGCGACGAGGACCCTCAAGTCGGCGGTAAACCGCCGCTGCTCGGTCAGATTTTCCGGCCAGCGATCGGAAAACACATCCTTGGTGCACGCCGGGTTGCGGACCTCGACCAGCACGCCGCGCCGATCAAGCCCGTCGAGGATTGCGAGCAGATTCCGGGCCTGCGCGGTCAGCTCGGCGAGGAGCGTGCCGCGCCACCCCCCGAGCCCGGCGGCGAAATACGAGAGCAATACCGAAGGGGGCCGGCGCACGCCGTCCCTGCTGTCGTAGCATTTGTTTCGCCACCGCTTGATAAGTTGAAGCGCGATCAGAGGGAGCGCCTTCTCTTCGAGCTCTTCCGGCGACGGCAGCGGCTCCGCCATCTTGCGCATCACGCTATCGGCGAAGTAGAGCGCGGCCGGCATCTGTTGCTCGAACCACTGCGCGAAGCCCCACGGATTCGCGATGACATGCCGATGCTCGTGCTGCAGCTCCCGTTCGTGCGCGTGAAAGATATGGCTGATCCGCGGCGCCTGCCCGGCGAGCAGCACCGCCGGGGTGAGGTCGACGTGCATTTTGTCGAAATCGACCGTCACGCACCGGGTCCGGCGTGTCACCTTGCCGAAATACCGCGAACCGCGGTCGCCGCCGACCGCGGCATACAAGGTATCGAGGACGGCTCCTGGCGCCGCGAACGGCGAAATCGCCAGTTCGACGATCGCATCGACGTCGAACTCATCGGTTCTGAAACGCGATGCGATCGCGGCGCCAATGGCAACGCCGCCCTGGGCATAGATTCGCACGACGCCACCCTTCAAAGGGCTGCCGTCCCGATCGAGGTGCTGGTGTAGCGCCCGGTAGTGCTGCTCTGCCAGCCGATAGTCCGACGGCGGCAACTGGATCTGCCGCGCGACGTCGCGGAGCAGAAGATCGGCGAGACCGGAGGTGGCGAAGGAAAAAGCGTTCATGGTTCTGCTCGCGAGCTGAGATTACTAGATGTGGGAGGGGGAGGTTTGGGCATCAACTACTAATTGGTCGTCTGCTACCGTGGGCTGCACGCTGATGGGATTCCGGCAATTGACCGCCTCGGCGGTCGCGCCGGGCAGGTGCCCGTGGAGCGAAATGCGCTTGCTCAGAGCCCTATCGTGGTGCCCAAATCGGTTCAGGGTGGGATAGATCGCACGGACCATTAGGCTTTCCCATTTGTCCGGCGCGCCCAGCCAGCCTGGAAGCGCCTCTTGTTTTCCTATGCGGATTCCGGCGGCGCATGCGGACATGGCGCGCGATGTCCGAGCGCAAGAATCTTTTCCGCATAGGGAAGATGAGGAGACCGACAGTGTGAACCCAGAGCCTGCCGTCGCCACGCTTAGCCGTTCCGAGATCGAGGACGCCATCGGCCGCATGTCGCCGGCGGACTGGGCGCGGCTCCGCTTGGTCGCGGCCCGATACTCGTTCGGCCGACGGCTCGAGGCGAAGGATCTGCTTCAGGAGGCCCTCTTTCGATCGCTCGACGGCCGAAACTGCCCGCGCCATGTCGACGTAGTCCGGTTTCTGGCAGAGGCGATGCGCAGCATTGCCGACGGAGAGAGCGCGAAGGTTGTAAACCGGCTCGCTGTTGTTCCGGCGGGCACCAGCCCCGCCATCGAAACACGTGTGCTCAATCACCCTGACCCGGACCTCAATGCCGAGGAAGGGCTGATCGCCGAGGACGCTGCGGCGGCGGTTCGGAGCGATATCCTTGCGTTGTTCGCCGATGATCCCGTCGCCGAGATCATCGTCGAAGGGATCATGGAGGGTATGGAGGGAGAGGAACTACACGATTTGTCGGGGCTCGATGCCACGGCTTATGAGAGCAAACGCAAGTTGATCCGGCGCCGGATCACGAAACGATATCCGGAGGGATGGAAGCCATGACCAAGACCGACAAGGGCGCGCGCAAAGCGCTCGACCGGCTGAACCATACTCTCGCTGATGAGATTCTCGGCGCGTCCGACCAAGAGGTCCTGACGGAATTCCAGGATCTACATGGTGCCCCCGATCGCCATGCCGCCGAGATGCGCGATCTGTTCCAGCGGACGGTCGTTCGCGCCAACAAAGCCCGTCTTGCCGCGGCCAAGGCCGGGGCGGTCGCAAGCCGTGCGGGAGTTGTCAAGACGCGCCCAGTCAACATCGCCGAGGCCAGGCGCCTACTGCGGGCCGTCCTCGACATGCCCAACGCGTCGCAGCCTCTCACGCTGGCCGCCCGCAAGGAAAGCGAGCTGTCGGACGCGGACGTCGCGGGGATGATCGACGATTTGCGGGAACTCGGTCTTCCCGTGCCGGACCCGACAGCCGAGGAATAGCCCATGGCGCTCACGCCTGCCGAGCGCCTGCTGCAAGATCTCGGAATCACCGAGCCGGAGGAAATCGATCTCGAGGCGATTGCGTACTATATCAACGCCCGCGTACGGTTTCGCGCGCTCGATGGCTGCGAGGCCCGGATCATCGGTAATGGGGAGAGCGCAATCATCACGGTCAATGCCAACAGCGCACCGCGGCGAAAGCGATTTTCGATCGCGCATGAGCTGGGCCATTGGCATCACCATCGCGGCAAGCGTCTCGTTTGCCGGGTCGACGATTATCGCCCCGATCACGCGCTTTCACCGGAACGAGTGGCTGACGGGTTTGCCGCCGACCTTCTTATGCCAAACTATCTGTTCCGGCCATTATCGCGCCAGCACGACAAGCTGTCCTTCAAGACGGTGAACGCTCTTGCCGAAACGTTTGTGACGAGCCCTGCCGCGACGGCCATCCGTCTCGTCGAGTCGGATCATTCCCCGGCCATTGTGGTCTGTCATGGGCCCGACGGGCGCAAATGGTTCCGCCGCGCCGCGAGCGTCCCGTCGCGCTGGTTTCCTCAAGAACAGCTTGATGCCGATTCCTACGCCTTCGATGTGCTTTTCGGGAGCCGTCCGGAAGATGGGATGCCGCGCAAGATCGGCGCCGATGCATGGTTCGACCGCCGCGACGCCGAACGCTATGAAGTGCAGGAGCAGACGATCCGAACCTGGTCCGACGAGATTCTAACTCTCATTTTGATTAGCGATCCAGCAATGCTGGATGAGCAGTAGCGCCCCGCCGAAACCCTTTATATTCACGCGGGGCGGCTCTATCGGTTCACGGGGGGACCATGAATTTCGCCGAGCAACTGACCTATTGGTATCTCCGGCTCAACGGATTCATCCCACTCACGAATTTCGTGCTTCATGACGATGCCGACGTTGCTCAGCCTGGCAACGAGCATAGGCATCGCACGAGCGACGCGGATCTCCTTGCGGTTCGGTTCCCGCATGTCAGCGAAAGGATCGGCGGCAATCCGGACGACTGGGACCATCCGCACTTTGAGGAATGGGGGATCGACCTCACGCAAACGCTCGGATTCATCGTGGAAGTGAAATCAGGCGGATGGTCGGCCGATGATCTCGCAGCGCGACATTGGCGGGTGATCCGGGGCGTGCAGAGGCTGGGCATGTTTGCCGATCCTGTTGCGCACGAAGTAGCCAATGAACTCTCGGACCGCACGCGAACTAACCGCGACGGCTACGTGGTCGCCAAATTGCTCGTGGGCACCTATCGGCAGGCCGACGCTCCCTGGCTATACCTCGATCTTCGTGACGCCGTCCGGTTCATCGCTCAGCGGATGCAGCGCTACGACTACCGCAAACACGCGGACCGTATGTTCTTCGACGGCGATCTTATTCAGTTTCTCGCCTGGCGCGGCGGCGAAGAATTGTGACGGGCGTCTTCGACCGACGCGTCAATCCTCGGGCCCGATTACGGTCTCTTTCGGGGGCGGTAGTGAGTGTTTCTGCGGGATCATCACGCTCCATCACGCTCATCCATGCGACTCGACCTTGAGACACGGCAGGTCACAATATTTTTTTGATCCCATGCATCGAGTTCTGTCACGGGATAGAGTACGGCTTTCCCAATCTTCACAAAGGCAGGGCCGATTCGCATCGCCCGCCAATTGCGCAGGGTGCCGACGGTGATCTCGCCGCGATATCGCTCCGACACTTCCTCTGCGGTCAGAAATTTGTTGTCAGGCATCCACCTCTCCCGGTCACCGCGGCGACGTCCATGTTACGGCGACGCAAGTTGGGTCCAACATCGAGCCTGCTCGGTGCGAAGCGAGAACTGAGGCGCACGCTCGATGCGGGTTGCTGTTGGCAATCCCAGTGGTTCTCCCGACTACGTCTCGTTCTGGGAGCCACTGCATGGATGATACACCGCTATAGGCCTCCCAGCTGGGCTCACTCACCTCGCCGCCGGTTCCAGACGAGCTGTGCCTCCCTGCCGTCCTCCGACCAGAACAGAGCGGCATTGAGGGGTTCGGCCAGATTCGGATCGTCGAGCTTGACGCGCAGATAGTCGCGCGGCGTCTCGGCGGTCGATCGCGCCTCCCACGCCTCGCCAACGCGCGACTTCCCCACGAATACCCGGAAGGCCGGCGAATTTTCGCTATCGCGGTTGTCGTTCGGGACCAGCCTGATCTTCGCATTCATCGTCAGGGTGTGGATGGTTCCGATCCATCCACCCTCCTTGCTGGGCGTGAACGTACCGATCACAGACATCGCACTACCTCTATCAATTGCCGTCCTTGGGGTCTAACGACGCAACTGCGGACGCGGCGGGCACTCCGTTTCGTCCGGCTTTCGGCAAATCTCGGCCAACGCTGTTGGGCGCAGCATCGCGATCGCGCCTTGCCTTCCTGAATCCGCCGTCGCTTTCGATGAAGGCGGTGAGCATGTAGGGGATCAGCTCGGCTACGCTTTCCGCGCTTCCATAAGTGGCCTGGTAGGTTTCGGCGTACGCGGTGAGCGCCGCATGAAGGTCGGGGGTAACGCTGATGCTGATCTTGACCGGCGTCCGGTCGGGGAGCTTGGAGAGTCTGAGTTCGGGCATGTTCGATCCTCCCGCACATCAACCCTGGTAGGGCTGAAGAACGAGGTCCTTGTGAACGATGACGCGCAGCGGCCAGCCCGGACGGACCGTGATTGTCGGCTGGATGTTCAGGTTCTTCTCGACGATGCGCTGGCCGGCCGAATTGGTGCTCTCCGATGTCGACTGCCGGATCGCCTGGACGAGGTTGCTTTGCGAACTCCCGAAGGTGGCTTGGGTGCTGACGCCGAGCAGCGTTGAGAGAGCGACGCCCTTCAGAAGCTGCCAGGTGTGGAAGTCGACATCATCCTCGAGGCCGGCATAGCCGGCGGTATCAGTCGCGGGGAGATTGTCGATCACGACCGAGGAGCCGTTCGGCATGACGATGCGCTGCCAGACCAGGAGAGCTCGACTTTGCCCGAAGGCGACGACGCTGTCGTAGGATCCGATCAATCGCGCGCCTTGCGGGATCAACAGAACTCGACCCGTCACGGTGTCGTAGACGTTTTCGGTGACCTGAGCGACGACGAGACCGGGTAGATCGGATTTGAGGCCGGTGACGAGGCTCGCCGAAATCAACGTGCCGGCCATCACCTCGTAGGGCGATACCGGGCGCTGCAGACCATGCGGATTGTAGATGGCGCGATCATCCTGCTTCGCATTGAGGAAATCTAGCTTGCGCTGCTGATTGTTTGGGTCGCGATCGGGATCGAGGCTGAGACGCGCCGGCATCGCGCCGGCAGCCGTGTCTGAAGCCGGCACGGCGACCGTTCCCGCCGCTCCGCTGCCAGTATCAACGCTGGATCCACCAGCCTGCCCCTGGCGGAGCGATACCGCGAAGAACACTTTGGACTCGAGCGCCTCCTGGGCTTGGCGCGCAAGCCGCATCCGCTCGGCGCGGTTGGCGTCCTCCTCGGGGTTCGGCCGCAATCCAAAGTTCTGGGGCGGCTGCGGCGGGATGCCGAGGTTCTGCTCGACGTGGGTCACGGGCGGCCCGAGATCACCGGGCAACGGCGGCCCGAGCTTCGGTGGCGCCGGCTTCGGGGCGAGATCGCCGTAGCCTCGCGGTAGTCCAGCCAACCCGTCCGCCACCTGCTTTCGATCCATATTCAGCAACTCGGCACTTGATTGCCCGCGGTTCAGCGATGGTGGGTAGAGCGCGATCATGGTGGCGGCGAAGACGAGGACGCAGGCACCGGCCGCAACGCCGATCACCACACGGCGATTGAACCTGGCAACCCGGCGCGGCCGGGCGCGAAGAGCCAGACCCTCGGAATCGATCTTCTGTGGCCCTCCTGGCGGTTGGGTGTCGTGGCCGGGATCGCTCATGGCGCCGCTCCATCGGCCGATGCCGATTTGGATGGCGCATCGGTGCGGCTGATCCGCACGATCTGCTGCGGGTCCTGGCCGAGGCGCAGTTCCGCGGCGCCAAACAGGCGGTCGACGATGTAGTAGTTGCCGCGAACGCGGTAGTTGACCAGCTCGCTTTCGCCGGTGGGCCCGACAACGAAGAGCGGCGGGGCTTCGCCCTGGTCGATGCGCGCCGGGAACTCGATAAAGACCTTGCTGCCGTCGTCGAACGCCCGAACCGGCTTCCACGGCGGATTGTCACCGCTGATCGCATAGCGGAAACGCAGATTATCGAGGGAAAGGCCCTGGTCGATCGGACGAGCCTCGTCGGCCCGGGTGTTCTGCTGCCTCAAGGCGACAAGCCGATCCTGGGGATAGGTCCAGGAGATCGCCGCCATGGACGTGCGATCCGTGCTCTCCATCGCCACGTGATAGGTCCGACGATCGGTGGTGACGATGAGATTGGTCTTGAGCCCCGGCGCGAAGGGTTTGATCAGCACGTGGACTTGGCGCGCGTCACCGGCCCCGCTCGTGGTGTCGCCGACGACCCACCGGACGGTATCGCCAGCGGAGACGGCGACCAGTTGCTCGCCCGGCTGCAGTCCGATATCGGTGACTTGCTCGGGCGCGGCGTAGAGACGGTAGAGCGCGCCAGGTGTGTACGGGTAGATCTGCACGGCATCGATCCAGCCGTCCCGGCTGGGCTCGCGCGTCGCGGCGCGGTTGGCGGCATCGACCCTGGCCGTCGGCGGCCGGCTATCCGGCTTCAACGGCTGGGGCGGCGGCTGGAGTTGGCCCGGAAGCGGCAGGGGTGTCGGCAGTTCGACGATTTCGACCGGCTTCGGCGGATCGGGAGTAATGACGGCCGGCTTCATCGCGGCGTCGTCATATCGGATTGCCGGCGGCGGTTCCTTGCTGGCACAGGCCGCGAGCGCCAGTGCGGAAACCGAGAGCAGAACAGCGTGATGAATGGTGCGAACGGTCATGGCGTTTCTCCGGGGTTGAGCTCGCGCGACCAGTCGAGGCCGAGGACGTAAAGCCCGAGCGGGTTCTTTCGGAGCACGTCTGCTGTGGAGGGGCGGCGGATGACGACCGACAGGATTGCGGTCCAGCGCTCCGTGCGTTCCAGGGCACCGTTGCGGAAGGCCTGCTCGGTCCATTTGACCTGAAAGCTGTCCGGCGATGCGCGCACCACGCTGGTCACCTCGATCGAGACCGTGCGCTCGCCGACCGCTTTGAACGGGTCGCGCTGTCGGGCGAAGTCGTTGAGCGTTGCGGCGGTGCGGTCGCCCGCGAAATCGTACGCCTCGAGCCAATTGCGGCGGAGGACGATCGGATCGAGCGGCAGCGAACGGACATCCTGGACGAACCGCGCGAGCTGCCAGGCAATTTCGGCGTCGGCCGGGGTCCGGTCGCGCTCGGCCGGCCCAACCGCCTGAACCTCACCCAGCTTGTCGACCTCGACGACATAGGGCGTCACCCGGCTTTCGCTCGAAACCTTGACGAGGCCGCCGGCAAGTCCGACAGCGAGGGTCAGGCAGCCGAAAGCCATGAGCCGCCAGTTCTTCGCCTGGGTACGCGCGGAGCCGAGGCGCTCGTCCCACACCTGCGCCGCGCGCTGGTAAGGGGTGACCGGCTCGGGTGTCTGGGCATAGCGCTGGTTGGCGCGGCGAAACATCATGGATCAGTCCTCCCGCTGGTCGAGATCGGGGTTGGCTTCGCCGCCGGCTCGATCACCTTCCTTGACGGCCTGAGTGGTCGCCTGCAGATGAGCGCGGCGCACCTGTTCGGCGCGCAGCTGGCGTGCCCAATCCGGTGCGGAATTCCGCGAAGCGGCGCCAGTCGATGCCGGTGTGCCAGAACCATTGCTGCTGATAGGACCGCCGCCGGTGGCCCGCCACGCGGCACTCCGGCCAGCAGCGGTCGGTTCGCTGAAGGCGTCGGCGATGCGGGCGCCAACCGCGCGAACAGCACCGACAGCGGCGCCAGCCCCTGCTCGGCCGACCCCGCCGACGCCGGCTGCGACAGCCGCGAGGCCGGTCTCGCCCGATGCCGCGGCGCCCAGGCCGAAAGCCGTCGTGGTAGCGGATGCCATCGAGGTGCCGGCGCGCAAAGCCGCGAGACCTCCACCGAGTCCTGCGCGACCGAGTCCAAGTGCGGCGCCGCCGGCCAGCATGGTGCCGCCGACAATTGCGCCGGCCGTGCCGAGGGCGGCGCCGGCGCCGAGCTGCGGCGCGCCGGAGACCAGACCCGATGCGATCGCCGGCCCGAAGATTCCGAGTCCCAGCATGGCGATCGCCGCGAGGACGATTGCGAGCGCATCCTCGATCGAAGGTTGGGGACCGCCGCTCGGTAGGGCGGAAGTGAACTGCCCGAACAAAGTGGTGCCGATACCGACGACCACGGCGAGCACAAGCACCTTGATGCCGCAGGTGATGACAAACCCCAGGACACGCTCAGCGAGGAACGCGCTTTTCCCCCAAAGGCCGAACGGCACCAGCACGAA
>Ga0070731_10002262_pt1 | contig 18558 bp, 9 predicted proteins | sample Coa_R1_2_FD_66448 | JGI IMG/M metagenome (GOLD analysis project Ga0070731, IMG submission 66448) | Surface soil microbial communities from Centralia Pennsylvania, which are recovering from an underground coalmine fire - Coalmine... | ecosystem: Environmental > Terrestrial > Soil > Unclassified ... | reverse complement strand
AGATGCCCATTTCTGGGTGATAATCGTGGTTATCGGGTCAGAAGAAGCAGAAATATTTACCTGGTTTGCAACGGACCCGGTTTGCGAGTAATATGTTGTAGCCGCTGTTGCATAATTTGGTATAGACAATACCCTGAAATTCTCGCTTATAGCAGATTGGTACAGTGCAACTGGATCACTCCCGGTAAGATATCCCCGCTGTGCGGCCTCCGCCTGCAAGAACAAGCTTTCAAAAGCCGGGAATAATAATGCGCCTGCGGTTGGCGAAACAAGTATACCGCTGGTGTAGTTGCTTGGATCAGCAGCATAACCAACAAGAGATATCACGCTCGGGCTTATTTCTGAGCCATTGTTACTGCCGAAGGCACGTCCCTGGACAACATTATTGTTAGTATTCAAACAAAACACCTGAGTGGGTCTGAACGAATCATTCGTGTTTTTCCAGAAATTCACAATATAACTGCAGGCAACAAGATAAGTTTCATTAATATATGGACTCCCTGTGGGACCCCATCCAAAATTTCCCCAAAGAGGATTTTGTTGTGTCGTACTCGCATTGGTATAACCCGGATTAATAATTGCATCCTCCCCCGCTCCAATAAAATCCGCAGTCGTTAAACCCGCTAACTCACTTTGGATAGTTGCAGGTCCACCAGCTGTTTGGGTAAGATTCATTAACATTCTTAATTTAACTGTGTTTGCAAATTGAATCCACAAATTCATGTGACCGTCAAACATTATATCCTGAGTTCCAGGATTAACTGCCCCGGGGTTATTATTAATAATCGTCACGGCAGTATCCAGTTGGTGCAGAAGAGCTGTGTATACATCAGCAGCTTTGTCATAAGTCGGAAAAAGATCACCTGAACTGCCCTGTAAAGCGCTCGTGTAAGGAATATCATTATAAATATCAACAAGTCTGCTAAAATGGTAAGCCATCATTATTTTAGCAATTGCCAGGAAGTTTGCCTGTGTCGAATCTTTTGCAGCAGTATTGGCAATAAAAATATAGTTTTCAAGTACCGGGTATCCCGCATCCCAATTATTGGATCCAAAATCTGAAGTTACATTGTAGGTTAACCAGGCAGCATTGGGAATGAACCCACCACTTATAGAAAGATATCCCATATATGTATTTAAAATGTCCGTATTACCAGCACCATATTGTAAGAGCGCTGAGCCTGCTAAAGCAGCTGACAAAATATATTTGGATGGAACAATTGAGGGAACATTTGGATTTGGGCTGTTAATATCAAAAGTTCCTTTTTTGCATCCTGAATTTACTAACAGGAAGAAAGGTATTCCAATGAAAAACAATAATTTTATTCTGGTATACATAGTTATTTTATTTAGAAGTTTCAATTGTTTATAATGTAATCTGCAAAGTGGCGGTAAATATTCTTGTGGGAGGCGATTGGTTCTCTGAGGTAACCCCAACGCCATTACCGGTAGTTTCACTAAATTCAGGATCAGTCCACAGATTGGTTTTGGGCCTAATCATCAGCAGATTCCTTCCTGATATGGTTAATACTGCACCCTGGATCACTTTGGTGCCAGCAATGATTCTTTTCGGTATGCTATAACTGAGTGCTACTTCTCTTAATTTCCACACATTGCCGCTAACAACATAATTGGATCCGACTTCATCATAAATACCCGGCCAGAAGTTAAAATTGCCATCATTGGTGGTGACGTTTGTATTGGGAACGTAGGTTTTACCGCCATCGATTGAGTATTCAGAATTTGGGAAAACAAAAGGTTGGCGGCCTGCAACAGTAGTTTGAGAAGATATACCTGAGAAAGTCATGAATTGTCCAATCAGGTTATAAATCTTATAGCCACCCCTGTAATCAGCAGTTATTGCAAGGGTAAAGTTTTTCCAACTGACATTACTTGTTACACCAATGACATCTTTGGGGGTAGTATTTCCTTCATTTTTGTAAGTAGAACTTATCGAAGGATTTCCTGTTGTCGGATCTACGATTACTTTACCATTTGACGGATCTCTTACCCAATCATTTGTTTCAAGGCTTGGGAATGACTGGCCTACGACAGCAAATACTGCTCCTGTCTGTATGCCGTTGAATTGAAAATTTGTACCTGAAATATTGAGGGAGGGAGTATTAGCATTGATTTCCTGAACAACGCTGTGGTAATAAGTATAGTTCACACCAATGTTCCAATTCCAGTCTTTGTTCTTTATAACATTTGCTTTAAAATCAAATTCTAAACCTTCGTTTTTTGTTTGAGCGGCATTTAATAAAGCCTGATCGAAACCACTGGAGCGCGGAATCTGAGCATAAACTATCCCATTTGTTAAATGTTGCATATAAGCGGTAGCACCTAATGATATCCTGCTTTTAAGAAATCCAAACTCCAATCCAAGCTCTTCTTCCTTAACAGTTTCCGGTTTTATATTTGGGTTAGCAATAGAAGTGCTTACTGAATAACCGCCTACAGAACTATATGGAAATCCATATCCGGATGCGGGAAGAATTGTAGGCACTGTTGCATATGCGCCATCAGCAATATTTTGAGATCCGCCAGCAAGAGCTGAGGCATTTCCGGTAACGGAATAAGCGCCTCTGAGTTTCAAATAGTCAAGAACCCTACCATTGCCCAGCGATTGAACAATATCACTCAATACGAGGGATCCATCTAAATCATAATATGGAATAAACCTGTTTGATTTGGATAACCTCGAGTCAATATCGGTTCTGTAAGATCCGTGTATAAATGCGAGATTTTTGTAACCAAGGGTACCCTCTCCAAAATAGCCTAACCGACGGGCTTCCTCAAAAAAGTTCTGATTAGCTAAGCTCGGGATTCCGGTGAGATTTTGAACATTAAATACGGGGAAGAATAACGAATTCGCATTTATACCTATTTCAGTGATTTTATTGTCAATATATGTAGTTCCCAATGTTACGCGTAAATTAAAATTCTTATTCAAATCCTTATCAATGGTGACCAAAAAGTCAGAAGTGACTAAAAAATTGTTATAATTAAACGTGTTGTATTGGGGCGCTGTGAGCGAATTATTAACTGCTATGTATTTCGTACCTGCCGATGTATTTGTATCAATACTTCCATCAGGATTTATAAAAAGTTGGGTGGCATTTGTGAGAGAAAAATTAGAATAATCTTCTTCAAGTTGTGTGAATTCAAATTTTCTGCTCAGGTTATTCATGGACAACCTGTAAGAAAAATTAAGCCATTTGGTAGGTTTCAAGTTTAATTGAACGTTACCAGTAATATTATTATCGGTAGTTTGATTTCTTTGGGTTGCGGAAATCATGTAAGGATTATAAAAATAATCATTAAAGTAACCGTCCATTGTAGCAAACTTATAGGTTTGCCAATTTTTCAAGGAAGAAAGCGGTACGTTTGCCGGAGCAGACATAACATCATCATAAATAGCTGCAGTATTACCAATATTTGTATACTTATAAGTATAGGAAAGAGAATAATTTGCTGAAAAAATACCATACGTTTTAGAACCTCCCACACGAAATGCATCTCGTCTTCCGTTGTCATTAGGCATTATGCTTTTGCTGTTAACATCCTGTGCACTTAAAAAGAACCGGCTGGTTTCATCTCCAGCGCTGTAGGAAAAGTTATTTTGTGTGGTAACTGCTTTATTAAAGAAATCTTTTTTCTGATTTTTTACCGCAGCATAAGGTACCATTAAGGTACTTCCATCTTCCAAAGTTCGTCCCAAGGGAACGACGGTTCCATTGAATAATGGGCCGTAGCCTTGATTTTCAATTGGAATATAGCTGGTAAGATTATTTTGATCATACACATATCTTTCGCCTCCATTGCTACCATAAAGGTTTTGGTAAGAAGGCAGATAGGAGACTTCTTCCAGCTGACCTGTAGTCGAAACGGTAACGACCGGTCTTGTTCTATTACCATGTTTTGTAGTAACAATCAAAACCCCATTCGAAGCATCAGATCCATAAACAGCCGAAGCGCTGGATCCTTTTAACACAGTAATATCCTGAATATCGTCGGGATTTAAAGTACTGATGTCATTTGAAAATATAGCTCCATCGACAACTATTAGCGGTTGGTTATTACCAGTGAGAGACCTGTTGCCTCGTAACGTGATACGAGTTGGAGCGAATAAACCATTATTAACGGTCTGAATTTCCAGCCCGGAAACTTTACCGGTCAAGCCATTGGCAACACTGATTGGCTTAGCCTGTTCCAGATCTTTACCGGCAACTTTTTGGGTTGAATAACCCAACTCTTTAGCCTGACGTTGGATACCCAGGGCGGTAACCACAACCTCCGTTAAATTCGATTCTTTACGAACGACCACGATGGGAATTACCGTGCCGTCGCCAACAGTATATTCTTTTGATGTAACCCCGGTCCCCGTAACGACCAGAACGTCGCCTGCTTTTACTTTAATAGCAAAGCTGCCGTCAGCGTCCGCGGATACGCCTACTCTTGTTCCTTTTATGCGAATTGACGCAAATGGAACAGGTTGATTTTGTTGATCGGTAATTTTTCCAGTAACGTTTTTGGTTTGAGCAAATGCTGCTAAACAGATCAGCAGCACTGTGACCAGTGATAGAAATTTTCTCATGATGTAATAGTTTAGTTAGTTCTGATAGAAATTATCTAAGTAGACAAGTCTAGTTTTGAATGCAGAAAAGGAAAACGGCAGTTCGCATACTGAAAGATTCGATTTTCATGTTCAGAGATTAAAATTTCATTTGAACAATGCAGCGGCCTATGCATTTCTACTGAATAATTATCGTCGTTCAAAAAATTCATGTATCAAATGGTAAAATGAAATTGGAATTAGAACAATGAATATTTATTATCGGTTGAAATTTGATATTTTTTCGTTCGCTGTCGAGCTTCATAAAAGATTCTAAGGGATTATTCGACCTGCGGTCTATTTATCGGGTTTGCGCCCGCAGCTTTTATTGCCTGGAAACTTATCGTGACCCATGCGACCAAAGAAGCTAAAATTCAGGCATGGACAAGCATCCACCTCGGGAAACTGAGGCGATAAGCAAAATCTTTCAGCCATTTACTCATCGCATACCAGCAATAGGAAAAGCACATATTGCAAGACCATGATCGATAGATTTGTGTTCTTGCAAATCTTAAATCCGATTTATAAAGCGAAACAATGCGCACCTATTTTACCCAAGCCTGAGGAAATTATTCTGAAATGATATTTACGTTATAAGCGGCAAATACAGAGCACGTATAATTTATTAACTTTCAAAAAAACTTATGCTTTTACAATCCCTTTTCATCACTATCTTTTTATATTTTTCTGCAGGGATTTTAAAAACTTAGAGCCAGCAGAAAAAAATTTATGATCTCGTTACACTATTCAAGGAAAATAAACTGGATTCAACCTGCGCCGGCCAGCAAACACATATTGTACAAGATCTGGACAGAAAAACCATATCCACTGTAGGCATTTTATGGGTCTCCGGAGTTCGCTTTAAAGAGGAGATCATTGACATCGATCTTCGCGGCAAAAATGTTTTCCTGCAAAGTTTTGTTGGTATAGTTTTTCACGCAAAAGATACCAATCGGTATGACTTGGTCTATTTTTGTCCCTTCCGGTTCCAGGATAAAGATTCAGTCACAAAAAAATATGCTGTAAAATATATGAGCCTGCCGGACTATAGTTATACGCGATTGCGTAGTGAATTTCCCGGTGTCTATGAAAATGAGGTCGATCCTGCCCCGCAGGGGGACGATTGGTTTCATGCGACCATTGCTATAAAGAACGGATGGGTCACTGTGTATGTTAATCATTCCGCGATCCCCGCCTTAAAGGTTAAGAAATTACCTAGCCTTAGCGATGGAAAAATGGTTTATGGAGCTATTCGTCAACCCTTCCCAGCGATTTTGCCAATCTTTCCATAAGCCGAAGTAAATGAACCCTTTCAAAAAGGATCAAATGTTTTTAATATCCTGTGTTGAAGGGTCAACAAAAATAAAAACATCGACTTCTTATAGAAGCAATATTTGAAAGAAAAACAATTATTGAAATATTGCAAGGTATATTCCTGTATTTGTAAAGTCTGCAAAACTGTTCGGCTAAAATGCAGATATAAAAAATCTTTCTTGCACTAAATGAGCATTTCATCTGGTCGCAAAGTGAGAAAACTTATAGCTATCCCCGGTAGAAACCTGGTCTTATTTCGATATGCTTTTAACATCGAAAACACTAATCCTGCTGCCCGGCATCCCGGTTGAATCCAGAGCCTGTAATACAATGGCATATTTCCCGGGCAAGTCGGAAGTATAGAAGCTAAGGGTTGCTTTTCCAAGCTCATTTGTTCTAACTCCGGGCTCCCAATATAACAGGCTTCTGAAATCAGGCAAATGACTCTCGCTTTGTTGTTCATCATCGTACCGGGGGGCATAAAATTTTCTTTGGAGTTCTAGCCCTTCATAATCGAGTACCACAGCATTTCGATCAAGCTCGAACCCCGCCAGGTCGCCCGAATAGGTATTAAGATTTAAAATCCCATCAAAGCTTTCATATCCATAAATATATTTTCTTCTCACTACTTCCATTTTATATATTTTCAAAGGATCAAAATTTCTGATGAATTTGTCAATATCAAAAATGGGAACGCCGTCGAGCAGGGTCAAAGGCCGTCCCTCGAATTTTAATTTTGAATGCTGGTCAATTAACTCCAGAGTAAAACGGCCCTCTTTTTTTGAAATATTTACCGCTTTTACATATTCCCTGAAGATTTCTTCCAATGTGGTAAAGCGGGTATAATTATCCAGTATGTATTTTTCATCAGGATGCCCGTAAAAAGCGACTGTATCGACCGGCGGTGCCATGAACTGCTTCAATTTACTTCCAAGGTACATTTGCTGAGCCTCTGTATTTATGGTGGCGTATGACAGGTTTTGACTATTTCCGACGGGCATTAAAAAGCGGGGAAGAGGGGTTGTATCGTAATGTCGGAAGAAAGGGTTTGCGATATCTATCAAGAACCCGCTGTCCTGCCTTGCATTTGTCTGGACGATAATCTCAGCGGATCCATAAAAGTTTTTCATTTCAAATTTTATGTTTCCGTCCCCGTTACTCATGGCATTCCGGAATTGTGTATAGGGGCCCGGTACGGAAATATAACAATCAATGTGTTCTCCGGGGAGACCGGTTTTGGACCTTGTTATTTTCCCAGAAATGAGATGTCCGTTTAATTCCGGTAAAAATTCAAAAGCCGGCTTTTTATTTTGCAAAATATCTTCCCAGCTAAACCTCCTCCATCCCCAGGTAAGCATCAGATTATCCAAGACCTCGTCGACCTGAGGTCCCCTATTGCTAAAATAATAACCGGGGGATTCTATTTTCCCAGGCAGATCCGCACTCAGCCACAGGTAATTTTCAATATTTACTTCGTCGGCCGGTTGGAGTGAATCGATACGGTAAACAGCCAGTGACAAATCCGCGATCTTCGGGTTACCTTCCCTGTCTCCGGAAAAGATATCAAGATTAATTTTTTTCCGGCATTCATATTCGCGCAGGTCTGTTTTAATCTGCAGTTGGAGCCTATTATTCGGATACTTAAAATATAATCGTTCACAGAGCGGCAATTTATTAGAATCAAAAACGGTAATATGTGAAATTCCATCGCCCAACTTACTCGTGTCGATGCGAAAAACGGCCTTCCCGTTTTGAACAGTTCTGCCCCCGACCCATTTTATGGATCCGCGTGTATGAACGAAAAGATATATTAGCTGGTCAGCCTGCGCTGGGATGTTCGGGGACTGCAGCACAGTGATCTCAAGTTGCCCGTTTTCGGTGTGTGCGAGATGCATCACCAATCCCTGCTTGTAGGGAATGGGCAATTCCTTAATCATCTGGGTTCCTCCGGGAAACCTGATTATTGCTTTATAGCTATGCCCCAGAGCGGGCGTGAAACTGAAATTCCCCATTCCGAATTTTAGCGGATGGAATGACAGTAGTGTATCTCGCTGATCATCTATCAAAATGCCCTGGCAATCTAACCCTTTTCCATATTCATCCGATACTTTGAATGCCACTTTGCCGGGAAGTCCATTTACCAAATTGCCGCCTTCAGGAAAAAAATCAATGCGTTGTTGGTGCGCTTGGGATGTTGAATCGGGAATCGTTTTTTTCTGCGTATTGAATATGGTTATCGACTTTTTAAAAAAATAACCAGAACTGAAATTTTTCATCCAGTTGGTATAGGCCCGAAATGTATAATTTCCGGAATTCATGGTGAATGGCAGGTAGATGGATCCGTTGCCATCTCCTTTTTGCATGGCTACTTTAACCTGGGTCATTGGTTTGTTTTTTTCGTCGAGTATCTCAACATATGCAACGAAACTGATTGAAAGAGGCGTATGGAAAAAAGCGTCGACATCGTAAATTTTAAACCAAAGTATTTCACCGGCAAGATAAACGTCCTTATCAGTGTGCACAAAAAGGATCTCCTGCAAAACCTCCTTATTGTACGCATTGAAATCGGTGCTTAAGGAGGGGGAGAGATCGTTTTGCGCAAATGAATTTAAAAACATCGCCAAAACCAGGGAAGTTGTAAGTATCTTTTGACAGCAAAGCCTTAGCACCTGATTGATAAAATGTATTCCTGCTTTCATTGCTGATTTTATAGCGCTCATTGCCAAAAAGATGGTTTTATATTAGTGCCGGTCAATGTGCAATTAACACATACGCGCGGAACGGCCAGAAATTGCAAATAGCCCCCGGGTTCAACGGTGACAATAGTTGTAGGCACCAATTGGTTATAGATTGCCGCCTTTATATTTCCATACGGATCCCCCGGACCCGGAATAAATGTACGGACAGAATCAGGAGCGCAACCTGAAATAACTGTCTCCCAGTAAGTGGGCAATTGGGTGCGCCGTATGAAAATTCTATTATGCTGGACAGTACTGAAAACAATATAGCCAATGACCGTTTCACCAGGGTTTGTCAGACTATGGATGTTACCTTGCAACTGGCTGGGCTGTGCTCCAAAAACAGAACCTGTTTCTTCGGTGTTTTTTTGCATCAGCTGATAAAAATCAAATTCCGCGGACGTCAGTGCATATTGGTTAACCAATACGCTATATTCGACACTTAATTTTTGCGATGAGGATGGGATTGAGGTAAGAGGGAACCTGGCGATGACATCACTGCTCAGGTTGATGGAAGATCCAATTACTATTTGCATGGAGGGAGCGGATTGCCAGCAGGTATACACAGCTGAGTCTGTGGCACCCAGCGCAGTAATATCTGGCTCAGGCCCCCTTACCGGGTCAATGATTGTATCATAGCGCAGTTCCTGGATAAAAGGCGCATGGAACTCCCAGGTTTCCAGGTAATCCCATTTAAAATAACGGGAATTACCGGAAGGATCATGAGTGCCGGCGTAAATCTGGATTCCTCCGCTGTCTGCCTGCCAGCTAACGCTATCAATAGGCGGCGTAATGTTCACTGGAACAAAATCAGAGAGATATTCTTCGCCGGAAGTAGTTTTGATCCGCATTCTGTATTGCAATGCACTATTCAGACTTAAATTGGTGATTCCATAAATACCACTTCCTTGGTAGACAAAAGAATATTTACTGTTATCATTCCCTTCCACCTGTACCGTTGCCCCCGTTTCGTAAGCGAATGATGAATCGTCCAGTTGTGTAGTGCGTGAAAGAGTAATCTGAGCAGGTCCGCCGCCACTATTGATAAGGCCTTCGGCGACCAGATAACCGGTAGGGGGCGAATTTAGTAGCGGTTGGAATCGCTGAATGCAGCCCCCAAGCGCAAAAAGTAAAAAGATGAAAAAAGCAGATATTTTCATATGGTTATATTTAAAACCTGATGTTATAATTGATATATGGAATTGCGGTTCCGAAAATAGATAGCTTATAACCATTGACAACCCCGTTCTGAGACAAAAAATAAATTGAAAACGGATTTTTTCGACCGGTAAGATTATAAACTCCAACTGTCCATGAGTTATGGGTTTTTTGGGTGAGCTTGTGATTACCATCAATATTTATCGCCATATCCATGCGGAAATAATCCGGAATACGATAGCCATTTCTATCGCCATATAAAACTCTTTCCGAACCTGAATAGTAGTAATTGGCGATAGGGACGGTGATGGGTCTGCCGGTACTGTAGGTTGCATTGAGAGCAATACTATAGCGATGTGTGAAGCGATAGTTACCTACAAAGGTTGCATCCTGGGGGATATCATAACTGGTGGGATAGTACCTGCCGTTATTTATTACTTCGCCTGCAAGGGAGTCATCCTGTTTTGAAAATGTGCGGCTATACGTATAGCTGATCCAGCCATTGAGTTTACCGGTTTGCTTTTTGATGAGGAGCTCCCCACCATATGCTTTTCCTTTGGTGTTGAACACATCGGTTTCAATGTGTGGATTCATTACCAGGATGGCTCCGCTTTTGTAATCCAGGTAATGCCAGATATCCCGGTAATAAAACTCTGCCGAAAGCTCAATGGTATTGGATTTTAGATTTTTGTATACCCCAATGGAAAATTGATCGCCATATTGCGGTTTGATATAGGGATCGCTCAGTTTCCATATGTCGGTCGGGGCAGTCGCCGTGGTACTCGAAAGCATGTGTATATATTGCTGCTCTGTATTGTAACTAACTTTTATCGAAAAACTGTCTGAGAAGGCCAGACGGACCGTGAACCGCCATTCCGGCCCGGAATAGGTTTTGATGAACTTGCCGCTCGCGTAAGAGTTGTTGCCTGTGATGGAAGTTATTGTTCTCGGCAGACCCGGTGCATAGTCATTGATAGTTTGCGGGCCGAGGTAATTAAAGAGTGAATAACGCATACCGCCTCCAATGGATAAAACGCGTGTCAATGTATACTGATCGCTCAGGTATAAAGCGGTTTCCATCGCCTGCTGAGGAGCGATCTTGTCTGTGGCAACCAATGATTTTGTTCCAACCGGTTCATATGTACCGGGATGCAACCTGTAGTAGATGTTGTTTAGACCAAATTCAATCCGGTGCTCGCTTACGGGGAAATATGTAAAACCAGCTTTTGCATTGGTTTGGTTGACATCAAAAGAAAGTTTGTATGCAGTAACCGGGTTTTCACTACTGGAGTTATCGTAGGCGTACCGGTCATGACCGGTAATGAAAAGGGCACTTAATTTATTACTGAATATATGTTTCCATTTTAAAGAAATGCTTTGGTTGCCGTAATGATAGATGGTATCGCTGTTCAAATTAAATCCGTCCCTGCTCAGATACCCAGTGATATAGATATTGTTTTTTTTGTCAAACTCATGGGACAGTTCCAAATTGAGATCATAAAATGAAGCTTTACTGTTTTTATACTGTTCGGGGAGAGCATTTAGCAACCAGTCGGCATAAGTTGTCCGCCCCCCGATAATGAATGAGGTTTTATCTTTTAGCAGGGGGCCCTCCAGTTCGAGCCGGCTTGTTAGCAAGCCGATACCTGCCGATCCGGTAATATTTTTTTTATTTCCTTCCCGGCTGCTGATATCAAGAACAGAGGACAACCTGCCTCCATATCGTGCCGGAATGCTGCTTTTGTAAAGCTCAACGTCTTTAATCATTTCCGGGTTGAAAGCGGAAAACAGCCCAAAAAAATGCGAAGGGTTGTAGATCGTTGCATCATTAAATAAGATCAGGTTCTGATCGGCAGAGCCCCCTCTTACATTTAACCCCGTGCTGGATTCTCCCACTGATTTTACTCCAGGCAGGGTTAGCATCACTTTTAACAGGTCCCCCTCGCCAAAAGCAACCGGAACCTGTTTTATTGTTTTTATATCAATCTTCTGTACCCCCATTTCATTTGATTTAACATTACTCAGTTTTTGGGCGGCGATAGTGACTCTTTTCAAAGTCATTATTTCTCCGTGGAGCTCAATAGTGAGTTTTCCATCTCCATATACCTGGAGCTGTCGCCTGGTATCCTTCATACCGATGCTCTGGATAATGAGGGTATACCCTCCCTTTGCTGCAGATATCGAAAAATATCCATATTGGTCTGTGACGACACCCGTTCCTGTCTTTTCGAGGTAGACTGATGCTCCGGAAATGGGTTCGCCGGTCTTCGCGTCAATAACGTAGCCGGCAATGCTAACCCTGGACTGCCCCTTGGGTGAAATTTTGTCGCCAATTTCATAAAGTTTATTTTCCAAACCGGCTTTTTGTACGCTACCTGAATTTATTTCCTGTTCATCGTGATCCGCGAGATGCCGGTTGATTTGTTGAAGAAGACTATCGCCCCCTAATGACGGAGCCGGCAAAATGAAGAAAGGTTTTTTGCTTATAAAAACCCGGTCCCATTGATCTGACAAAATATAAAAGCCATATGGGGAAAAAGCGAGTACTAAGACTTTGGTTAAAGACTGTTGTCTCACGGAAAGGGTTATCCGTAAACTATCTGTTTGGGAAGAATCAAAATAGACATGAAGACCCGACTGGCTTTCCAGTTTCGTGATAAACTGGGTTGCCGTCAGTTCTTTAAAATCTCCGGTGATCAGGCGATTGTCCGGAGACTGTCCCAAGGCAATATGGAAAAAAAACAAAAAGGCGGCCGCAGGTAAAAGGGAATGGCGTTTCATATTCACTGGCTTATCTGATCATAATATATCGACACTTGCATCAGCGTTCGCTCCGTATCTTTTCTGAATTTCAGTTTATTTTTTTTTATAAACCTGAGAATTTCTTTTTTTTTATCCGAGAGGATGGCTGCGACTTCATTTTCATTTTCTGCCGTATGGATCACGCTGTCTTTTTCAATATAAAATCGTTCTGCTCTGGTGATCAGTTTTTCGGCGCTGTCATTTCCTGAAATGTAATCCATCGATTTTTTAATTGTTCGTTTTACAACCTTTATGCCCCCGGGGTAAATAAGTTCGTAGAAACCCGGATCGAGACCATCCTTGTTATTGGCTTTTCTGCCAAGCTGAATAAAATGATGCGCACCTATGGAAAATTCATCTAATCTTTCATTATTTAACTGAATTTTGTAACCATCATCATCAATGATAACCAATTGAGAAAGGTCATCATAATAGAGCGGAACACCGGCATATAATACGCTGTCATAATAAATTGAGCCGGTATCCGGTTTGCCGCCGTTAAAATAGGGGGAGTCGCCCCGAAACTGAAAAGAATAGCCTGCATAAAGCGTCCCATTATAGATTCCTGCCTGGTCACCGATGGCCTGTTGGTATGCGTCAATCGCTTCTGACAAGGCAGAACGATAAAAAGCACTGTCCTCATGAGTTAGTTGGGCCGTAGTATTACCGGTAACCAAAAAAAGAATGCAGGTAGTCCAAAAAAAATAATGCCTTTTCATGCTATTTAACCAGGTTTAGATTGTTTCAAGCTTAAGGTTTTCAGACAGGGAGTTGTTACTGGCCGGGCCATAGACGAATTTATTGGCTTTGTATCAGGCAAAAGGGACAAAGCCCTTCTGAATCAGGACAATTTTTTTTACTCCGCTGGTTTTACGCTTAGCAAATGATGAAAAATCGATCTTCCTGAAGACTTTGTCCCCCGCAGATAAATTATTCTTTTTTGTTTTTTGTGAATTGATCTTTTTTATAAATGGCAACCGGGGAATCATGCTGCACTTTTTTCCTTCACCAAAAATTTCGATGTTGCCTTGTGCATGAATATGGAAAGCTGCTGACGTTGTATTTTGGTCAAGAATGCTGAAGCCGAATTTTTAGCATCTGAGTCGGATGAATGAGATGCTGAAATGGTTTTTTTTAGAATTCCTATTCCGTGACTTTGATTACCTTTTAAACCGGCTTGTCAAAGATGTGCAACAGGATCGTTTAAAATAATTGCTCCTATATCTTTTTTGAACGGTTTTCTCTTTGCTCAAAATGGAGAAATGATCAATTGAACAAGAAATTTCAAACAGATGGTCAATAATATGCGTTTTTTTCAAATTGTATCAGCAATATTTTCACACACATATTTCCGTTAGATTATCATAGAAATGCCCAGCAATTCTGTAATGAGCTCGCAAAAAACTTCGTGCATTGAGCACGATCAATCGGTAATATTCATTTCAAAAACAGTTGCAGTTGGACGACTGGGCCGTTCTCCAACTTCATGTGGTTTCGCAACCTTCTTTTATTTTCCTGGTTCTGCAGTAAACCATTCAGTGAATAATACCGGGGGGATCATCCGTGACCCCAGATTCTTTTTCATGCCAGGGCCTTTGTACATACTATTTTTGTCTTAATTAATTTTAGGATAAAAAAATCTCTTTATGCGTAAGGGTAAACTACGGGCAGATCGTCTTATGTAATAACAGCACTCTTAAACATTCCATGTGGAATTAAACGACAAAGGTTTTCCGGAATTATTAAAGCAGGGTAACGAGCAGGCATTTGAAAAAGTTTTTACGGCTTATTACCCGGCTCTTCATGCCTATGCCTTTACAATAGTGGCTGACATGCCAGTGTCGGACGAAATGGTTCAAAACGTATTTTTAAAGCTTTGGGCAAAAAGAGATAAACTGGAAATTCTGACCTCGCTGAAAGCTTATCTGTATAAATCAATTTATAATGAATGCATGGATTATCTTAAAAACAGAGAATATAAGAACCGGTATAAAGCACATGCTTTACACAATAATAAAAATCTTGTTTCCGCAGAGGACGCCGGAGGGAGGGTTGCCATGAATGAACTGGAAAAAAAATTGCAAAATGCTTTAAACGATTTGCCGGATGAATGCCGCACGGTATTTCAGCTGAGCCGGTTTGAGGGATTAAAATACCAGGAAATCGCCACTCATTTAGGGTTGTCTGTCAAAACCGTTGAAGCGCAAATGGGTAAGGCATTAAGGCGATTGCGTCTTTCTCTGGCAGAATTTATTTCAATATTAATCTTCTTTTTATGGATTCATTAAACAAAAACATTTCTGAAGACGATATAGATATTCTTCTTGCAAAATATATCACCGGCGAGACTACTGCGAAAGAACTGGAAGAGGCTGAACGCTGGATTTCCGCCACCGAAAAAAATAAAATACAGGCAAAGGACCTTCAGTTCTTATGGGAGAAATGCAAAGAGCTTGTGTATTCAGGTACTCCGGATGTACAAAATGCCTGGCGAAATTTTCGGCGGCAGACCATTGCAAAACCTGAATTTCCTGTGCAGGCTGCCTCTTTGTGGAGCCGGTGGATAATGTATGCAGCTGCTATTCTTCTTATAACAGGAATATGTTCGGGCATTTATATCTGGTATCCGGGTAAATCACACGGCCCTGTCCATGTAAATCATTCGCCGGTTCTTCTGCAGGTTTTATCCGGAAACCACACACACACGGATACTTTGCCGGATGGGTCAATTGCGATTTTACAACCAAATACGAGCCTGTCTTATCTCTCGTTTTTTGAAGGAAAGCAAAGAAATGTTTCTCTGGCAGGAGATGCATTTTTTATTGTACGCCACGATTCTTCTAAACCTTTTCGGATAGTGGTCAATGATATTATCGTTACCGTGCTGGGAACATCTTTCAGAATTGCGAGTTCTGCGAGCCGGGTAGAAATATTTGTCAAGACGGGAATTGTTGAAGTCTCGCGGAAACATCAGACCCAAATACTGCATGCACAGGAGAATCTTATTGTTCCTAAATCGGATTCTCCATGGATAAGGGAAGTTGATTCTTCTGAAAAGACCGTTTTGCAAAAAGAAAAAAAACTAAATAATACGACTCTTCCAGCAAAAGCATTACATCTAAATTCCGATAAACCACTGCATGCATTGCTGGTCGGGGATGACGTTCCCATACTTCCTTTAGACATGTGGATAAAAGGCGGCCCGTTAAACATGTATGAAAGAGGAAAAGTGTACCTGGTCGATTTTTGGGCTGTATGGTGCGGACCCTGTATCGCAGGAATGGGACGTCTAAGTGATCTTCAAAAAAAATATAAAGACCAGGGACTACTAGTGATGAGTGTAACCAGTGAAGATGCCTGGGGAAACAGTTACGATAAGGTAAGAAGCTTTATTAATAGTAAAGGAGACAAGTTCGATTATAATTTTGCCTGGCTCCCGGAAAGTTACGGTATTAATCATAAATATAAAGGCATTATATATAACCCCTGGCTGGAACTGGCCTATGATAGCAGCACCTGGGCTTTACCACAAGCTTTTTTGATTGACAAAAACGGGAAAATTGCATTTATCGGAGACGGCTATGAACTAAACGAAGATTTTATTGCGAGTGTTCTGAACAATAGTTATGATACCGCTGCAGCGCGAAAAAATTATATTGAAAAACTTATTCTTGAAAATCGATTGGAAGACTTTTTGACCTTATTAAACAATAAAAATATATCCCGCGCAATAACATTGGGTCATAATATAGTCGAAAACCGTTTAGTAAATACCCACACCTTATTGGTTATTTCGGATGATCTGTTTAATAAATATAAGGATATACAAACTTCGGAATTACTCCAGCTTGGCATGGAAGCTGCAAAAAAGGGAGTAAAGATAACGGGAGCACACGCTCCCAGTCAATTGTCTGTTCTTTCAAAAGGGTATTCCCTGATAAAAGAACCGGAGCAGGCAGTTAAGACAATCAAGTCTGCAATTGCGATTTCAGAAGGGGATTTTAAAGAGGCTCTCGAAAAGGATCTAAAGGTATACGAGCAAATGGTTAAATAAATGCAAGCGGACCGCCGACAAAATCATGTAAGGGAAACCTGGTCCGCGGGAACCAAAAACGGCAGATCGCCTGGATGAAGGAAGTAGTAAATGAATCGAAAAAATGAAAACTATTTGATAGGTTCCTAATATATACATTTTAGCTCAAAGGAACCTTTTCTACGATTAATCAGTATTTTGGGAACGTGAATATCGGTTATGTATGCCTGTTAGTAATCCTTTTTTTCAGCCAATCTTTTTTTTATGAATATGGAGTCAATCAAACTGTCTGGAAAACTTATTCTCCTGCAGTCTGACAAAAAAGGACAAAGACAGTCGGGATCGAGCCTAATCGTTTACCATTTTATGTTTAAATAAAAGATTCCGATGTTTACATTTCGGGAAAACCCGAATTTGTGATGCCCTTTCCCGGTAATTTTTATTAATACTAATCAACATAAGATAATGAAAAGAAATTATTTGATCGTATCCCTGAGGTATCTCCGCAGGAACAAGGAATATAGCATAGTCAATATTTTGGGACTGTCCGTAGGTGTCACCTGCTGCCTGTTGATAGCCATGTTTATCAGGAGTGAATTAAACTACGATGCTTTTCATTCCAAATCAGATAACCTATATAGAATTTGGCAACGTGAAATAGTAGAAAACAATACAAACCTCAACGTGGTTACCCCTCTTCCAACTGCTGAAGCTGTAAAAAGTGGTATACCCGAGATCAGTGAGGCATGCAGAATTTATAATTTTAGTCCTGTCATTAAGATAGATAATGCTTCGTTTACTGAAAATGTGGATATGGTTGACCCTTCATTATTCTCCATGTTTGATTTCCCTGTTCTCGCAGGAGGTATCAGCAATCCACTGCAACTCCAAAATGCCGTGGTATTAACCTCATCTGCTGCAAAGAAATTTTTCGGTAGTGCTGATGTTATAGGAAAAACCGTCGGGATATCCTTAAATGATACCAGTTATTTGTTTACCGTAACCGCGGTAGTAGCAGATGTTCCGGAGGCCTCGAGTATTAAGTTTAAAGCATTGATACCTTTTGCAAATGCCGTACATCTTTTCAATCAAAGAGCTTTTCACAGTTGGTTTGATGTTTTTTGCGAAACCTATGTACTCGTAAAGCCTGGGGCAAAATATATTTCTGTCGAAAGTAAATTACCACAGATACTCAGGCAAAATCTGGGATCTGATTTTGGCAAGGAAGATTTTACTATGCATTTGCAGAACATAAAGGATATTCACCTCGGTACTGGCCTGCCTGCCGGAAATGAGCCAATCAGTAATCCGAAATATTCGTACATATTAGGTACAATCGGTCTGTTGTTATTGGTGGTTGCCTGCATTAATTTTATTACCCTTTCTGTCAGTCAATCCACGAAAAGAGCTTTGGAAGTTGGCGTTAGAAAGACTCTGGGCGCGAGCAGAACCCAACTTATATTGCAATTCTGGGGGGATGCCTTTCTCGTAGTTTTGGTTTCCATTATCATCGGAATTTGCGCGACTGCCCTTCTTTTAAATCCTTTTAATATGCTGGTAAATAAACAGCTGGTTATGCATTTCGATTTGGCATTCATTTTAATCTGTTTCACTTTAGCGATTTTAATATCAATTGTCTCCGGAATATACCCCGCGCTGGTCCTATCAGCATTCAAACCTGCCGAGGTATTAAAGGGCAAGATGATAATAAATGGAGAGAAGGGATGGTTTAGGAAGGGCCTCGTGGTAGGGCAATTCGCCACTTCCATTATTATGATTATCGGAACGATAATAATAGGCCAGCAGATGAGGTATTTAGAGATGAAAGATCTCGGTTACAATAAGAATCAGGTAATAATAGTTGAAACGAACAAGCCCCGCAAGTTTGGTTTACCTCT
>Ga0070731_10002260_pt1 | contig 18577 bp, 14 predicted proteins | sample Coa_R1_2_FD_66448 | JGI IMG/M metagenome (GOLD analysis project Ga0070731, IMG submission 66448) | Surface soil microbial communities from Centralia Pennsylvania, which are recovering from an underground coalmine fire - Coalmine... | ecosystem: Environmental > Terrestrial > Soil > Unclassified ... | reverse complement strand
GCCGCTGCAGCTCTCGCACGCCCACAACGGGTTCTACTACGTGAACGGGACGCCGACCGATTGCGTCCACATGGCGGTCACGGGCCTGCTCGATTTCGAGCCCGACGTCATCGTCTCGGGAATCAACAGCGGCTCGAACATGGGAGACGACACTCTCTACTCGGGCACGGTCGCGGCGGCCACCGAGGGCTACCTCCTGGGCATTCCGTCGATCGCGGTATCGCTCGTCGGCAGGGAATTCGCGCACTACAAGAGCGCGGGACGCGTGGCCCACGACCTGGTGAAGCGCCTCTCCGGCAAGCCCCTCGGCACGCCCGTGCTCCTCAACGTGAACGTGCCCGACGTGGCCTACGAATCGATCACGGGCATCGAGGTGACTCGCCTGGGCCGCCGCCACAAGGCGCAGCCCGTGGTGGAGGGCAAGAATCCGCGCGGCGAGACCGTCTATTGGGTCGGCCCGGCGGGCGCCGCGCGGGAAGCGGGCCCGGGCACTGATTTCAACGCCCTCGAGCGCGGCGCGGTATCGATCACGCCGCTGCAGGTGGACCTCACGCACGCGCAACAGATCGGGAGGATTTCCGAATGGATCGCGACGTGAGCGCGCGCGACGGCATCGGCATGACCTCCGAGCGCACGCGCATGCGAATGATCGAGATGCTGCGCGCCGAGGGCATCACCAACGAGCGCGTGTTGAGCGCCATGACGGAGATCCACCGGCACCTCTTCGTGGAAGAAGGCATCGCCTCGCGCGCGTACGAGGACGTGGCCCTTCCGATCGGTCACGGCCAGACGATTTCGAGCCCGTTCATCGTGGCGATCATGACCCAGTTGCTTCTCGAGAAGCAGCCGATGAACAAGGTGCTGGAGATCGGCACGGGATGCGGCTACCAGACGGCGGTGCTCGCGCGGCTCGTGAAGGAGGTCTATTCCCTCGAGCGCATCGCGCCGCTCATGGACAAGGCCCGCAGGCACCTGCGCGATCTTCGTTTCTACAACGTGCGCTACAAGCACGTGGACGGGCACGCGGGATATCCCGAGGGCGCGCCCTACGACGGAATCCTCATGGCCGCGTCGGCCACGCACGTGCCCGACGCGTTGAAGCAGCAGCTCGCAATCGGCGGGCGAATGGTGTTGCCCGTGGGCACCGACGACCAATGGCTCTACGTGATCGATCGCAACGAGAACGGCTTCACCGAGCGCCGGTGCGCCGCGGTGCGGTTCGTTCCCCTCGTGCCGGGACTTGGATGAAAAAAACAATCGCCTTCGCGCTCGCGCTTCTCCTCGCCGCATGCGCGACCCATCGTCCGGCGCCCGTCATCGAGCGCACCCAACCGCCGCCTCCCGTCGTGGTGGCGCCACCGCCGGCGCCGCAGCCGCCTCCCGCGCCGCCCATTCCGACGCACACCGTGAAGAAGGGCGATACGCTGGTAAGCATCGCGCTTCAGTATGGGCTCGACTACCGCGACCTGGTCGCGTGGAACAGCATCGCGAATCCCAATCGCATCGAGATCGGACAGGTCCTGATGCTCGCTTCGCCCGCGGGTGCCGCGACGCCGCTGGCCGCCGGGCCCGTGACCACGCCGCTCGCGCAGGCGACCACGCCCATCGAGGCGCGACCGCTCGGGAACACGCCGGCATCCAAGGTCGAGCCACGCGCGGCCAAAGTACCGTTCTCCGATCGCGCGCTCGCGCAGATGAATGCGCCGGACGCCGGAGGATCGCCGGTGGCCGCGACGCCGCCCGAGACGCCCGTGCCTTCCGTGACGCCAACGGCGCCCGTGACGCCACCGCTGGCGACGCCGCCCGTTGTGGCGCCGCCCGTGGCCGCTGCCGAGCCCGAGAAATCCGCGGGCACGGACAACGAGGACGTCGACTGGATCTGGCCCGTGAAGGGCAAGGTGCTCGCGCCCTTCACCGATGCCAGCAAGGGCATGGACATCGCGGGCAAGAAGGGCGCGCCGGTGCTCGCCGCCGCCGCCGGCCGCGTCGTGTACGCGGGCGTGGGCCTGCGCGGCTACGGCAAGCTCGTGATCATCAAGCACAACAACACGTGGCTGTCGGCGTACGCGCACAACGACAACATCCTCGTGAAGGAACAGCAGGACGTGAAGAAGGGCCAGAAGATCGCGGAAATGGGCTCGACCGATTCGGACCAGGTGATGCTGCATTTCGAGGTGCGCCGCCAGGGCAAGCCCGTCGATCCGGCGAAATACCTTCCCTCGATGTAGAGCGCCTAGCCTCCGGCGAGATCCGAGGCGAGGTGCGTGAACGCTTCGCTCCAGTCGCCGTCCACTCGCTGGCGATAGAGCGGCACCCCGGGAAACCACGGCGAGCGCGATGCAAGTCCCCAACGCCATTCGGGCGGATGCGGGATGAGGATCCTCATCGAGGGCGACGTGCCCGCGCGAAGATAGATGTTCGCGTTGCTCACCGCGACGTAGGAATCGACCAGCGACAGTAGCGCGAGCATGTCTTCGAGCTCCGCGTTCGCGCCACTCATGTCGAGCACGGGCGCTCCCAATGACGCTGCGAGCGCTTCGCGCTCTCCTTCCTTCGGAAAGCGCTGCACCGAAACCCACGATGCGCGGTGCCCGTGGAGTGCCGCACCGAGAGCCGCGGGATCGACCTGCTTCAACTGGGTCCGTGCGGGACCCGTGGGCTTCACCCCGCCCCGCCACGTGACGGCGACCCAGGGCGCGGGACCGTGCGCGTCGAGCGCAGCGCGCATTCGCGGGAGACGTTGCGGATCGGGAGCAAGCCGCAGTGGTCCCGGTCCCTTCGCCGCGTCGTCGACCCCGAGGAGCCAGGGAAGGTCGCCCACGAACGTCGCTTCGAGTCCCTGCGCCGGGACATCGGGCGCGTCCAGGCCCAGTTCGAAGAGCCCGGTGCGCGCGAGCATCGAGTGCAGTCGCGCGTCGCCGCGAAACGCGAGTCGCGCGCCGCGTTCGACGAGGATCGGCGCGAAGCGAAGGAAGAAAAGGACGTCGCCCAGCCCCTGCTCGGTGACGATCGCGAAGCTGCGTCCCGCGAGGGAGCCCGGCAGCCGCTGCGCATCCGGGTCCGGTGGTTTCGGCGACGCGCCCTGGGCGAAATGGCGCCAGCGGTATTCGTTCCACCCCTGGGCAAGCTCGTTGCGCATGAGGTGCGTTCGCGCGAGGTTCTGGCGGGCCGCGGCGAATTGCGGCTGCCGCGCGATCGCCTCTCCGTAGGCCGCGACCGCGTCGTCCCAGCGTCCCAGGGCTTCGAGCGTGAGCCCCAGGTTGCTGTACGCCTCGATCCATCGGGGATCGATCCGCAGCGTCGCGCGGAATTCCTCGAGAGCCGCGTCGCCGCGTCCCGTGTCCCGCAACAGCAACCCGAGGTTGTTGTGGAAGTCGGGCACCTTCGCGTCCAGCAGGAGGCTCGCGCGAATCTTCGATTCGCCCTCGGCCACGTCGCCCCGTTGCCAGGCGAGGAGCCCCAGGTAGTGGGTCGCGACGGCATTCGACGGATCCTGCGCGATCACCTCGCGATAGTCGCGATCGGCCTCCTCGAGGCGCATCCGCTGGTGCGCGGCCAGCGCCCGCTGCAGCAATCCATCGACCGAGGGCGCTCCCGCGTCGAGCTTGCCGTGGCAATCCTTGTAGCGCCGGCCGCTCCCGCAGGGACAGGGCTCGTTGCGGCGGACCGTGCTCATGCGGGACGGAACTCGCGAACGCGGCGCGCGAGGTCGCGCAGCTCTCCGCGATTGGCGCCGTCGCCGTAGCGAGCTTCGATGTAGCGGCGTGTGATCTCCGCTGCGGACTCGGCGAGGTGCGGCCGTTCCCTGCGCACGCGCTCGAGGAAATCGAGCGGACCTTCCGATGGCGCGCGCGTGACGCCCGTCGCCGCGAGCTTGCGGCAATAGCGGTCCCAGGCCGCGACGGAGGCCTCGCGCCGGGGCGGCAGGTCGCGCACGAAGAGGAAGGCCGAGATGATGCTGCCGATCCCGAAGGTCGCGCCGATGAGCCACACGCCCAGCGTTTGCCAGTCCACCGAGGAAGCGCCGAACTGCATGAAGAACTGGCGCTGCTTCTCGCTGTTGTAGCCGACGACCCACTGGTCCCATTGGCTGTTCAGCGCGCGCCACGAGTCACGGATGCGCGGCAGCACGCCCAGGGGATCGGCGGCCACGAGCGTCGGGATCATGCCGATGGGCCCGAGGGCGGCGTTCACGCCGCTTTCGACGCGAAGCGGCGATACCGCCCCCGTCGGATCGATGCGCACCCATCCCTCCTCGGGAATCCAGATCTCCACCCACGCGTGCGCATCGGCTTGCCGGACGACCAGCTCGCGATTGATCGGATTCACTTCGCCACCCTGGTAGCCCGTGACCACGCGCGCGGGAATGCCGGCCGCCCGCATGATGAGCGCGAAGCTTCCCGCGTAGTGCTCGCAGAATCCCTGCTTGGAATCGAAGAGGAAATCGTCGTAGGGATTCTGCGGGTCGAGCAGCGGGGGCTCGAGCGTATAGGAGAACTCGCGGTTGTAGAACTGGAAGACCTGCTGGAGCAGCGCGCGCTTGTCGGGATATTCGGCCGCCCACTTGTGCGCGAGCGCGATTGTGCGGGGGTTGCGCGTCTCGTCGATCTTCAACATCGCCTTGAGGGCGCCCTGCGACGTGGTTTCGCCATAACGGTAGTCGAGGAACGAGCTCATCTCGTAGTACCGGCGCTCGGCCACGGGGCGGCGGTCGCGCACTTCGAGATCGCCCAGGACGTATGTACCGGGCGGGAGCTTCCCGGGAACGTCGAGCGCGAATACCCAGGACTTGTTGTGTGGCTCGAGGATCACGGTGTAGTCCACGCGTCCCTCGCGCTTCGAATACTCGACCACTCCCGCCGGCGCGATGGGCGGCACGCTCCAGGTCATGCCGTCGAATTCGGTCATCACGGGGCCGCGCCAGTAGAGCTTCGAGAACGGCGGCCTGTCTCCGTCGAACTGCACGCGAAAGGCTATCGCATCCGACTTGATGAGGTTGGAGATGTTGCCGGGGCTCATCGATTCGGAAAGTCCGGAGGCACCCGAGCGTGAATCCTGCGGCAGCGCCCAGAGCGGGCCGGTGGCGCGCGGGAATATCACGAACAACGCGATCATCAGCGGAATCGCCTGGAGCAGCAGCGCCGCGGCCGGTCGCATGCGTTCGCCCAGCGTCGGAGACGTGCCCACGCGATTGAACCCGACCAGTGTGCCGATGAAGATCCACACGCACACCAGCATGTAGAGGCCCAGCGGGATCGTCTGCGAGAAGAGGAAATTCGTGATCACGAGAAAGAAGCCGAGGTAGATGGACAGCGTCACCTCGTACTGCGCGCGCATCTCGAGCAGCTTCAGGGCCATCATCAGGATGAGCAGCGCGACTCCCGCCTCGCGTCCCGAGAGCGTGTGGTATTGCCGCAGCGTGGCCAGGCTCGCGCCGATTGTGAGCAGCGCCATGAGCCAGCGCGACGGATGCCGCAGCGCCTTCCATGCCATCCATCCGCGCCAGGCGACGATCACCACGAAGAACGCGTCCACCCAGTAGGGCAGGTGCGAAAGGTGCGGCGCGACCACGAAGGCCATCGCGGCCAGCAGCCACATCACGTTGCGAACGTCGAGATGCGGCGATGCGGCGGCGGCCTTCATTGGGCGAAGAGCGCCAGCGCTTCGAGGCAGCGCGTGCGGTGCGCCTCGCCGCGATCGGGCGGAATGGAGACGCCGGGAATGCGAAGGCCGTAGCCCTGGCCGAAGCGCTCGGCCTGGATGACCCACTGCGAGAGCACCGACAGGCGCGACTCCGTGTCGGGCGCTCGCGCATCGTCCCAGTCGAGCCAGAGCTCGCTCGAGGCCATCGCGCTGAATTCCTTGGTGAGCAGTCCCCGCTCGCGCGCGAGCGCCTTCCAGGCGATCAGCTTGGGCGCGTCGCCGGCCCGGTAGGTGCGCAGCAGGTTGAATTCCTCGTCTCCCGCGACCGGTATGCCCTCTTCAGTATCGCTCTTCGAGTGCATGGGAGGCGCGCCCGCCTCGGGATCGGGGCGCGGATACACGATCGCCTTCAGGTCGAAGTCCACGTACGACCAGGCATGGAAAAGGCCCACCGGGTAGCGCGTGAAGATCTCGAGGCGGCCGCAGCGAAGCACGCCGCGGCGCGGAGCGGCGACGGGCACGGTGATCGCGGTCGTCCCGTGGGGAATCACGTCGGCGTACACGGGGTCACCGTCGCGGCGCCGCACGGCGATCGCGAAGCGCGTCGCCGAGGGAGTCTCGAGCGTGATGGCGAATTGCGCCGTCTCGCCGGCGAAGATCGAATCGCAACGCCCGGGCCGCAGCTTCATGTGCGCGAGGTTGCGCCACGTGTGCAGCATCGCGACGCCGGCCATGCTCACCAGCGTGAACGTGAGCACGAATCCCAGCGCGAGCGCGTAGTTGATCGAGGCGACGAGCAGCACCAGCACGGCGAAGGCGAAGCTGTACCCCTGGCGCGTCGGGAGGATGAAGATGCGGCGCTGGACGAGCGTAACCGGCGGGCTCTCCGGCGCCCTCGCACGGAAGATCCAGTCCGAGATCGATTGCCTGAGGTTGGCGACCACGATTGCTAGGGAATCGGGACGCTCGCGATCAGTTCCTTCGCCGGATCGAAGCCGCCCTTCACGGCATCGGCGTTCGCATGCAGGCGGTGGCCGACCACGGCGGGAAGGATCGCCTGCACGTCCTCGGGCAGGACCTGGCGGCGGCCCTCCATCATCGCCCACGACTGCGCGGCGCGAAGGATCGCGACTCCGGCGCGGGGCGAAAGGCCCTGGGTGAAGCGGGGCGAATTGCGCGTGTGCCCGATCAGCTGCTGCACGTAGTCGAGTAGGGCGTCGGAAACCTGCATCTGCGGCACCGCCTTCTGCAGCTGCATCAGCTGCTCGCCGTTCATCTCGGGCTTCAGGTGCGCGATGAGGTCGCGCCGCTCGGCGCCCCTCAACAGCTCGCGCTCGGCTTTCGCGTCGGGATAGCCGAGGCTGATGCGCATGAGGAAGCGGTCGAGCTGCGACTCGGGCAGCGGGAATGTTCCGACCTGGTGCAGCGGATTCTGCGTCGCGATCACGAAGAAAGGTTCCGGCAAGGGTCGCGTCTCGCCTTCGGCGGTGACCTGGTGCTCCTCCATCGCTTCGAGGAGCGCGCTCTGCGCTTTCGGGCTCGCGCGGTTGATCTCGTCGGCGAGGATGATCTGCGCGAAGATCGGGCCCGCGTGGAAGCGGAACGTCGAGCTCTCGCGATCGAAGATGGAGACGCCGATCACGTCGGCGGGCAGCAGGTCCGAGGTGAACTGGATGCGCTGGTAGTCGAGGCCCAGCAGGCGCGCGAGCGCATGCGAGAGCGTGGTCTTGCCGACACCCGGGACGTCTTCGATCAACAGATGTCCGCGTGCGAGGATGCATGCCATCGCGAGGCGGATCGCGCGTTCCTTGCCCAGGATGACCCGGCCCGCCTGCGCGACGACGGCTTCCGTGGGCCCTGCGGCGAGCCGGTTGCGTGAATCCAGGAGCATGTAAAAAAAGGAACCTTGTCAGCGGTTTACCGGTCAATCGAGGATAGCATGACGCTCGCCCGCTTTGGCCGGTGGAAGTTTGGGCGGTTGAATCTGTTTACGGACGAGTGTCGTATTTCGATTCAATGAACATGCCGCGAATGCGGCGCCGGAGAAAGTCACGATGATCCACCGCTTGCTCGCCGTCACGCTCGTCGCTGCAGCGCTTCCCGCCGCGGCGCAGAGCGTCCCCGCAACGAACTACTCGGACCTCTGGGATAACTCGGCCGCTCCCGGCAGCGGGCCGTGTCCCGGTGGCGAGAGCGGTTGGGGCATCACGTTCACGCAGCACGCATCCAACCAGGTGGAAGCCGTCTGGTACACCTACGATCCGCGCCAGGCCGATTCGTCGTCGCCGGGCAACTTCAAGCCGCTGTGGCTGGTGATGCCGGGCGGCACGTGGACGTCGCCCACGGTCTTCACCGGCGACATGTACGTGACACGCGGCACGCCGTTCGGACAGCCGTGGGGCTTCGGCGGAAGCGGTCCCGCGCTGCCACTCACGAAAGTGGGATCATTCACCTTCGCGTTCTCGAGCAGCGGCGTCGGCACCTTCGCCTACAACGTCGCTCCGCCGTCGGGGCTCGCGAGCACCGATCCCGCGTTCGGATTGCCGGCCTTCTCGGGAACGAAGCCGATCTGCCGCAACAGCGCGTTCTAGTCCCTGCCGCTACAATCGCGGCATGGCGACAGCGCTCCTCACGCATCCTGATTGCGTCCTGCACGAAATGGGCTCCGGTCATCCGGAGTCTCAACAGCGGCTGAAGTCGGTGATGGCGGCGCTCGAAGCCTCGGGGCTCGCCCGCTCGCTCACGATCCGGGAAGCGCCTGAGGCCACTCGCGAGCAGCTCGAGCGCGTGCATCGCGCCGAGCACGTCGCGTTCATCTTCGACTCGGCGCCGCAGCGCGGCTACGCGTTCCTCGATCCCGACACGCAGATGAACGCCAAGTCACTCTCGGCCGCGCTTCACGCCGCCGGAGCGGTGGTCGCGGCGACGGACATGGTGATGGCGTCCGAGGCGCGCAATGCTTTCTGCGCGGTGCGTCCGCCGGGACATCACGCCACACCCGACCGGCCCATGGGGTTCTGCATATTCAACAACGTTGCGATCGGCGCGATGCATGCCATCGAGGCGCACGGCCTGGAGCGCGTCGCGATCCTCGATTTCGACGTCCACCATGGCAACGGAACCGAGGACGCGTTCCACGAAGATCCGCGCGTCATGCTCTGCTCGACTTTCCAGCATCCGTACTATCCCTATTGCGGTGCTGATTCCTCGAACGAGCACATCGTGAACGTGCCGCTGCCCGCGATGACGGACGGCAAGGGCTTCCGCGCTGCGGTCGAGCGCTTCTGGATGCCCGCGCTCGAATCCTTCAAGCCGCAGCTCGTATTCGTCTCGGCCGGATTCGACGCGCATCGCGACGATCCGCTCGCCTACCTCAAGCTCGACGACGAAGATTACCGTTGGGTGACGGAGAAGCTCGTGGAGGTGGCCGCGCGTCACGCGCAGGGACGCGTCGTCTCGACCCTGGAGGGCGGCTACAACACCGAGGCATTAGGGCGTTGCGTGGTCGAGCACGTGCGCGTGCTCGCGGCCTAGGACTTACTGGCCCGTTCCCGAGCTGCCCGTGGGGAGCAATCCCAGCAGCGACCAGTTCTGCGTGTTGATCGCCGTGTGGATGATGTTGCGGTAGCGAACGGCGTTCGCGTACGCCCACGGAGACGCGAGGAAGTTCTGGTAGAGCTCCTCGAACGACTGGGAGTCGCAGTAGCCGCTGTACGCGCATGCGAGCTGCGGCTCGCGATTCAGCTGCGTGCAATCCACGGTCATGTCGCATGCGGCGAGCGAGAAGGCGCCCAGGAGCGACGACGGCTCCGGCACTTCGCCGTTGGGCCCGATGTGTAGCTGCGTGGCGACATTGGACTGCGACAGGAAGTTGCCGACGATGAGCATCGCCTCCGGATCCTGGGTCTGCAGCAGGCCGATCACGCGGGAGGCATCCGCGCTCAGGCCGGGCTGCTGCGGCTGGGCCGGTGCCGGGGCCGCTTCGGTGCGGTTGCCGGTGCTGATCTTCGCGTTCAAGTCCGCGACGACCAGGCGGGCCTGGGCCCGCGGGTCGCCCTGCTGGGCGGCCGCGTTGTAGAGATCCTCGACGTCCTTCTGCGAGATCTTGGTGCCCTGGAAGCGCGCGCAGCGCTGGGTATTGTCCGACGCGTCGTAGGCCGCGATGCGCTTGGTCATGTTCGGGTCGCCGGGCGTGAGGCCGGCGAGGAACTGGCGGCGTTGTTTCGCGCTGTAGCTGGCGAGATCGTCGCTGATCGTGCTCGCGAACTGGCATTCCTCGAGGGCGCGCGCGAGGTTGTAGCGCTCGTCCGGCGTGAGTGCCGAACGCCGGGCGTTCAGCATGTCGGCGAACGCCTTGAGGTCCCGCGAGGAGCGGAACTCGAGCGCGGCGGGCGACAGATGCATGGGCTGCGCCGAGGCGAGCGGCGGCGGCAGGTTCAGGGGCGAGGGGGCCGCCTGGGAGGGCATGCCGCCCACCAGGGCGCGCATGGCGGCTTCGTCGCTGAGGGCCGATTGGGGGGCCCTGTCTTCGCGCGCGGCGGAGACGAATCCGGTGTACTTGCTCGCGATCAGCAGCCCGTAGGCGACGAGCGAAGCCAGGCCGATGGCCGTCAGGCGGTTCATGGAGGGCAAGTTTCCGCTAGAAATGGCCCTTCCGTCAATGATTTCCGGGTGGGCCTGTCCTACAGGCGGGGGGCCCTTTTTTGGGGCCGGCCGGCCGTGAACCAGGTCACATCAGTGGTGCAGGATTTTCGACAGGAACTGCTGGGCCCTCTCGCTGCGGGGTTTGCCGAAGAAATCGTCCTTCGGGAGATCCTCGATGATCTGGCCGCGATCCATGAAGATCACGCGATTTGCGACTTTCCTCGCGAATCCCATCTCGTGGGTGACCACCATCATGGTCATGCCCTCCTTGGCGAGGCCGACCATCACGTCCAGCACCTCGTTGATCATTTCCGGATCGAGCGCCGAGGTCGGCTCGTCGAAAAGCATCGCGATAGGATCCATCGAAAGAGCGCGCGCGATCGCCACGCGCTGCTGCTGGCCGCCGGAAAGCTGCCCGGGAAATTTGTCCTTCTGGGCGATCAGCCCGACGCGGTCGAGGAGCTTCAGGCCCTTGTCCCGCGACTCGCCCTCGGGGCGCCCGAGAACCTTCACCTGGGCGAGCGTGAGGTTCTTCTCGACAGACATGTGGGGAAAGAGCTCGAAATTCTGGAACACCATGCCGATGCGCGAGCGCAGCTTCGAAAGATTGGTCTTCGGATCGCCGACCGAGATGCCCTCGACGGAAATCTCGCCCTTCTGGAAAGGCTCGAGGCCGTTCACGGTCTTGATGAGCGTGGACTTGCCGCTGCCCGAGGGCCCGCAGACGACAACCACTTCGCCCTTGCTCACCTCGGTCGTGCAATCGGTCAGCACCTGGAAGCTGCCGTACCACTTGCTCACGTTCTTGATGTCGATCATGGCCACGGTGAGGGCTCCTAGCGGATCACGGCGATCTTCACCTGCAGTCGCTTCACGAAGTACGACAGGCTGAAGGAGATTGCGAAATAGACCACGGCGACGAACGAATACATCTCGACGAGCCGGTAGTCGCGGTTGGCGATCTTCGAGGCGGCACCCATGAAGTCCGTGGCCGAGATCACGTACACGAGCGAGGTGTCCTGGAAGAGGATGATCGTCTGCGTGAGGAGGACCGGGACCATGTTGCGGAAGGCCTGCGGCAGCACGATGTGCCCCATGGTCTGCCAGTAGTTGAGTCCGAGCGCGTAACCGCTCCATACCTGTCCACGGGCCACCGACTGGATGCCGGCGCGCATGATCTCGCAGTAGTACGTGGCCTCGAACATCGTGAAGGTGATGACGGCCGAAGCGAATGCGCCCACCTGGATCGGCGAGGACGATCGCGTCACCCACCCGCCGATGTAGGGCACGAGGAAGAAGAACCAGAAGATCACGAGCACGAGCGGAATCGAGCGCATCAGGTTCACGTAGGCGCCCGCGGGAATCGAGAGGTACTTGTGGCTCGACAGCCGCATCATCGCGAGCAGCGTCCCGAAGAAGATGCCGCCCACCATCGCGATGAGCGTGAGCTCGACCGTGAAGGTCATGCCCGTCTTGAAGAGATACGGGAGCGACCTCTGGATGACTTCCCAGTCGAAGCCGCCCATCAGTGGCCCCCGGCCTCGACGGCGATGAGGCCCGGCACGCGCACGCGGCGCTCGAGCCAGCGCATCCCCAGCACCACGACCACGTTGGTGATGAGGTAGAGCGTCGTAGCGGCGGCGAAAGCCTCGAAGGGCTGGAAGCTGAACTCCTGCATGGCCCGCGAGCGGCCCGTGAGCTCCGCGAGGCCGATCGTGTATGCGACCGAGGAGTTCTTGATGATGTTCATGAACTCGCTGGTGAGCGGCGGCAGGATGATGCGGAAGGCCTGCGGCAGGATCACGAAGCGATAGGCCTGCGCCTGCGTGAGGCCCATGGCGGTGGCCGCCATGCGCTGCCCCCGCGGCAGCGACTGGATCCCGGCGCGCACCTGCTCGGCCACGCGGACCGAGGTGAAGACGCCGAGGCACAGCACGGCGGTGTAGTAGGAGCCCCACGGCGGTGTGATCTGCTTGATCGCGTCCCCCCATTTCACCGGCAGCAGCTCGGGGAAGACGAAGAACCACAGGAACATCTGCACGATGAGCGGGATGTTCCGGAAAATCTCGACGTAGAAATTGCCAGCGCGCACGACCCACGGGTTCGCGGTGGTGCGAAGCGTGCCGACGACGGAACCGACGGCCAGCGCGATCACCCACGCCGAGAGCGCCGTCGCGAGCGTCCAGACGAGGCCGCCCAGCAGGAAGTGCAGGTACGTGCCCGTTCCGCCCGGCTCGGGCTGGAACAGGATCGACCAATTCCAGTGATATCCCACGCGCGCCTCAAAGAAAACGGGGGACTGGTTCGTCCCCCGTTCCCATGTTTCCCGTTACTTGTACGTTACCGGGTCGCCCGAATCGGTCGGGTTCGCCACGACTTTCTTGAACTGGTCGCTCATCGGCACGTTCAGGTTGAGTCCCTTCGGCGGGATGGGCTTGAGGAACCACTTGTCGTAGATCGCGTTGATCTCGCCGGACTTGTAGATGCGCGTCATCTCGTCGTTCACGATCTTCTTGAACGAGGGGTCGTCCTTGCGCATCATGATTCCGTACGGCTCGACGGAGAGCGCGACGCTGCCGATCTCGTAGTCGGCGGGCGTGCGCGAGTTGGCGGCGAGGCTGTAGAGCAGGATGTCGTCCATCACGAACGCGACCGCGCGCCCCGTCTCCACCATCTGGAAGGCTTCCGGGTGGCCGTTGGCCGAGATGATGTTCATGCCGAGGTTCTGGTCGGCGTTGATCTGCGTGATCTGCTTGATGTTGCTCGTGCCCGCGGTCGAGACGATCGTCTTGCCCTTGAGGTCGGCGAGCGTCTTGATGTTCGACGACTTCTTGGCGATCCAGCGGTTGGCGGTGACGAAGTGCGTGATCGTGAAGGCGACCTGCTGCTCGCGCTCGAGGTTGTTCGTGGTGGAGCCGCACTCCAGGTCCACGGTGCCGTTGGCGATGAGCGGGATGCGGTTCGCGGAGGTGACGAGCTGGTACTTCACCTCGAGCTTGGGCATCTTCAGTTCCTTCTTCACGGCCTCGACGATGTGGCCGCAGAGCTCCATGGCATAGCCGATGGGCTTCTGGTTGTCGTCGTAGTACGAGAACGGAATGGAGGCGTCGCGGTGGCCGACGGTGATGGACCCGCCTTGCTTGATCTTGTCGATGGTCTGGGAATACGCCGGCGCGGCAATGAACGCGCAGGCCACGGCCGCGATGGCGGCCTTCATGGTGCGATGCATTTGAACCCTCCTCGGTTTGAGAAAGCGGCCGGCCCGTTAGGAATTTGCGCTGATGGCCCGGCTGCTCCGAGGGGCTAGGATACCTCGGGCGCGGATTGGTGGACAATAACGTTTTTGCCCCGCCGGATTCCCATGCATTTCCCCACTCACGAGCAGAAACAGGCCCTCCTCGAGCAGGTGCTTCGCCTCGCCGACCAGCGGCTCGCCGCCGCGGCCGCGAAGGAAGCGCGGGCGTTCATCTCGCATTACTACGACAACATCGACCCCGAGGACCTCTCCGACCGGGCGCCCGAGGACCTGTACGGCGCCGCGATGGCGCAGTTGTCCTTCGCGCGCACGTTCGCTTCAGGGCAGCCGAAGCTGCGCGTGTACAACCCGCGCGCCGAGGAGCACGGCTGGTCCAGTGCCCACACGGTGATCGAGATCGTGAACGACGACATGCCGTTCCTCGTCGACTCGGTGACGATGGAGGTGAATCGCCAGGGCTACACGCTGCATCTCTTCAATCATCCGATCTTCGCCACGAAGCGCGACGCCGAGGGGCACCTCGAATCGTTCGGCGCGCCGGCGAAGGATGGCAAGCACGAATCGCTCATCCACGTGGAGGTCGATCGCGAGACCGATCCGGCGCGGATGAAGGAGCTGGGGCAGGGGATCCTCGCGGTGCTCGCCGACGTGCGCTCCGCCTTCGAGGACTGGAACGCGATGCGCGCGCGGATGGAATCCATCGTGAAGGAGCTGGATCCGCCGCCAACGTTCCTCGACAAGGAGGAGACCACGGAGATCCGTGGCTTCCTCGCGTGGGCCGCCGACCATCACTTCACGTTCCTCGGTTGCCGCGACTACGATCTCGAAAACGTGAACGGCGAGGACCAGCTCCGCATCGTCGCGCGCTCCGGGATGGGCGTGCTGCGCGAGCCCAAGCTGGGAGGACTTTCGGCGAGCTTCCAGGAGCTGCCGGCGCAGCTTCGGGCGCTCGCGCGCGATCCCAAGCTCCTCGTGCTCACGAAAGCCAACGCGCGCGCCACGGTGCACCGCCCCGGCTACCTCGACTACATCGGAGTGAAGCGCTTCGATGCCGCGGGCAAGGTGATCGGCGAGCGGCGCTTCGTGGGGCTGTACACGTCGTCGGCCTATCACGCCGATCCGCGCGAAGTGCCGCTCCTGCGCCGCAAGGTGGCGAAGGTGATCGAGCGCGCGGGCTTCCGCCAGTACAGCCACATGTACAAGAACCTCCTCTCGGCGCTCCAGGCTTATCCGCGCGACGAGCTGTTCCAGGTCGACGAGGACACCCTGCTCGATACCGCGTTGGGGATCCTGCGCCTGGGCGACCGGCGCAAGACCCGGGTATTCATCCGGCGCGACCTCTACGGGCGCTTCTACTCGTGCCTCGTGTACATGCCGCGCGAGGACTACAACACCGACTCGCGGGTGAAGATCGCCGAGATCCTGAAGCGCCACCTGAACGGCGCCTCGGTCGAATTCACGGTGCAGCTTTCGGAGACCGTGCTCGCGCGGATCCACATGCTCGTGCGCTCGAGCCCGCGCGATGCGCCGCACTACGACGTGCACGCCATCGAATCCGAGATCGTGCAGGCGACGCGCCGCTGGGACGACGATTTCAAGATCGCCGCGGTGGAGATGCTGGGCGAGGAGCGGGCGGCGCCGATCCTGCGCGCCTACGCGAACGCCTTTCCGATCTCGTATCGCGACCAGGTGTCGGCGCGCGCGGCGGTCCGGGACATCGCGGCCATCGAGAAGCTCGCCGCCGAGCATCCCTATGCGGTGAATCTCTATCGCCCCGTGGAGGGCGACGGCCGCACCCTTCGCCTTCGCGTCTTCCGCCTCGGCGGCCCGGTGCCGCTTTCGGCGAGCCTGCCGGTGCTGGAGAACATGGGCCTCGAGGTGCTCGACGAGGTCTCCTACGAGATCGCTCCCGAAGGCACGCCCGTGTTCATCCACGACTTCGGCCTTCGCTCGGCCCGCGACATCGAGGATGTGGAATCGGTGAAGCCGCTCACCGAGGAGGCGCTGCTTCGCGTCGCGCGGCGCGAGATCGAGAACGACGGCTTCAACCGCCTCACGCCGCTCGCGGCGATCTCGGCCGACGACGTGATCGTGCTTCGCGCCTACGCGAAATACCTCAAGCAGGCGGGCTTCACGTTCAGCCAGGCGTACCTCGAGCAGACGCTCGCCGGCCACCCGGGGATCGTGCGCAAGCTGGTCGAGTATTTCCACGCGCGCTTCGCGCCATCCGCTTCCGCGGGACGCGAGGCCGCGCTCGCGAAGCTCGAGGAGGAGATCAAGGAGGCGCTGAACGACGTGCCCATCGCCGACGAGGACCGCATCCTGCGCCGCTTCCTCGACCTCATGCGCGCGACGATGCGCACCAACCACTGGGTTCGCTCGAAGGAAGGCGCGCGCAAGCCCTTCGTGTCCTTCAAGTTCCGCTCCGCCCTCGTTCCCGAGCTTCCCGATCCGCGCCCCATGTTCGAGATCTGGGTGTACTCGACGCGCTTCGAGTCGATCCACCTTCGCGGCGGAAAGGTCGCGCGCGGCGGGCTGCGCTGGTCCGACCGCCCCGAGGATTTCCGCACCGAAGTGCTGGGCCTGATGAAGGCGCAGGTCGTGAAGAATTCCGTCATCGTGCCGACGGGATCCAAGGGCGGGTTCGTGCTGAAGAGCGCGCCGCCGGCGACCGACCGCGAGGCCTTCATGAAGGAGGGCATCGCGTGCTACCAGAATTTCCTGCGCGGCCTGCTCGACGTCACCGACAATCTCGTGGGCGGCAAGGTCGTGGCGCCCAGGGATGTCGTGCGGCATGACCCGGACGATCCGTATCTCGTCGTCGCCGCCGACAAGGGCACGGCCACGTTCTCCGACTATGCCAACGCGATCTCGGCCGAATACGGCTTCTGGCTCGGCGATGCGTTCGCCTCCGGAGGCAGCGCCGGCTACGACCACAAGAAGATGGGCATCACCGCCCGCGGCGCGTGGGAGAGCGTGAAGCGCCACTTCCGCGAGATGGGCATCGACACGCAGTCCCAGGACTTCAGCGTCGTGGGCATCGGCGACATGTCGGGCGACGTCTTCGGCAACGGCATGCTGCTCTCGCAGCACATCCGGCTGCTCGCGGCGTTCGACCACCGCCACATCTTCCTCGACCCCGCGCCCGATCGCGAGAAATCGTTCAAGGAGCGCGAGCGCATGTTCGCGTTGCCGCGCTCGTCCTGGGAGGACTACGACAAGAAGCTCATCTCGAAGGGCGGCGGCGTGTATCCGAGGAGCGCCAAGGCCATCGCGATTTCCAAGGAGGCGGCCGCGGTGCTCGGCATCGATGCGGCCGAGGTCACGCCGGCGGAGCTCATGAAGGCGATCCTCAAGGCCCCCGTCGACCTCTTCTACAACGGCGGCATCGGAACCTACGTGAAGGCGTCGCACCAGTCGAACGCCGAAGTGGGCGACCGCGCCAACGACGCGATCCGCGTGAACGGGCGCGACCTGCGCTGCAAGGTGGTGGGCGAGGGCGGCAACCTCGGCTTCACGCAGCTGGGGCGCGTCGAGTACGCGAAGGAGGGCGGGCGCATCTACAGCGACGCCATCGACAACTCCGCGGGCGTGGATTGCTCGGACCACGAGGTGAACATCAAGATCCTCGTGAACCTGCTCATGGAGGATGGTGAGATGACGCTCAAGCAGCGCAACTCGCTCCTCGCCGACATGACCGACGACGTGGCGAAGCTCGTCCTCTCAGACAACTACTACCAGACGCAGTCGCTCTCGGTCTCGGGCATCCGCAGCGACAAGCTCCTCGATTCGCAGGCGGGGCTCATGCGCGCGCTCGAGAAGTCGGGGCGCCTGAACCGCGCGGTGGAGTTCCTGCCCGACGACGACGAGATCGCCGAGCGCCACGCCGCGAAGCAGGGTCTCACCGCGTCCGAGCGCGCGGTGCTCCTCGCCTATTCGAAGATGGTGCTCTCCGACGACCTGGTCGCAGCGCAAACGCTGGTGGACGACGACTACGTGCAGAGCGCGCTCGTGGCCTACTTTCCCGAGCGGCTTCGCAAGAAGCACGCGGACGCGATGCCGCGGCACGCGCTGCGCCGCGACATCATCGCGACGGTCGTCGCGAACACGATGATCAATCGCACGGGAAGCATCTTCGTGCACCGCATGCAGGAAGAGACGGGAGCGACACCCGAGGAAGTCACGCGCGCCTTCATCCTCACGCGCGACATCTTCGCCCTCGAGGCCCTCTGGTCCGAGATCGACGCGCTCGACAACAAGGTTCCCGCGGAAGTGCAATACGAGATGCTGATCGAGGTCGGGCGCCTCGTGGTGCGCTCGACGCTCTGGTTCCTGCGCCGGCGCCGCGAGAAGATGCCCATCGCGAGCGTGATCAAGATCTTCAAGCCGGGCCTCGCCTCGCTCGCGCAGGCGCTGCCGGCGATCCTTGCGCCCTCGGATGCCGCCGCGTTCGAAGCATCCGTCGGGCGGCTCGCCAAGTCGGGCGTTTCCGCCGATCTCGCGAAGCGCTACGCGGCGATGGAAGGCCAGTACGCGGTTCTCGATTCGACCGAGGTCGCGGTGGAGCAGAAGAAGCCGATCGAGTTGATCGGCGCGCTCTACTTCGCGCTCGTCGGGGATCTCGACCTGCGTTGGGTGGCGGAGAAGATCACGGCGTTGCCGACGGATACGCCGTGGCAGGCGCTCGCGCGCAACGCGTTGCGCGACGACCTCGCAAGCCAGCAACGCGCGCTCACCTCGACCGTGTCCAAGCTATCGCCCGAGGCGAGCGATCCGCTGGTGATGCTCGCCGCATGGAAGGAGCGCTACGCCTCCGCGATCGCGCGTTACCGCGCGATGATCGAGGAGCTCAAGCGGTTGCAGAGCCTGGACCTCGCGGTGCTCTCGGTGCTGTTGAGGGAGTTGCGCGCGCTGGCGTAATTGTCATCCCGGGCGCCGCTGCGCGGCGATGGCCCGGGACCCAGTCATTGGACCCCGGCCTACGCCGGGGTGACAACGAGCGCCGCGACGACGTGGCGCCCTTCGCCGAGCAGG
>Ga0070731_10002259_pt1 | contig 18580 bp, 18 predicted proteins | sample Coa_R1_2_FD_66448 | JGI IMG/M metagenome (GOLD analysis project Ga0070731, IMG submission 66448) | Surface soil microbial communities from Centralia Pennsylvania, which are recovering from an underground coalmine fire - Coalmine... | ecosystem: Environmental > Terrestrial > Soil > Unclassified ... | reverse complement strand
GCTCGAGCTCGTCGACAGATCGAACGGCGTCACGTCGGTATCCGGCTCGACGAGGCGCACGAGCTCCGGGTCGGCGCCCAGGGCGTCGACGGCGATCTGCCTGAGCGCCGTCGCGGCTCCCTGGCCCATCTCGACCGAGGCCGCGAACACGGTCATGACGCCGTCGGCGCCGAGGACGGTACGCGCCTCCGAGCGCGACGGAGTCCGGGTCGCCTTCATGACGACGGCGCAGCCCACGCCTCGACGCGTCGATCCACCCTCGTCGCCGTCGCCGCGCTCGAGGCTCGCCGACACCGACTCGAGCAGGCGGCGGAAGTAGACGCCGTGCAGCCGCTCGCCCGTGACGAGCGAGTCGCCCTCGGCGACGAGGTTGCGCAGCCGCAGCTCGACGGGGTCGATGCCGAGCCGCTGCGCGATCCGGTCGATCTGCGATTCGCTCGCCCACGACGCCTGCAGGACTCCATAACCGCGGAACGCACCGGCCGGCGGCAGGTTCGTGTACACGGTGCGCGAGTCGAGCGACGCGTTCGGGATCCGATACGGCCCGAGGGCCGCGAGCCCGCCGTACATCGTCACGCGCGGCGACACGTCGGTGTACGCGCCGCCGTTGAAACGAGCCTGCACCTCGCGCGCGACGATCGTGCCGTTGCGGTCGACACCGGTGCGGACGCTGACGACCGACGCATGCCGCATGAGCGTCATGAACGTCTCCTCGCGGCTCAGCATGAGGCGGACCGGACGGCCTAGCTTCCACGCCAGCGCGGCGACGATCGGCTCGATCCGCGCGTAGGTCTTCGCGCCGAAGCTTCCCCCGAGCGGCCCGGAACGCACGCGCACCCGCTCCGGCTCGACGCCGATGACCGCGGCGCAGACGTCGCGGACCGAGTAGGGAGTCTGCGTGGCGGACGTCAGCTCGAGACGCCCGTCGACCACTTGCGCGAGCGCGACATGCGGCTCCATCGCCCCGTGGTGATGGAACGGCGTCTCGAACACGTCCTCGAAGACCTCGTACGCGCCGTCGAGGGCGCGAGTCGCGTCACCGCACGCGACGGCGTAGTGCGCGCAGACGTTCGCCGAGAGCTCCTGGAGGTACGGCTCTTCGTGGACGAGCGGTGCGGCGTCGGCGAGCGCCTGCTCGACCGTGAAGACGGCGGGCAGGTCGTCGAGCTCGAGCTCGATCGCCTCCACCGCCGCACGGGCGGCGTCGTCGTCGATCGCCGCGACCGCGGCGATCGGCTCGCCCGCGTAGCGGACCTTCTCGAGTGCCAGCACCGGCGTGTCCGCGACGACGTTGCCGTACATCGGTCGGAGCGGGCCATGCGGGGCGAAATCGCGGGCCGTGAGGATGCCGGCGACGCCTGGAACCGCCTCCGCGGCGGTGGTGTCGAGCCGCCGGATGCGCGCATGCGGCCGTTCGCTTCGCAGGAGCCGGCACGTGAGCATGCCGGGCACGCGCCGGTTCAGGACGTAGTCGAGCCGGCCGCTCACGCGGTCGACCGCGTCCCGCATCGGCGCCGAGTCGCCGATCACACGCGCACGGCGGCCGTCTCGCCTGTCTCTGCGCGGCGGACGGCGCGGGCCACCAGCGCCTTGACGGCTCGGCGCCGGTACGCCGCGGAGCCACGCAGGTCCGAGATCGGGCTGATCGCGTCCGCGTACGCGGATCCGAGCGCGTCCGGATCCCGCTCGTCGATGTCGAGGGCGACGGGGCGCGCCGCGACCGCGCCGACGACGACTCGCGTGCCCGCTGTCGTTGCGCCGGCGAACGCCGCGACACCGACACACGGACGATCCTCGACCGACCGTGTCGTGTACTTGAGATAGACCGCACCGACTCCCGGCGGAGCGACCGGGACCTCGACGTCGACGAGCAGCTCGTCCGGCAGGATGCACGTCTCGTAGAACGATGTGATCAGGTCGGCGACCGCGACGGTTCGTTCGCCGCGGAGGCTGCGCAGGCGAGCGCGCGCGCCGTATCCGATCAGGACCGGGGGCGGGTCGGAGGCGTAGTCCGCCTCCGCGAGGTTGCCGCCCATCGTCGCCACCGCGCGCACTCTGTGGTTGGCGACGAGGGACGCGGTTCCGGCGAGGAGCGGCAAGCGCTCGCGGACGATCGGTGAGTCGGCGATCTCGCGCAGCGTTGCCGTCGCGCCGATGTGAACGGCGTCTGCGGCCGCGTCGATGGAACGCAACTCGCCGACCCGGTCGAGGCAGACGAGCTGTTGCACCGCGAGCAGCCGGCTGCGGAGGAGGATCATCATCGCCGTGCCGCCCGCGAACAGCTTCGCGTCGTCGCCATGCTCGGCCAGCAACGCCAGCACCTCGCCCACGCTCTCCGGCCGGTGGACGCGCACGCTTCGTTCGAGAGTCAAGCCTCGAGCCGGTCGCGCGCCGTGATCGCGGCGGCGACGATCTCGCGGTAGCAGCCGCACCGGCAGAGGTTTCCCGACAGCTGCTCGCGGATGTGCTCGTCGCTCGCGTCGGGGTCCTCGTCGAGCAGCCCGGCAGTCATCAGCACGAAACCGGGGGTGCAGTACGAGCACTGAAAGGCGTTGTGATCGACGAACGCCTGCTGCACGGGGTGGAGCCCGCCGTCAGGAGCGGCGAGGCCTTCGACCGTGACGATCGCGCGATCGGATGCGAGGAGCGCCGGCAGGAGGCAGGAGCTGACGGGCAGGCCGTCGGCCAGCACCGTGCAGGCGCCGCACATGCCGACACCACAGCCCTCCCGCGCGCCGAACAGCCGCAGCTCGCGGCGAAGGACCTCGAGCAACGTCGCGCGTGGACCGGCCGAGGTCGTCCAGGAGCGGCCGTTGACGTTCAGCGTCACCGGCTCCCGCACACCGGTCGCCGTCGAGGTCGTCGTGCTCACGTAGGAGCTCCGCCGGCGCGCGCGCACGCGAGCTCGATCACGCGCGGGACCCAGACGGCGATCATGCGTCGCCGGTACTCGGCCGAGCCACGGCTGTCGGAGAGCGTGCGCGCGCCGTCCGCGTACCGTTCGCCGATCTCGCGCCGGACCTCCGGCGACAGCTCGTGGCCGACGGCGTCGCGCTCGACTTCGCGTTTCGTCAGCGGCACTTCCGTCGTCGCTCCGACGACGACGCGCAGGTCGCGGCAGCGTCCGTCGCCGTCGAGGGCGACGATCGCCGTCGCCCCGAGGCAGGGACGATCCTCGGAGGAGCGGGTCGAGAACTTGACGTAGGCCGAGCCGGTGCCCGCCGGCGGCAGCGGCACCTCGACGGCCGTGACGAGCTCGTCCTCGTGGAGCGCGGTCGCGAAGTACCCGCGGTAGAAGTCGCTCAACGGGATCCGGCGTTCCCCGCTCGCGCCCGCGCAGCGAACCGTCGCGTCGAGTGCGACGAGCGCCCCCGGCGGATCGGACGCATAGTCCGCCTCGGCGACCACGCCGCCGACGGTGGCGATGTTGCGGACGCGGGCGTTCCCGACGAGACCGAACACCTCGCGCAGCAGCGGCACCTCGCCTGCGAGCGGGTCGTGCCGCGCGACCTCGCGATGTGTCGCGAGGGCGCCGATGACCGCCGTGCCGCGCTCCTCGTCGACGTCGATCCCGGTCAGCCCGGGGACGCGGCGGAGGCTGACGAGCACGTCCGGTTGCAGCAGCCGTTCGCGAACGAGGAGGGTGAGGGCAGTCCCGCCGCCGATGACCCGGGCCTCCGGGCCGCGCTGCAGGATCTCGAGCGCTTCGGGCAGCGTCTCGGGCTGCGCGATCCTCATCCCACGCCCGGCGCTGCCTTCACCATACGAATGTATACACGAGGGTCGCGGGTCATCCTCCGGCGCGTTCGAGCGTGCGGACGAGGTAGTCCCAGAGGCGCTCGATGCGCCGGTCCCGGTCGTGCTCGAAGCGCCGCTCGAGCGCGTCGAGGTCGGCTGCGCCGATCGGCTCGGGTCTGCCGAGCGCGCTCGCGGCAAGATTCGTGCGCATCGCGCGCTCGAGCAGGACGGCATTCACCGTCGCCTCCGCGAGGTCGGCTCCCACCGCCACGAGCCCGTGGGCGCGAAGGACCGCCGCGCGGCCGCCGCCGAGCGTCGCCGCGAGCTCACGCCCCTGCTCGACCGTCGTGACGAGGTCCGAGCTCGGATAGAACGCGAGCCGGTTGCGGAACGGCACCGCGTCCTGCGACGTGATCAGGAGCGACTGCTCGAAGAGCGACAGGATCGCGACGGTCGAGGGGTGCGTGTGGACGATCGCGCCGACATCCGGGCGGGCGCGGTAGATCTCCGTGTGCAGAGGCATCTCGTCGTGCAGCTGCACCCCCGGCTCGATCGCCGCGCCCGCCGAGTCGGTCGCCGCCACGTCGTCGGCCCGGACCTCCTCGAGCCCGAGGCCCGCGACCTTGACGAGGAGCCCGCTGCCTGCCGGGTCACGAACGCTGACGTGACCGAAGCAGAGGTGGTCGTGGCCCTGGTGGGCGAGGATCCGACAGGAGCGGGCGACGCTCTCGCGCAGCGCCTGCGCCGACGCGGGCGCGGCCTCCGCGCGAGTCGCGGTCATGCGCCGACGGAAGCCTCGACCGTCTGCGCGAGCCGTGCGAGCTGCGCGATCACCTCGTCGGTCTCGAGCACGTCGCCGTACTTGACGTCGATGTCGAACAGGCTCGCCAGGTGCGGCAGCCGTGCGCGGTCGGCGACCGCGCTGCGAGGGACGATCGGCCGGAAGCCGGTCGAGATCGCGTCGACCACGGTGGCACGGATGCAGCCGCTCGTCGTCATGCCGGTCACGATCACGGTGTCCACGCCGAGCCGCCGCAGCTCGTCCGCGAGCGACGTGGCGGCGAAGAACGAGGCGAAGTGCTTGACGCTCACCGTCTCGCCTGCCGCGGGCTCGAGCCGTGGGTCGACGTCGACCCAGCGCGAGCCGGGCTCGAGCGTCTTCTGCGACGGGATCTTGGTGCTCCAGGCGACGAGCTCGGGCAAATCGGGCACGAAGTGGCAGGTCGAGAAGAACACGGGGATCGACGCGTCGCGTGCCGCCTCGAGCACCCGGCCGATCTCCGCGACCGTCTCCGGTGCGTCCGAGCCGAGGGGCGACGCGTCGTCGGTGAAGCCGACGATCATGTCGACGACGAGCAGCGCAGGCCGGTCGCCGAACCCGAGCCGGGCGCCGATTCCCTTCGCGACGAACTCGGCGTGCAGCCGCTCGAACTCCTGCTCCGCGGCGCTAGAACGCGTCTCGTCGCTCATCGCTGCAGCCTAATGTATCCCGGTGCCGCTGCTGCCCGAGTTTCGCCTCGACGGCCGCGTCGCAGTCGTCACGGGGGCGAGCCGGAGCATGGGCCGCGCGATCGCGAAGACGCTGGCAGAGGCCGGGGCGGACGTCGTGCTCGGCGCCAGGTCGCGGGGCGACCTGGAGGGCGTTGCGGCCGAGATCGAGCGCGCCGGCAGTCGCGCAGTCGCGGTGGAATGCGACGTCGACGATGCCGCCGCCGTCGACCGCCTCGTCACGCAGGCAGTCGACACGTTCGGCCGTCTCGACATTCTCGTCGCGAACGCCGGCCGGTTCCAGAACGTCGACGCGGCCGACCTCGAGCTCTCGGACTTCGACGCGTTGCTGACGACGAACCTGCGGCGAGTCGTCGCGTCGTGTCTCGCGGCCGGCCGGGTGATGATCGCGCGCGGCGAGGGTGGAAGCATCGTCACGGTGACGTCGATCCAGGCCCACATCGGCATCCCGAGGACAGCGTCGTACGTGGTGTCCAAGCACGGCGTGCTGGGACTGACCAAGACGCTCGCACTCGAGTGGGCGAAGCACGGCATCCGCGTGAATGCGATCGCACCGGCGTTCATCGCGCGAGACGAGGAGCCGCTTCAGGACGACCCCGCTTTCGTCGCCTACGTGCAGAGCCGCACGCCGCTCGGCCGCTGGGGCACCGGCCGCGAGGTGGGCCTCGCCGCCGTCTACCTCGCATCGGACGCCTCGAGCTACGTGACGGGCACGACGCTCGCCGTCGACGGCGGCTGGCTCGCCGGTTGACGCGCGACTACGCGGTCGCCGCGAGCCGGTCCCGGTAGAGCCGAACTGCCGCGACGATGTTGTGGTAGCCGGTGCAGCGGCAGATGTTCCCCGAGAGCAGCTCGCGGATCTCGTGGTCGTCAGCCGGTGGGCCGTGCTGCTCGAACGAAGAGAGGACGCTGATCAGGAAGCCGGGGGTGCAGAACCCGCATTGGAGCGCGTGCGTCTCGTGGAACGCGCGCTGCAGCGGATGCAGCGTGCCGTCTCTCGCCGCGAGCGACTCGACCGTGCGCACCTCGCGGCCCTCGGCCTGCGGGGCGAACAGCAGGCACGAGCGGACGGCGACGCCGTCGAGCAGGATCGTGCATGCTCCGCACACGCCGTGCTCGCAGCCGAGGTGCGTGCCCGTCAGCCCGGCATCCTCGCGGATGAAATCGGCGAGCAGCTTCCGGGGCTCGACGAGCGCCTCGACGAGCTCGCCGTTGATCGTGATGCGGACGACGGAGCGCTCCATCATGCGGCCGCGCGTTCTCGTGCCTGCGCGTACGCCCGCCCGGCGAGCTCGGCCGCGAGCAGCTTGCGATAGTCGCCGCCCGCGTGGAGGTCGCTCGTCGCATCGAGTCCCTGGACCTCCTCCGTCACGGCCCTTCGGACGCCGTCGGCGGTGGCGCCCCCGGCAGCCTGCGTCTCGGCTGACGCGAGCCGTACCGGGCGGGCGACCAGCCCGAACGCGACCACCCTCGGAGCCTCGCCGAGCACACACGCGACGCCGCCGAGGGCGAAGTCCCCCGGGCGCCGCGCGAGCTCCGCGAAGCCGTAGCCGCGCCCCGCCGTCGCGGGGACGCGAATCTCGGTCAGGATCTCGTCGGCCTGGAGCGCCGTCGTGAAATGCCCCCAGAAGAAGTCGTCGGCGGCGATCGTCCGCGTACCCGACTTCGAGGCGGCGGTGAAGGTCGCCCCGAGAGCGAGGAACGCGGCCGGAAGCTCGGCGGCGGGATCGGCGTGCGCGACGCTGCCACCGACGGTTCCTCGGTTCCGAATCTGGAAGTGGCCGACGAAACGGACGGCATCGCGTAGCAGCGGCGCGCGCGCGGCGACGCTCGGCGACGTCTCGAGCGCCGCCGTCCGTGTCATCGCGCCGATCAGGAGCCCGCCGTCCTCCTCCCGGAGCCCCGCGAGCTCGGCGACGCCGTTCAGGTCGACGACGCGGTCCGGTCGCGCCAGCCTGAAGTTCATCAGCGGAACCAGGCTCTGGCCGCCGGCGAGGACCTTCGCCTCGTCGCCGTGCTCGTCGAGCAGGCCGAGCGCCTCCGCCAGCGTCGACGGGGCGTGGTACTCGAAACGCGGCGGCTTCATTCGCGGGTCGTGAGACCGACGGCCGCCTTGATCCGCTCCGCGAATGCAGCGCGGTCGTACTCGCCGTAGAGCTTCTGGCGGAGGATGAAGGACGGCGTTGCGTTGACGTTCTCGAATAGCGCCGAGCGGCCGGCGTGGCCGTCCGTCGTCAGGTCCCAGACGAGGTTCATCAGCCGGTTCTTCTCGCGTGCCGAGATCGCCGGCTGGGCGAGCAGGAGCTCGAGCCGTTCACCCAGCTCGGCGTGATCGAAGTCGGCCTCCGAGAACCGCATGACGAGCCCCTGGCCGCACAGCTCCTGGATGACGTGCACAATCTCGCTGTAGTTGTCGAGCGCGTAGGCCCGCGTCGCGGAGATCACGTTCACGTCGGGAAGCAGGATCCCGCCCTCGCTCGGCGTCGCGAGCATCTCCGCGGCGAGGACGCCCGCGCGCAGGATCTGGGCGTATTGGATCACCTTCGCAACGGCGTCGCGCGCCATCGGCACGCTCGTGACGTCGAGCGCCTCGACGACCAGCTGAGCTAGGCCCGCGAAGATCTCCGCCTTGACGCAGAGGCGGTCGAGCACGTTCCAGTGCTCGCCGCGGGAAATCTGACTGTAGAAGATCTGACTCTGGAGCTGCGGTGCGCCGTAGGAGAAGACCCGGTCGCGCGGGACAAAGACGTCGTCGAGCACGACGAGCGAGTCCATCTCGTCGCCCCGGGCCGCCACCGGATGGTCGTAGCGACTCGCGCCGGGATGAGCGGTGGTCTCGCGGCAGATCAGCTTCAGGCCGGGGCTCGCCACGGGGATCGTCACCCAGACGCTTTCGTCGGGGCGAGTCGTGAAGATCGTGCTCACGAGGATCTCGTTCGCGTAGATCGCGATGCTGCCCGCGGTACGCGCGCCGCTCAGCCAGAGGCCGTCGGCGGTCTCTCGCGTGACACGGAAGACCGCGCTCCGGTCCTCGCCTGCCCGCGCGGACCGCGACCGGATTCCCTGGGGCTCGGCGATCACCCCGGCAAGCAGCAGGTCGTTCGCCGCCGCGTGCTCCTGGTAGCCGACGAGGTTGTCGGCGTACTCCGGGCTGTAGCGGCGAAAGGTCGGGAGGTGGGCGAGCAGGCCCGTCTGCGTCCAGGAGATCATGTCGGGCGCCCGGCCGACGGTGCCGAACGTCTCCCACGCGAAATGCTCGCAGCAGAGGCGGCGCCGCACGAGGTCCTCCGGCGTGCGCGGCGCCAGCCAGCTCGTCGCGACGCGCGCGCCGTCCTCGCGGACGTAGGTGAGGAGCTCGGCCGTCTCGGGCGCCTGCTGGTCGTCGTACAGCTTGGCGATGACTTCGACGAGGCCCCCGATCGACTCGTGCGTCGTCACGTCCTCGACCCGCTGGCCGCGGTACCACACCTCGCGTCCGTCCCGGAGCGACTCACGGTACGTCGCCCCGTCCCGGACGAAGCTGTGCGTCTCGGTCACCGCCGCCATCCGCCCCCCCGGGGGCTCGTGTATACGGCGATATACCAGGCCATCCAGCGGAGAGCCTAATGGCATCTGCGGGCAAAGTCTCGTCCCAGCGCCTTCTGCCGCGTCGAGTATCCTGACGCATACATCCGGCAACGTCACGGATCACCCAGACCTCGGAGCACCAGATGTCGGCGAAAGAAAGCTCACGTAGGCCTCGTTCCGGGGCTCGGGCGGCCCGCTCCCCCGACGGGCTGCCGAACAGCGAGCGGGTCTACCAGCAGCTACGCAAGGCGATCCTGAAGAACGAGCTGCTGCCGAACACCCGCCTCGTCGAGGTGCAGGTCGCGGGGGAGCTGGGCGTCAGCCGGACGCCGGTCCGCGAGGCGCTGAAGCGACTGCTCGCCGAAGGCTTCGTCTCCCGCGACCCGCTCGGTGGGCTCGTCGTGCACGCGGCCTCGCCGGGGGACGTCGAAGACGCATACCCCGTGCGCGAGGTTCTCGACGGCCTCTCGGCTCGGCTCGCGGCGCAGCGGGTCACGCCCGAGGACGTGATCAAGCTGCAGCTGATCCACGACACGATGGTGGATGCGATGAAGGACGGGCGCCAGGACGACGCGGTACGCACGAACATCGCCTTCCACGACGCGATCTACGAGATCGCCGGCAACGGCCGGCTGCTCGCGCTCGGGCGTGAGCTGACGGACTTCGTACGCAGGTTCAGCTCGGAGGCCTACTACGACAGCCCCGAGCGGAGGGAGCAAGTGGTCGAGGAGCACGCCGCGATCCTCTCGGCGATCGAGCGCGCCGACCCGGACCAGGCCGAGGCGGCTGCGCGCCGCCACCTCCGCGAGGCGCGAGCCCACATGACGCGGCTGCTCGCCGCGAGGGAGCTGCTCGCGACCGTCCGGTGACCCGTTGTCGCTGAACCTGAACGGCCTGCGGCTGCGGAACCGCGTCCTGACCTCTGCAAGCCTCGTTGGGTACGGCGCCTCTCCTCCGAGTCGCCTCTTCCCCTACGGCCTCAGCCCGGTCGCGCAGTTCCTGCCACTGGAACGGCTCGGCGCGGTGACGACGCGCACGCTGACCGCGGAGCCCCGCGAGGGTCACTTCACGACCCGTACGGATTGGCGGCTCCGAGACTGGCCTGAGCTGTGGCGCAGGTACGGGGGCGCGCTGCGCCGGATCGACGCCGGCTGGATGAACGCGTTCGGCTGGTGCAACATCGGCGTCGACGCGTACTTCCGCGACTACTTTCCGCGGACGCAGGACCAGAATCGGATCGTCTCGCTCGGCGGGTTCTCGGGCGACGAGTTCCTCCGGCTGATCGAAATCGTGAACGAGCGCGCCGCTCCCGGGTCGATCGCTGCGGTCGAGCTCAACGTGTCGTGCCACAACGTCAACTTTCCGTTTGCGGAGATCGTCGACGACGTCCTGGCCGATGCGGTTCCGCGCAGCGTGCATCCGGTGCTGCTCAAGCTCTCACCCGACGACGACTACGTCACGATTGCGAAGGTCGCGCAGGAGCGCGGCGTCGCCGCGCTCACTGCGATCAACACCGTCAAAGGCTTGCGGCTCGACCCGGAGACCGGGGTGCCGTTCATGGCGAACCGCTACGGCGGCGTGAGCGGCCGGTGCATCAAGCCGATCGCGCTTCGCGTCGTCTCGGAGCTGCGTGAGGCGGGTGTCGAGCTGCCGATCGTCGCGACCGGGGGCATCCGCACGTTCGACGATGCGCGCGAGTTCTTCTGGGCCGGCGCGGACGCTGTCAGCATCGGGTCGGAGCGCTTCCTCGCGCCGCCGGCGGCCTACCTCGCGTCGCCGGTGATCGCGCGCAGCATCCTCTCGGTCGTCAGGCGCGTCGAGGCATACGAAGGCGAGCTCGCGCAGCGCCGGCCCGTGTCCTCCCTGTCGCTACGCGATCGGCTCGCGGCGCAGGCCTCATAGAGGCGCGAATGCATTCGGCAGCCGACCTCGTCCCGATGTTCACGCAGGAGCTCGAGCTCTGCCGGCTCCGCGCCGGGGAGACCGTCGGCATCTTCACCGAGGGCGGTGCATGGGCCGAGTACGCCGACGCGTTCGCGGTCGCAGCCGACCAGCTCGGCGCCTCCGTCTTCCATCTCGACCTGCCGAACGAGACGGGGCGGGCGCAGGCCGAGATCGGCGGGCGGGCGAAAGGGGCAGGCCTCGCGTCGAGCCCGGTCGCCGTCGACGCGTTCAAGGGCTGCGACCTGCTCGTCGACCACACGCTGCTCCTGTGGACGCCCGAGCAGCACGCGATCAGGGAAGCGGGTACGCGCATCCTCAGCTGCGTCGCCCCGCCGGAGTCGCTCGCACGCCTCTTTCCGAGCGGAGACATCCGCCGCCGCTGTCTGGACGAGGAGGCGATGCTCCAGAGCGCGACCTCGCTGAATTTCACGAACGAGGCCGGGACCGACCTCACCTACGAGTTCGGCGAGCTCTTCGCGTTCTGCCAATATGGGATCGCGGACGAGCCCGGCCGTTGGGACAACTTCGCGAGCGCCCTCGCGGTCCGCGCTCCCGTCGACGTCAACGGGACGCTCGTGCTGCAGCCCGGCGACATCCTCTTCCCATGGCAGCGATTCGTGACCGAGCCGGTTCGGATGACGATCGCCGACGGTTCGATCACGAAGATCGACGGCGGCTTCGATGCCTGGCAGCTCTCGTCGATGCTGGGCCGCTACGACGACCCGCGCGCGTACGCGGTCTCCCACATCGGCTGGGGCCTGAACGAGAACGCCGCCTGGATCCCGACGACCGAGCTCGACTCGCGGAGCTACTGCGGCAGCGTCATGTTCTCGACCGGCCCGAACACCGAGTTCGGCGGCTCGAACGACACCCTCTGCCACATCGACATCCCGATGCGCGACTGCACCGTGCGCGTCGACGGCGAGCTCGTCGTCGACCGCGGACGCATCGTCAACGCGGCGCTCGCGCCGCCGGCCTATCGAGGATGAGCGCGACCGCCGCGACGAGTCTTGCGCGCGCGTGGCCGACGGCGGCCGAGGACGGCGACCAGCTCGCGTTCCCGGCGGTGATCATGCGCGGCGGCACGAGCCGCGGTGCGTTTCTCCTCGCCCGCGATCTCCCGGCGGACCCCGCCCTGCGCGACCGCGTGATCCTCGCGGCCTACGGCAGCCCTGACGTGCGGCAGATCGACGGGCTCGGCGGCGCGACGCCGCAGACGAGCAAGGTCGCGATCATCGCCGGCTCCGAGCGGTTGGACGCGGACGTCGATTACCTCTTCGGTCAGGTCGCGGTCGACCGGCCGCTCGTCGACTACGGCGGCAACTGCGGGAACCTGCTCGCAGCCGTCGGCCCGTTCGCGGTCGACGAGGGCCTGGTCGCCGCCGAGGAGCCCTTCACCCGCGTGGCGATCCACAACGTCAACACCGGGCGCGTCGTCCTCGCGGAGGTGCCCGTCGTCGGCGGCCGGGCGCGGACGGTGGGGGAGACGAGGGTCGCCGGCGTGGCGTCGCCCGGCGCCCCGGTCATGCTCGACTTTGCCGCGGCGGCCGGGAGTCTCGGCCGCGGTCTCCTCCCGACCGGAGAGTTGCGCGAGGAGCTCAGCGGCGTCGAGGTCTCGATCGTCGACGCGGCCAACGTGACCGTTTTCGTCGCCGGCGCCGACATCGGCATGACCGCTGGCGACTTCACCGGGCCTATCGACGAGGCGATCCTCGCGCAGATGCGCGACCTTCGCGCGGCGGGCGCCGGGCGGCTCGGGATCGAGAGCGAGGGGATCCCGAAGCTCTACGCCGTCGCGCCGGCGGGAACCCGCACCGACGCGGACATCGCCGCCCGCGGCCTCAGCTTCGGCTCCGCCCACCCGGCCTATGCGGCGACGGTTGCTGCGTGCACGGCTGCCGCGTCGCGCATTCCGGGCACCGTGGTCGCAGACCAGCTCGCGCCCGGGCGCGCCGACGCGCCCGTCCTCCGCATCGGCCATCCGGCCGGCGTGATCGAGGTCGAGGTGAGCGTCGAGCCCGGACCGGACGGGGTCCCGACGCTGCGCCGCGCGGCGCTGGCCCGAACGGCGCGGCGGCTCATCGCCGGCACCGCGTTCGTGCCCCGCACCGTGCTCGACCCGGCGTAGGGCCGCCCGTCGCGGCTACTCGACGCCCGCGACCGCGACGAGGTTCGTCCGCGAGAACGGTGCGCGAAGCCTTCTCAGCTCCCGATATTCGGGGGACTCGTACCAGCGACGGGCGTGGTCGACGTCGTCGAACTCGAGGATGACGAGCCGGGTCGGGCTCCAGTCCCCTTCGAGCACGACGACCTCTCCTCCACGTGCGAGGTACTTCACGTCGTGGACGCGCAAGACGTCGGGCGCGCGGGCGAGGTACTCGTCGAACTTCTCGGCGTCCTCGATCGTCACGTCCGCGATCACGTACGCAGCCATGGCGCCTCCTCCGGTTGGGTCTCTGTACGCCGCGCGCCGACGAGGTTAGTATGCCGCGGTATCCAGGTCCAACGGGGTCACGCGGAAACGCCAGCTCGGACGTGATCATGCATCAGCCAAAAGGCGTGGAGTCGGAGACGCTCGTCGTCATGCACGACTATCACCTCAACCTTGCGTCGCAGTTCTCGACGAGGTGGGGGAACGAGCAGTTCGCCGTTCCGGATCCCTGGTTCATCCTCAACTACATGGCGCGGAACCACGACCTCGGCTGGCAGGAGTTCGACCGGAGCCCCGGCATCGACTCCGAGACGGGCTGGCCGTTCAACGTCATGACGATTCCGCCGGAGGACGCGGCCTCGATCCACCGCCAGAACGTCGCACGGAATTACGCCTTCCACGCATACGCGGGAATCCTCTCCGCGCTGCACATCACGGGTTTCTTCGACAGCCGTCACAACATGTGCTCGTTCGTGACGATCAACGACTACGTCGACAAGTATCCCGAGTACGTGCATCCGCTCGTCGCCGAGTGCGAGGCGAACGTCGAGCGCTGGAAGGCCGAGGTTGCTTCGTCGCCGGAGACGCGAGACTGGGTCGACGAGGAGCGCCTGTGGACGAACTACCGCCTGCTCCAGACATACGACATGCTCAGCCTCTACTTCTGCCTGGGCTTCGACGAGCGGATCGAGCTGACGAACGTCCCCGTCGCGAACGGCACGACGACGACCCTGACGATCGAGCCCATCGGTGACGGCCGTCACCGGATCGACCCCTATCCGTTCCGCGTCGCGCCGCTCTCGGTCCTGCTCGATGCGAAGCGCGTGCGGCAACCGATCGTCGACCCGGCGGAGGCAATGCTTGTCTCGCCTGCCGTGCAGCTGGAATACGTCGTCGAGCCGTCGTGAAGCCGCCCCGCTTCGACTACGCGGCGCCGACGACGCTGGACGAGGCGCTGAAGCTCCTCGCCGAGCACGGCGAGGAAGCGAAGGTGCTCGCCGGGGGCCAGAGCTTGATGCCGATGCTCAACATGCGGCTCGCGAGACCTGCCGTTCTCGTCGACGTCAACCGCGTCGCGGAGCTCGAGTACATCCAGAGGTCGGGAGACGTCGTGGCGATCGGCGGGCTCGCGCGCCAGCACGACGTGTCCGTCTCCGCCGAGGTGAGAGACGGCTGTCCGCTGGTCGCGCGTGCGCTCGCGCACGTCGGTCATCCCGCGATCCGGTATCGCGGAACGATTTGCGGCAGCCTCGCGCACGCCGACCCCGCGGCGGAAATGCCGGCGGTCGCGATCGCGCTCGGTGCGACGATGGTCGCGCAGAGCGTGCGCGGGACGCGGTCGATCGCGGCGGCCGAGTTCTTCCGCTCGTGGTTCACGACGGCGCTCGATCCGGACGAGCTGCTGGTCGAGGTGCAGCTGCGGGCGCAGCCGCCGCGCGCGGGCTGTGCCTTCGCCGAGGTCGCGCGGCGCCACGGCGACTTCGCCCAGGCGGGCGTCGCGGTGACGCTCGAGCGCGACGGCCGCGCGGTGCGCGACGTCCGGCTCGTGGCGCTCGCGGCCGGTCCGGCTCCCGTCCGGCTCTCGCGCGCGGAGGCCGAGCTGGAGGGGCGCGTGCCCGACTCGAGCACGCTCGAGGCGGCCGCCGCCGCGGCGTCCGGCGAGATCACCCCGCCGTCCGACATCCACTCCTCGGCGGACTACAAGCGCGCGGTGCTCGCCGTGCTCGTGAAGCGCGCCGTTCGCGCGGCGTTCGAGGAGGCGAAGAGCCGGTGACGACCGAGGTCAGGGACCAGGCCCGCGTCGGCGCCGAGCAGATTCGGGCAATCGCGGTCACCGTCAACGGACGCCTCTACGAGCGCATCGCGCCGGTGCGCAAGACACTTGCCGACTTCCTGCGCGAGGACCTCGGCCTGACGGGAACCCACCTCGGCTGCGAGCACGGCGTCTGCGGCGCCTGCACCGTTCTGCTCGAAGGGCGTCCCGTCCGCTCGTGCCTGCTGCTCGCGGTGCAGGTCGACGGCGCCAGCCTGACCTCGATCGAGGGCATGGCGGGGCCGGACGGGCGGCTGCACCCGATCCAGCAGGCGTTCTGGGACAACCACGGGCTCCAGTGCGGCTTCTGCACGCCGGGCATGGTGCTCACGGCGGCCGACCTCCTTGCGTCGAATCCCGACCCGACCGAGCGCGACGTGCGTGAGCACATGGCCGGGAACATCTGCCGCTGCACCGGCTACCACTTCATCGTCGATGCGATCCTCGCCGCGGCCCGGCAGGAGGCAGCATGAGCGCGACTGCGGCAACTCCGCGTGCCGTGGGGGCGCGCGTGAAGCGGCGAGAGGATCCGCGGTTGCTAACGGGTCGCGGGCGCTACGTCGACGATGTGCGTGTGGCGGGAGTCCTGCACGCGGCGTTCGTTCGCAGCACGCAGGCACACGCGCGCGTGCGCGCGGTCCACGCCGCGGCGGCGCTCGACGTCCCGGGCGTCGTCGGCGTCTTCACGGGCGCCGATCTCGAGCCGTACGTGACGACGCCTCGCGCGGTCTGCACCGCGCCGGGCTACACCATGACCGGCTTCCCCGTCCTTGCCCGCGACAAGGTGCGGATGGTGGGCGAGCCGGTGGCGGTGGTGATCGCGGAGAGCCGCTACCAAGCCGAGGACGGGGCGGAGCAGATGCTGGTCGAGTACGAGGCGTTGCCGGTTGTCGCCGACGTGTCCGGCGCGCTCGCGGCAGGAGCCCCGGCCGTCCACGACGAGGCGCCGGACAACCTGTTCCTGCGGTACGAGGTCGAGTCGGGAGACGTCCAGGCTGCGTTTGCGGAGGCCGAGCACGTGATCCGCCTGGAGACGCGGAACCAGCGCTACTGCGCGGTGCCGCTCGAAGGCCGGGCGGTCGTCGCCGACTTCGACCCCGCGACGCACGAGCTCACGGTCTGGCTGTCGAGCCAGATTCCGCACGTCGCGCGCACTGGGCTTGCGCGCTTCCTGGGCCTGCCCGAGAGCCGGGTCCGCGTCATCTCACCGGACGTCGGCGGCGGTTTCGGCACGAAGGCCGTGCTCTATGCGGAGGAGCTCGCGCTGTCGGCGATCTCGCGACTGCTCGGCCGGCCGGTCAAGTGGACGAGCGACCGGCTCGAGGACCTGCAGTCGAGCTGCCACGGCCGTGAGCAGGTCCATCGAATCGAGGCGGCGGTTCGCGCAGACGGGCGCATTCTCGGATTGCGCGCCGAGATCTTCGCCGACTCGGGTGCGTACGCCTACTGGCCCTGGGGCGCCGGCACCGACGCCGCTCAGGCCGAGGAGGGCTTCACGGGCCCGTACGACATCCCGAGCTTCGCGCGTGTCACGCACGCAGTCATCACGAACAAGGCGCCGATGGGCCCGTACCGCGGCGTCGGGAAGGTGATGGCGTGCTTCTCGATGGAGCGCGTCGTCGAGCACGTCGCGACTGCGCTCGGCCTCGAGTCGTTGGACGTGCGCCGTCGCAACTTCGTGCAGGAGTTCCCGTATCGCACCGCCGGCGGCTTCAGGCTCGAGAGCGGCGACTACGCCCGCGCCCTCGACCTCGTCGCCGAGGCGCTCGAGTACGAGACGGTCCGCGCCGAGAACGAGCGCCTGCGGGCAGAGGGCCGCTACCGTGGGGTGGGCGTCTCGTTCGGAATCGAGCAGAGCGCGCACGGAGGCAAGTTCCTCGGCGGGAAGTCGCTCGAGATCGTCGCTGGCTACGACTCGGCGCTCGTCCGGGTCGAGCCGGACGGGCGGGTGACGGTCGCGGTCGGCTTGCACAGCCACGGCCAGGGACACGAGACGACGATCGCGCAGATCGCGGCCGACGAGCTCGGCGTCCCAGTCGACGACATCCGCGTCGTCTACGGCGACACGGCCGTCGCACCCTACGGGATGGGAACGTGGGCGAGCCGGAGCACGGTGTACTGCGGCGGCGCCACGATCCTCGCCGCGCGAGACGCGCGCGCGAAGATCGTGCGTCTTGGGGCGTCGATGCTGGAGGCGAACGAGGCGGATCTCGAGCTCTCGGACGGCGTCGTCCGAGCAGTCGACGCGCCCGGCCGCTTCGTCAGCGTGGCCGACGTCGCGCGGCGGGCGGCCCACGAGCCGCACCTATTGCCGGAAGGCGAGGAACCGGGGCTGGACTTCGTGCGTCACTACCAGGCGCCCGATCCGGGCAGCTTCGCGAGCGCCGTGCACGGGGCGCACGTCGAGGTCGACGTGCACACGGGCGAGGTCGAGATCGTACGGTACGTCGTCGTGGAGGACTGCGGCACCGTCGTGAATCCGACGATCGTCGAGGGGCAGGTTCACGGCGGTGTCGCACAGGGCATCGGCGGCGCCCTCTACGAGCGCGTGGTGTACGACGACGAGGGGCAGCTGATCAGCGGAAACCTGGTTGATTACCTGCTTCCGGGCTTCACCGAGGTGCCGCGGATCGACGTCATTCATCTCGAGTCGCCCTCGCCGCACACGCTCGGAGGCTTCAAGGGCATGGGCGAAGGCGGTGCGATCATGTCACCCGGCGCGATCGTCGCGGCCGTCAACGACGCGCTGTCGCCGTTCGGGATCGTGGCCGACCACACACCGCTGACGCCCGACTGGATCCTGAGCGAGCTCGCCCGAAGCTGGGGCGAGGCGACGTGACCGTGCTCGCCCGGGTCCTCCGTGTGAGGCGTCCGGACCCGTCCGCCGATCCGCGGCTCGAGGCGACCGGCATCAAGGTGCACTTCGAAGGGGTCCGCGCGGTGGACGGCGTCGACATCACGCTCGAGCGGACGGAAATCCTCGGGCTGATCGGCCCGAACGGCGCGGGCAAGACGACGCTCGTCAACGCCCTCAGCGGCTTCCAGCGGCCGACGGCCGGGAAGGTCACGATCGGCGGCGCCGACGTGACCAGCTGGCCTCCGGAGCGGCTGGCGCGCCGCGGCTTGAGTCGCACCTTCCAGAACATCCGCCTCTTTCCCTTCCTCTCGGTGTACGAGAACGTCGAGGCGGGCGCACTCTCGACCGGTATGCGGCGGCGCGCGGCGACGCGTTGGACGGACGAGCTGCTCGACCGCTTCTTTCTCGGCGACAAGCGGGCGTACGACGCGCGCGCCCTCCCATACGGCGACGAGCGCCGGCTGGGCATCGCGCGGGCGCTCGCGACCAAGCCGCGTTTCCTACTCCTCGACGAGCCCGCGGCGGGTCTCAACGAGGTCGAGAGCGGGGAGCTCGCGCGCTCGCTACGCGAGATTCACGGGACGTTCGGCTGCGGACTGCTCGTGATCGAGCACGACATGGCAGTGATCATGAGCCTCTGCGATCGCATCCAGGTGCTGGACTACGGGAAGACGATCGCGATCGGAACGCCCGTGGAGATCCGAAAGGACCCCGCAGTTCT
>Ga0070731_10002258_pt1 | contig 18587 bp, 19 predicted proteins | sample Coa_R1_2_FD_66448 | JGI IMG/M metagenome (GOLD analysis project Ga0070731, IMG submission 66448) | Surface soil microbial communities from Centralia Pennsylvania, which are recovering from an underground coalmine fire - Coalmine... | ecosystem: Environmental > Terrestrial > Soil > Unclassified ... | reverse complement strand
AAGCCACCAACGCCGAGCGGCGATACGCATGCCTCGGCGCCGCCCGCAAGCATCACGTCGGCGTCGCCATACTTGATGAGCCGAACGGCCTCGCCGATGCTGTGATTGCCGGTCGAGCACGCGCTGATCGTGCCGAGGTTCGGTCCCTGCAATCCATAGTGGATCGAGGCGAGCCCGGCCACCATGTTGCCGATCGAGCCCGGCACGAAGAACGGCGAGATCTTGCGCGGTCCGCCCGTCAGATACGCGTCATGCGTCTCCTCGATCAACGGCAGGCCGCCGATGCCCGAGCCGATGCAGACGCCGATGCGCTCCTTGTCGCCGGCGAAGTCCTCGAGGCCGGCGTCGCGCATCGCTTCCATCGTCGCGACGAGGCCGTAGTGGATGAACGTGTCGTAGCGGCGCGCCTCCTTCGCGGAAAGCCAGCGCGACACGTCGAAATTCTTCACCTCACCCGCGATTCGCGACGCAAACGCGCTCGCATCGAAGCGTGTGATCGGACCGATACCGCTGCGGCCCGCGACGATCGTCGGCCACGCTTCGAGGACGCCGATGCCGACCGGTGAAACGATGCCGAGCCCGGTGACGACGACGCGACGTAACATGTCAGGAATCAGGAATCAGGGGACAGGAATCAGTCGCGGCGATGTCTCCGGCGGCGCGACACGTGTCGCGTTGCAATGGCCGAGACCTGGACGGCGCGAAGGCGCGGGTGCGTCCGTGCGCGCCCCCGCTGATGAACCGTTACTTCTTAAGATGCGCGCCGACGTAGTCGATCGCCTGCTGCACCGTGGTGATCTTTTCCGCGTCGTCGTCGGGAATCTCGGTTTCGAATTCCTCTTCGAGCGCCATGACGAGCTCGACCGTGTCGAGCGAATCGGCGCCGAGGTCGTCGACGAACGATGATTCGTTCTTGATCTCCGCCTCGTTGACGCCGAGCTGCTCGGCGACGATCTTCTTGACGCGCTGTTCGACGTTATCCATGCATTTCCTCCCCAGCGAAGGGTCCGGGACCAAAGCCGGCGGATTTTACCAGAGCGAGGGCGTCGCTGCGCGAGTTTCGTGGGCGCCGTGCGCGCAACGCGGACGCTTCATGCAATGCATCGCCTCGCGTTCGCCGAGCCCGACTCACGGCATCAGCATGCCGCCGTTGACGTGCAACGTCATGCCGGTGATGTACGCGGCACGCGGGCTCGCGAGGAACACGACAGCGTTCGCCACGTCTTCCGGCGTGCCGAGGCGTCCGAGCGGAATCCTCGAAACGAGCGCCTCGCGCTGCGCCTCCCCGAGCGCGCGCGTCATGTCGGTGTCGATGAAACCGGGCGCCACGCAATTGACGGTGATGTCACGGCTGCCGACCTCGAGCGCGAGCGACTTCGTGAATCCGACCAGCGCCGCCTTCGCGGCCGCATAGTTCGTCTGCCCCGCGTTGCCCGACGTCCCGACGACCGAGCCGATCTGGATGATCCGGCCATGTCGCGCCTTCATCATCGGCCGAAGCACGCTCTTCGCGAGGCGAAATGCCGGCTTGAGATCGATGGCGATGATCTCGTCCCAATCCTCGTCTTTCATGCGCACGATTAGGTTGTCGCGTGTGACGCCCGCGTTGTTGACGAGAATGGCGATCGGACCGTGACGTGCGTCGATGTCCTTGACGAGCGCATCGATCGCCTCGCCATCGCGTACGTCGAGCTTCGCACCTTCCGAATTCGCATCGATCCTGCGCAAATGCTCAGTGATCGATCGCGCGCCTGCGTCGGTCGTTGCGGTGCCGATCACGCGCGCGCCGGCGCTCGCGAGCGCAGACGCGATCGCGCGTCCTATGCCGCGCGTGGCGCCGGTGACGAGCGCGACGCGTCCGGCAAGCTCGCGTTCGATGGTGTTCACGCGTGACGTCCCGATCGGCTACGCGGCAAGCGCTGCCCGCGCTTCGGCCAACGCGGCCCCGTCCGTCAATGGGTACACCGTGAGCCGATCGTCGATACGTCGCGCGAGCCCCGCGAGCACCTTGCCGGGGCCGCACTCGACGATGCTCGTCACGCCATGCGCGACGAGCCATTTGACGATATCCGTCCAGCGCACGGGGCTCGCGGCCTGGCGCGCAAGCGCCGCGCGAATCTCGTCCGGCGCGTCATGCGTTTCCACGTCGACGTTGTGTACGACCGGAATCGACGGTTGCGCGATGTCGATCTCGGCGAGGCGCTGTGCGAGCCGGTCGGCGGCAGGCTTCAAAAGCGAGCTGTGAAACGGCGCCGACACGGGAAGGAGCACCGCACGTTTCGCACCGCGCGCCTTCGCCGCGACCATCGCACGTTCGACCGCGCTCTTGTGTCCGGCGATGACGATCTGTCCCGGCGCATTGAAATTGACGGGCTCGACGATCTCGCCTTGCGCAGCATCGCGGCACGCTTGTGCAACGGCATCGTCATCGCCGCCGACGATCGCCGCCATGGCGCCGAGGCCCGCCGCCACCGCGTCCTGCATCGCCTCGGCGCGAAAGCGTACGAGCGGCACCGCGTCGCGAAACGCGATCGCGCCGGCCGCGACGAGCGCGCTGTATTCCCCAAGGCTGTGGCCGGCAACATAGGAAGGCATCGCGCCGCTCGCTTCGCGCCACGCGCGCCAGACGGCGATCGCCGCGCTCAGCATGACGGGTTGGGTGTTGCGCGTCAGGTTCAGCGTCTCCTGCGGTCCTTCCCGCACGAGTTGCCACAAGTCGTCGCCGAGCGTTTGCGATGCTTCGTCGAAGCTGGCGCGAACGATCGGCACGTCGGCGAAGCCGTCCATCATGCCGACCTGTTGCGACCCCTGCCCGGGAAATACGAATGCAATGGTCATGTTGGCTCTACCAACGCAGCAGCACCGATCCCCATGTGAAGCCGCCGCCGACGCCGACGAGCATCAGGTGCTGTCCCGCGCAGATGCGTCCATCGCGCGCGGCGACGTCGAGCGCGAGCGGGATCGATGCGGCAGACGTGTTCGCATGCGCGTGGACGGTGGAGATCACGCGCTCGGGCGAAAGCCCGAGCTTCTTCGCGGTCGCGTCCATGATGCGGATGTTCGCCTGGTGCGGGATCAACCAGTCGATGTCGGACGCCTTCATCCGATTCGCCGCGAGCGCCTCCTCGGCCGCTTCCGCGAGCACCTTGACGCCGAACTTGAATACCGCATGCCCATCCATGCGCACGAACGGCGTGCCCTGCACCGCGCCGCGGCTCACCTGCCCCGGCACGCACAGAATGTCCTTGTAACGGCCGTCCGCATGCAGATGCGACGAAAGAATGCCGGGCGCATCGGAAGGCAACAGCACGACCGCGCCTGCACCGTCGCCGAAGAGGACGCACGTGCCGCGATCGCTCCAATCCAGAATGCGCGAGTAGATCTCCGCGCCGACGACCACCGCGTTTCGCGCCATGCCGCTCGTGATCATCCGATCCGCGATCGCAAGCGCGTAGACGAATCCCGAGCACACCGCCTGTACGTCGAACGCCGGGCCGCCGTTCGCGCCGAGCTTCGCCTGCAGGATGCACGCCGTCGACGGAAATACGACGTCGGGCGTCGTCGTCGCGACAATGATCAGGTCGATGTCGCTCGGCGCGAGCGACGCTGACGCGAGCGCGGCGCGCGATGCGAAGAATGCGAGATCCGACGTCTGTTCTCCATCCGCCACGACGTGGCGTTGCCGAATGCCGGTGCGCGTACGAATCCACTCGTCGCTCGTGTCGATCTTTTGCGAAAGCTCGTCGTTGGTGATGATGCGCGACGGCAGGTACCGGCCGGTGCCGGCGATCCGGCTATGCATGCGCACGCAGCGGACCGGACGCATCGCGATCAGGTCCGGTCGCGCCCGAAGGCGTCTCGGCGATCCGCTGGGCGATGCGATCGAGGACGCCGCGCTCGACTTCGGCGTACGCGCGCGAAAGTGCCGTCGCGAACGCGAGTCGGTCGGCGCCGCCATGACTTTTCACCACGACGCCGCGCAAGCCGACGAGCGTCGCGCCGTTGTAACGGCGCGGATCGATGCGGCTGCGAAATGACATCAGCACCGGATACACGACCGAAGCGGCGAGCCTTGTCACGAAATTGCGCGTGAACTCGGCTTTCAGGAACTCGTAGAGCATCAGCGCGAGTCCCTCGGAGGTCTTCAGCAGCACGTTGCCGACGAAGCCGTCGCATACGACGACGTCGGTCGTGCCCTTGTAGATGTCGTCGCCTTCGACGTTGCCGACGAAGTTGAGCGGCGACGCCTTCAAAAGCTCGGCCGTCTCCTTGACCACATCGTTGCCCTTGATATCCTCCTCGCCGATGTTCAGGAGCCCGATCGTCGGCCGCTCGATGCCGTCGATGGCGCTCACGAGCGCGCTGCCCATCGCGGCGAACTGGACGAGTTGCGCCGGCGTGCAGTTGACGTTCGCGCCGAGGTCGAGCACCAGCGTGTCGCCGAAGCGCGTCGGAAGCTGCGACGCGATCGCCGGGCGATCGATGCCGGGCAATGTCTTCAGCACGAAGCGCGCGATCGCCATCAATGCGCCGGTGTTGCCAGCGGAAACGCATGCGTGCGCGACGCCCTCCTTGACGAGGTTGATCGCGACGCGCATCGACGAATCCTTCTTCTTGCGAAGCGCGTCGGCGGGCGGCTCGTTCATGTCGACGACTTCGCTCGCGGTTCGCACGTCGATGCGCTCGCGCAGGTGCGGACGCGCCTTCGCGAGCGGCGCGTCGAGCGTCGCGTTCGTGCCGACCAGCACGACGCGCGCATTCGGCGTCGACGCGAGGAAGTCGAGCGCGGCGGGCACGGTTACCAACGGGCCGTGATCGCCGCCCATCGCGTCGATCGCTACGGTAACGATCTGTGGCGACATGCGCCGTATCAGCCGTCGGTGCTTGCGTACGCGCTTACTCGTCGTCCTTCGTCCGCACGACCTTCTTGCCGCGGTAATAGCCGCTCGGGCTGATGTGGTGGCGAAGATGCACTTCGCCGCTCACCGGCTCGACGGCGAGCGGCGGCTTCGACAGAAAATCGTGCGCGCGGTGCATGCCGCGCTTCGACGGTGATTTCTTGTTCTGCTGGACTGCCATCATGGTCTCCTATTGAATGATCGTGCCGTCGCAGGCGCCCTCCGGATGCCGAGGCGCGAAAGGCAGCGTCAGCAAGAGCTCGTCTTCGACCAGCGCGAGCGGATCGGTGGGTCCGGATGCGTGAACGACTTCCAAGCTGCTGACCGCGTCGAGCGCGGCGACTTCCTCCTCGTCGTGCGCGAGAAGCACCTCGGTCGCGTGGTCGACAGGCCACACGAAATCCGCGAGGCAACGCTGGCACGTCAGCGATACGGCACCCTTCAACGCAATCCGAAGCGCGGGTCGGCCGGACACATCGGTGAAGCCCTCGATGCGCCATCCGATGGTCGCGGGTCCGTCGGAAAGCAGATCCGCGATGCGCGGCAGCGCGTGTGCGGCGACGTTTCCTTCGGCGACACCCTGCTCCGCGGCGAGACGAAATGCATCGAACCTCCCCGCGGAACGCTTGCCGCGCGACACCATCGCCGCCAACCTCGACCCGGCGCCCTCGCGCGGAAGCAAACGTCCGTCGCGCGGCCGAACGAAAAACGTAAAATCATACCGCCTCCGTCGCAGGCTGTCAAAAATTGCGAGCAAAAACAATGGAGAAGGCACCACAACTCGTGCTCGCCTCGACGTCGATCTACCGCGAGGCGTTGCTTGCGCGCCTCGGCATCACGTTCACGACCGCGGCGCCCGGCGTCGACGAAACGCCGCTTCCCGGCGAAGCACCGGCCAGGACCGCGTGCCGGCTCGCCGAGGCAAAGGCGCGCGCGGTGGCGGCGCGAATGCCGGGTGCTTTGGTGCTCGGATCGGATCAGATCGCGGATGTCGACGGAATGGCGGTCGGCAAGCCGGGCAATCACGAAACGGCGGTTCGCCAACTGGTCGCACTGTCCGGGCGCTCGGTCGTCTTCCATACCGCGGTCGCACTTGCGAACGCTGCGACCGGTCGATGCGAGGTGCGCCTCGTCGACGTGACGACGAAATTCCGCTCGCTAACGCGTGCGGCGATCGACGCGTATCTGTTGCGCGATGCGCCCTACGATTGCGCGGCCTCGATCAAGGCCGAGACGCTCGGCATCGCGATCGTCGAATCGATCCGAAGCGACGATCCCACGGCGCTGATCGGCCTGCCGCTCATCACCGTCGTCGATCTGCTGCGCGCCGAAGGCGTCGACGTAATCGCGAGCGCTGCGCCGTAGGAGAACGCGTACGAAGCGCGGAACCCTGTATCTCGTTCCGAACCTGCTCGGTGTCGTGGCGCCGGACGACGTGCTGCCGAAACGGACGATCGACGTCGCGCGCACGCTTCGCCATTGGGTCGTGGAAACGCCCAAGGTGGCGCGTGCGTTCCTCAAATCGCTCGACCACGTCGATCCGATCGCGACGCTCGACATCGTGCCGATCGGAACCGGCGACGACGCTACGAAGCACCCGCTGGAAACGCTCGCATCAGGGATGGACATCGGCATGCTTTCGGATGCCGGTTGTCCCGGCGTTGCCGACCCCGGCGCCTTGCTCGTCGAGGCGGCGCACGCGCAGGCCGTTCGCGTCGTGCCGCTCGTCGGCCCGTCGGCGATCCTGCTCGCGCTGATGGCCGCCGGCATGAACGGGCAGCACTTCTGCTTCCACGGCTATTTGCCGGTCAAAACTGACGCGCGTGCCGACGCCTTGCGCCGCATCGAGCAGGCATCCCGCACGCAATCGCGCACCGAGCTTTGTATCGAGACGCCCTATCGCAACGCAGCGCTGCTTCGCGCGATGGCCGATACGCTGTCTTCGCGAACGAACATTTGCGTCGCCGCCGATCTGACGCTCGCGACCGAAACGATCGAGCGCAAGACTGCATCGCAGTGGCGCGGCGACGATGCGCGGCGCTTCGATCGCCGGCCCGCGATCTTCCTGCTGCAGGCGTAGGCAGGCGCCCCGTTACGTCGTCGCCTCGTCCTCGGGCCAGTTCTTGATGTAGCTCTTGAGCATCCGGTTCTCGAAGCTCTGGTCCTCGTAGACCGCCTTCGCGACGTCGTGGAATGAAACGACGCCCTGCAATGTCGTCCCGTCCATCACCGGGACATAGCGCGCGTGACGTTCGAGCATGATCCCTCGCAACTGCATCACGTCGAGGTCCGGCGCGGCGGTCAGCGGGTCGCGCACGTAGATATCGTGAACCGCCGCGTCGCCGAGCGAGCCGCCGCGCGCAGCGAGCGCCTTCAGCACCTCGGCGAAGGTCAGCATGCCTACCATGCGGCCGCGGTCCATGACGACCAGCGAGCCGATGTCGTGCTCGGCCATTACCTCGACCGCCTGCAGCAGCGATTGCGCCGGCGGCGTCGTGAACAGGGCATTGCCCTTGATCCGCAGGATTTCGCTGACGAGCATGGCAACCTCCTTTCCCTGCTTCGATGCAGTCGAGGTTACTCCTGCAACAGCGGCATCGGCAACGGCACTTCGCGCGTGGAACGCGCGCCCGTTCGCCAGGCGAGATACAACACGGCAAGCGTGAGGATGGCGAAGAGCCCGGTCGTTGCAATGCGCGACAACTGCGCGAGCATCGAAAGCGCGCCGCTGGAAAGCCCGGCAAATGCGAGACCCACCACCGGAATCACCGGCGCGCCGCAGCCCATCACCGTGCAGCCGCCGGTGGAAAGTCCGAAAACGCTCGCGAACGCACCCGCGATGCCGCCGCGCTTTGCAGTCACGCCCGCGCTCGACGCCGAGCGGCGATTCAGAACGAGCGCGAAATAGAGTCCGAACAGAAGCGAAAGCGCGATTATGCGCAGCAGATCCGACACCGTGACCGCGAATCCCCAATCGACCCCGCCGAACGGGCTGTCGGCGCTGAACCAGAACAACGCGAGATCGGAGAGAAAGCGAAGCTTCGTCGACCAGTCGATCGAACCGTTCGCGATGTACGCGGGCAAGTCGTGAAGCCAGGCGTTGAACGTGAAATAGTCGAACGGCTTGCGAACGATCGAAAGGACGATCGGTGGCAGGAAGAGGTCGACGGCGAACACCACCGCGGCGACGCCGACCAGCACGCGGGGACGCGCCCGAATCGCCCCGGCGATTCCCCGCACGATGGCTTCCAATGCGTCGCGCATCGACTGCCGCCGCCTCCCTTAGAAGCTCTGCAAATCACGCCGCAAAGAGATGACTTGACAGCGTGAATTGGTCGTATTATAGGCGCCCGGCGCTTTTGGAATCCGCCAAGGCGCCCGTCTTCCGCGGTGCTCAACTTCACGAGGAGGAGGCACACATGGCTGGTTCGATCGATCGTAGGGATTTCCTGCGCAGCCTCGGCGTCGGCGCCGGGGTGACGCTCGGCGCCGCGGCGGGATCGATTCCGCTGATCGGCGCGGCGCAAGGACAGGAAATGAAGCCCAAGGGCAACATCCCGAGCACGCCGTACAAGATCGGGCACATGACATTCTTCACCGGCCCGGCCGCGATTCTCGGCGAGCCGATGTACAAGGGCCAGGTGCTCGCGGCCGAGGAGATCAATGCGCAGGGCGGTTTTCTCGGCAAGCGCAAGCTCGAGGTGCTGAAGGCCGACGAGGCGGCTGGCGTCGATGGCAACGTCAAGGAGCTTCGCAGGCTCAAGCTGCAGGAGAAGGTCGACTTCTTCTGCGGCATCACGTCGAGCGGCAACACGCCGGCGCTCGGCCCGGTCGCGGAAGAGTTGAAGGTGCTGACCATCTTCATCGACGGCTGCACGGACTTTCTGTTCGACAAGGCGGTGCCGAACCCGCACTACATCTTCCGCATCACGAACATCCAGTCGGCCGACGGCGCGACGACGGCGCTCGCGGTGGCGCAAACGTGGCCTGACGTCAAGAAGATCGCACACATCCATCCCGACTATTCCTACGGCCGCAACGCCTTCGATCACTTCAAGGTGATCATGAGCAAGCTGATGCCGAAATCGGAAGTCGTCTCGGAAGGCTGGCCGAAGCTCGGCACGACCGATTTCAGCTCGCACATCACGAAAGCCATCGCCTCGAAGCCGGATCTCCTTGTGTCGTCGGTATGGGGCGGCGACTACGTGGCGATGTACAAGCAGGCGCTGCAGTACGGCCTGTTCGACAAGATGAAGGTCGCGACCACGCTGGCGCTCGGCACAGCGCCGCATGCGCTCGGCAAGGACCATCCGGAAGGCGTCATCGGCGGCTGCCACGCGAACTACTTCTTCACGTTCCCGGCCGGCGATCGCTGGCCCGCAAACAAGACGTTCGTCGAGAAGTACCACGCACGCTGGAAGGAATACCCGAACTTCCAGGCCGAGGGCGCTTACACGGCGACGTACATGCTGAAGACCGCGATCGAGAAGGCGAACCGGCTGATGGGCAGCTGGCCGGACGACGACGCCATCATTTCGCAGCTCGAGGGCATGGGTTACGCCGGGCCCGGCGGCTACGTGTACATACGGCCGGACAATCACCAGGGCTACAAGGACACGATCATCGGCTTCACGAAGAACGTGCCCGAGTATCCGTTCCCCGTCATGGATCCCGACCGGATCATCACGATCCCGATCCGCAACATCACGGCGCCACCCGGATGGCCGAAGGGCGAGCCGACGTCGACGTATACGTGGATCGAGAAGACCTGGCCGGCGGTGAAGGCATAGCGCGCAACCCGTTGCTTTCTTGACGATCCGCACCGACGCGGTTTCGACACGGGCGCCCTCGCGGCGCCCGTTTGTCGTGGATCGGGGCCGTCGCATGAAATCGTCGGCGTCGAAGCTCGCGTGCATGGCATCGCTTGCGATCGTCGCGTGCGCGGCGCGCGCGGATCACGAAGCGCCGTTCTATCCGTCGTTCTATCCGCAGGAAATCCGCATCGAAGCGCTCGGGCCCGCCGAAGCAGCGGAGGGATGGCCGAAGGCGCGCGTCCATGCATATGTCGGCGACGATCCATTCGCGGCAGGCATGCCGCCCGCCGATGCAACTGCCGTCGAATCGCTCGGATCGTTCGTCGTGCTGACGTTCGATCCTTCGCCGGGCAGGCGCGCAATGCCAAGCGCCGATGCGCGTTGCGACGCGGCGCGCGATGTCGCTCGTTCGCTCAACGCGGACGTTCGCGGCTTCGTTCGTCATCCGTATCCGGTGACGCCGTGGCATGCGGACTATCTCGATTACGCCGATCTCGCGGCGGATGCGAAAGCCGGCGGCGCGAACGCGAGCAGCGACTCGTCGGCGTTCGCGGGCTTGCGCGTACGCGCGATCGGGGCGCTCGCAAAAGCGCTTCTGCCCGCGACGCCGGCCGCGGATTCGAAGGCATGGGACGCAACGCTCGAATCGGTCGACGTCACGGAGCTCGCCGCCACGGAACGAGGACTTTGGCTTACATCGCCGTGGGTCAGGCAGGGCTGGTTTCAGGCGCATGCGCTATTGCGCAACGGTGTCAGCGGCGAGGCGGCGTCGCGCTCGGATGCCGCGTATCGAAAGCTCGTGTCGGGCGATTATCACGATCGGGTGGAGCGCATCAATCTCGAGCGCGCACTCGTCTCTTCGCTCCTCTCGAGCTGCGAGCGTACCGTCATCGGTTACGGCATGCGCCGCGAGTACTTCGATTCCGAGTATTCGCGCGGCGTCGAGAACATCGGCTTCGACGCGCAATCCGGTTTCGCCTCGCACATCTTTTCGCGCACGGCGAAGCTCAAGGATTTTCCGTGGAACGGATGGCTTCGCATCGGAACGCAGCGAAAGTCCGATAGCGCATGGAATCCGATCGGCGGCATGAACGATCCGTTCGCCCGGCTGGTTTGGTTCGCAGTGAGCGACCCGGCACTTCTGCCGGACCCGTATGGCGGTAGCTGGATCGCCAATCGCGTCAGCGTCGAGCCCCTCGCCGGTGGCCGCGCGGTGCCGATCCCCGCGGATGCGCTGCGTCCTGTCGAAGGCAGCGTAACCTGGCGAAGGGTTGGCGCCGGCAAGACCGCGCGGCAGGCACTGCGCTATTCGGTCGTCACGTCGGCGTTCCACGACGGCACCATGATGGACAAGGCCGACGTCCTCTACCCGTATGTCTTCGCGCCCCGCGTTGGCCTCGCGGGCATCAAGGTGCGCGAGATGCGCACGTTCACGCGCAACTACGGCGACGATCTCAAGTTCAGCTATCCGGTCGTCGTCATCGACGTGTATTTGACGACGCGTTCGGACGATCCGTGGGAAGCCGGGGCGATCGCGCCGCCGTGGTCGACGCTGCCGTGGCACGTGCTCGTTCTGATGGAGGAAGCTTCGATGCGCGGCATCGCCGCGCTTTCGCAGGAGGAAGCGCGCCGGCGCGGCATACCATGGCTCGACCTCGTCCGCGACCATGCGATGAACGAGCGCCTCGCCGCGCTCGTCGACCGCTTTCGCGACGAGCGCTACCGTCCCGCCGCCATCGCGTCGCTGGTGACTCCCGACGATGCGCGCGCCCGCTGGTCGGCGCTTCGCGCGTTCTACGCGAGGCACGGGCATTTCCTCGTGACGAATGGCCCGTACCGGCTCGATTCGTGGAGCGACGAAGGCGCCGTGCTCGCCGTGTTTCGCGATCCCAGCTATCCGCAGGGCGTCGGGGCGTTCGACGACTACGCTATTCCGAGGCGAGCCTACATCGCGAAGGTCGACGATCTCGGCGATCGGCTCGAAATCGCGGCCGACGTCGAGCGTATCTCCCGCTTCCAGCGCAGCTACGAGCTCATGCGCGTTCGCGTCGAAGCATCAACGACCGGCGCGAAGGACGCCGAGCGACCCGAATGCCGTTTCGTCGTGATTTCCGCTGACGGCCGCGTCGTGCGTGCAGGCATCGCTCCGTTCGGTCCGGGCGGGCGGTACGCGATCGATCTGCGAAAGCTGGGAGGAGCTGGCCCGTATCGCGTCGCGCTCGCGATGCTCGCCGCGCCGAACCGGGTCAGCGCCGAAACCACCATCCTCCTCGTCGATCCGGCGGCGACCTTGGCCGGGCGTCCCGCATCGCGGGCAGCCGCTGACAGGCGATGACGAATTCCGATTCCGGGGCTAGTATCGCGCCTGCGATAGCCCGGGCAGCCGGCGCGGACCAGGCAAGAACGCGGCAACGAGAGGGAGCGAGCACGAGACTGCGATGAGCGTCCTTCCGATCCATGTTCTCAACGCCCTGCTCTACAGCTCCGTGCTGTTCCTGATCGCCGGGGGCTTGAGCCTCATCTACGGGGTGATGCGCATCCTCAATCTCGCGCACGGCAATCTCTACGCGCTCGGCGCGTTCGTGACCGCGTGGGCGATTGGCATTGCGCTCGGCGCGGGCGCCCCGTCGTGGGTGTTGTTCCTCCTGCTGCCGCTCGGCGCCATCGTCGCGGCCGCCGTCGGCGCGATCATCGAAGGGACGCTGCTTCGCCCGTTCTACAAGCGTCCCGAGGAATATCAGCTCCTGATGACGTTCGGGTTGCTGATGATCCTCGAGGACCTGATTCGCCTGGTCTGGGGACCGAGTCCGTTGACGGCAACCGCGGTTTACTCGGCGTTCGGCAGCATCCCGATCGGTGACGGCGGCCGCTATCCCGCATATAACGTGGTCATCATCGGCGTGGGTGCGCTCGCGGCAGTGTTCCTATGGGCGTTCATCTATCGCACGCGCTTCGGCGTGTTCCTGCGTGCGACGTCGCAGGACAAGCGGATGGCATCCGCGCTCGGCGTCAACGTGAACTGGATCTACATCCAGGCCTTCACGCTCGGCTGCTTCATGGCGGGTTTGGGCGGCGCGATCGTCGTGCCGAGCCAGTCGGCGGTGCTGGGCATGGGCGTCGACGCGCTCGTGCTCGCGTTCATCGTCGTCGTCATCGGCGGCCTCGGCAGCCTCGAAGGCGCGCTCGTCGGTGCGCTGATCGTCGGCGTCGTGCGCGAGGTGTTCATCAGCCTTTTCCCGGAGGTCGAGCTCGCCGTGCTGTACCTGATCGCCGCTTTCGTGCTGCTCGTTCGACCCGCTGGATTGTTCGGTCGCGCATGAGCGGAGCTCCATGAACACGCCGCCTTTCGCCGTTCCCTCGACACCGCTCCCGGTTGCGCCGAGCGCGGACGTTCATTCGACGCGGAAGATCCTCGCATGGATCGTCCCGGTGGCGATCTTCCTCCTCGCCGCGCCCTATGTCATCGATCCGTTCCAGACGCTCACGCTGACCTACGGGCTGGTCGCCGCGATCGGCGCGCTCGGCTTCAACCTGCTGCTCGGCTACACCGGATTGCTTTCGTTCGGACACTCGGCGTTCTTCGGCACCGGCGCGTACACGGTCGCGTTCATGGTGAAGTACCTGAAGGTGTTGTCGATGGAGCTCTTTCTTGCCGGCTCCGCGCTTACATCGGCGCTGCTGTCGGTTCTCTTCGGCTTCGTCTGCGTCCGCTATACGCGCATCTTCTTCGGCATTTTGACGCTGGCGCTGTCGCAGGTCTTGTGGAGCCTGGCGTTCAAGTTCTTCTGGGTGACGGGCGGAACCGACGGATTGCGTGCGCCGACGCCCACACTCCTCGGCATGCCGCCCGGCAACGACAAGATGGACTTCCTCGCGTACCGCTACTACTACTACGTACTCGGCGCGTTCGCGATCTGCACGTGGCTCATGTGGCTGATCGTCAACTCGCCGTTCGGCAAGGCGCTGCAGGCCATTCGCGACAACGAGACACGCGCCGAATTCATCGGCATCCGCATCCGGCGCTATCGCCTGATCGCGTTCGTGATCTCGGGCGTATTCACCGGCATCGCCGGCGCGCTGTGGGCTCCGCTCAACGGGCTTGCGAGCCCGGACATCCTCGTTTGGACATTCTCCGGCGAAATCGTGTTCATGACGGTCCTCGGTGGCTTCCGTACGTTCGTAGGCCCGATCATCGGCGCGATCGTGTTCACTTATCTGAAGACGTATGCGATCGGCTTCACCGTGTATTGGCAGCTCTTGCTCGGCACGGTGCTCGTCGTGCTGGTGCTCGTGCTGCCGACCGGGATCATGGGAGCGTTCGAAACGCTCGCGGCGAAGTGGCGGCATTCGCGCTCGAAGGTCGCATGAGCGCGAAGGGCCGCCCCGAGCGCGAATTAGCCCCGAAGCGCGAAGCGCGGAGGGTAGTCCAGTGACGACGATGCAGCCACTCCTCGCCACGCAGAAGCTCTGCAAGTCGTTCGGCGACAACCGCGCGGTCAACGCCGTCGATTTTCGCGTGAACGCGGGCGAAGTGCTCGCGCTGATCGGCTCGAACGGCGCGGGCAAGACGTCGCTCGTGAATCTCGTGAGCGGTCTCTACCGTCCGGACAGCGGGCGGATTCTTTTCGACGGACGCGACGTCACCGACCAGACGCCGTTTGATCGGATCAAGGACGGAATCGCGCGAAGCTTCCAGATCGTCAACCTGTTCGATCAGCTCACGTGCGCCGAGAATACCGCCCTCGCGATCTTCTCGCGCGACGGCAAGACACGGCGCCTCACGAATCTCGCAAGCCGCGATCACGCGGTCTGGGACGAGGCGCATGACGTGCTGCGCCGTTTCAACCTCGACCACACCGCGGCGATGCGCGCCGGCGCGATTTCGCACGGCGAACGCAAGCTCCTCGACGTCGCGGTCGCTTACGCGCTGCGGCCGAAGCTCCTGTTCCTCGACGAGCCCACGAGCGGTGTGTCTACCCGCGAAAAGGCGCCGATCATGGACATCGTGAGCTCGATCGTGCGCGCGGGCGGCATCACGATCGTGATCATCGAGCACGATATGGACATCGTGTTCCGCTATTCCGAGCGCATCGTCGTCATGCACCAGGGTACGATCCTCGCCGATGGCTCGCCGGACGAGATTCGCGCGAACGACGCGGTGACGACGACGCTGATCGGAACGCATCCGGGCGGCGAGCCGGCGGTCGCGGGAGCCGCGAATGCTTGACGTCCAGCGGATCGAGGCATACCGCGGTCCGGTGCAGGTGCTGCGCGGCGTGTCGCTGCGCGTCGATCCCGGCGAATCGGTCGTGCTCGTCGGGCGCAATGGCGCCGGCAAGACGACGACGATCGAAACGCTGATGGGACTTCTCCCCGCGCGCGCCGGGACGATCAGCTTCCGCGGCAGCGCGATCACGCGCGTGCCTGCTTATCGGCGCGCACGCCTCGGAATCGGCTACGCCCCGGAAGACGCCGGCATCTTCGCCGACCTGAGCGTTGCCGAGAACTTTCACCTCTGCGAGTGGCTGACCGAGCGCAACGCGAACGGCGCGAAGGGCAGCGCGAACGGCAGCATCGACGAGCGGATCTTCGGCGTGTTTCCCGAGGTCAAGGCCTTCATGAATCGTCGCGGGCTCAACCTGAGTGGCGGGCAGAAGAAGATGGTCGCCGTCGCGCGCGCGATGGCGCTGTCGCCGTCGATCCTTTTGCTCGACGAGCCGTTCGAGGGCCTCGCACCGGTCGTGGTCACGCGTTTCATCAGCGCCGTGAACAAGATCAAGGCGATGGGCATCTCGCTCCTGATCGCCGAGTCGAATCTGATGACTGCGGTGCGGATCGCCGATCGACTGTATGCCATCGATCGCGGCGAGATCATCTTCGAGGGCAGCCCGAAGAGCATCCTCGAAAACGACGCGGTGATGAAGACGCTGCGAGGTTGACGCCGCGCACCGGCGATCCGTCGTGAGGAAGGTCGGCTTCCGGCTCGTGATGGCCGTCGCGCTCGGCATCGCTAGCGTTGCGCGCGGCGGCCACGAATTCCCGATCTACCCGTCGTACTACCCGCATCTGATCTCGATCGCGACGATTACGCCCGATCGCGCCGCCACCGAGCTTGTCGCGGGCCGGATCCAGGCCTACGTCGGCGCGCAGCCCGCCTTCGCCGGCGCGATTCCCGAGGCGATCAAGCCGATCGAATCGCTCGGCGGGCTCGTCGTCGTGCGCGTCAATCCCGATTCGGCACGCGCGAAGGATCTCGCGGGGTCGTGCATGCTCGTGGACAGCGTCATGCGCGACATCGAAGGACACGCATCGGCATTCACGTTCCACCCGTATCCGATCACGCCGTTCGACGGCGACTATCTGTACCACGCCGATCTCGCAGAGGCTGCGCGCGCGCGGATCGGCAATCTACCTGATCCCGTTGCATCGCCGCCGCGCATCCGCGCATCCGAAGCGCTCGCGCACGCCGTGCCCGACTTACCGCGCGCGAATGGCGACGCGTGGGACGTCGCGATCGACGAGGTCGACGCCGACGCGCTCGTCGCGTCGTCGACGAAGGTCGCGGAAGGCACGATCGAGCCGCCATGGCGCCGATCCGCCTGGTATCGCACGCTGCTTCTGCTCGAGCCGGCCATCGACGACGCGAATCGCGCGACGCGCGTTCGCGCCGATGTCGCGCGACTCACGTCCGGCATCGCGACCGAGGTCGAGCGCATCAACGCCGAGCGGGAGCTGGTGTCATTGCTCACGCAAGGCTGCCGTGCGGCCGTCGCAGGCTACACGGTCAAGCGCGAATACGTGAACGCCGACTATTCGGCAGGCATCGAGAACATCGGCTTCGATTCGATCGCCGGCCTCGACTCGCCGATCTTCATCCGCACCGCGAAGCTCAAGGACTTTCCATGGAATGGCATCCTGTCGCTCGGCGTCGCGTCCGAACCGACCGCCGCGTGGAATCCGATCGCGGGCTTCACCGATCCGTTCGGGCGCCTGATGTGGTCGGCGATCGGCGATGCGGCGATCATGCCGTCGCCGAACGGTCCCGGATTCGTGCTCAATCGCACGTCGGACGTGCAGTGACGGCACAGCGCATGTCGCTACATCGCGACACCGAAAAGCGCCGGCACTCGCGACGTCGCGCGTTGAGGATCGTGGCCGCGATCGGTGCGGCAATCGCGATATCACGCGTGCATGCCGCCGCGGTTGCGTTCGACATACGCGTGCAAAACGGCCGCGTGCCGGGCGACATGCGCCTCGTCCGCGTCAAGGAAGGCGACGTCGTCACGTTGCGCGTGACGAGCGACCGGCCGCTCGATCTGCACCTGCACGGCTACGACATCGAATGGCGCGTGCAACCGGGTGTCACCAGCACGCAAACGTTCACCGCGCGCCTGACCGGACGATTTCCCGTTCACGCGCACGGCGCGAGCGCAACGAACGCGCACGACGATGCGCCGCTGCTCTATGTCGAAGTCTATCCGCGCTGAGCGCTTCTCGCGGGTCGTCGCCGCGGGTTGCGCGCTCGCACCCTTTGTAGCGACTGCCCACGGCTTTGGCCAGCGCTACGACCTGCCGCTGCCGCTTTCGCTCTATGTCGGCGGAGCCGCGGCGGCCGTCGCGCTGTCGTTCGTCGTCGTCAGTGCGTTCGTCACGCGCGCGCCGGCGGCCGATGCCAATGCGCGAGTGGAACTACCGGGATCGCTCGGACGCCTGATCGCATCGCCGATCGTTGCGCACCTGGCGGCGCTGATCGCACTTGCGCTCTTCGTCGTCACCGTCGTTGGCGGCTTCATCGGCAACGCCGATCCGTATCGCAACATCGCACCAACGATCGTCTGGATCATCGGCTGGGTGGGTCTCGCGTTCATCTCGGCGTTCGTCGGCGACGTGTGGTCGGTGATCAATCCCTGGCGCACGTCGTTCGATCTCGCACAACGCGCGCATAGGCGCGTAACGCGTCGCGAGCCCCGCGCATTTTTCCGCTATCCGGCCGCCCTCGGCGTCTGGCCCGCGTTCTCGCTGCTGCTCGCCTTTGCATGGATCGAGCTCGTCTATCCGAGTCCCGCCGTGCCGCGCCATATCGGATGGATGCTGATCATCTATTCGTCGATCGCATGGGCAGGCATGCTCGCGTTCGGCCGCGACGCATGGCTTGCGCATGGCGAGCTCTTTTCCGTTGTCTTCGGTCTCTTCGCCCGCTTCTCGCCGACAAGCGTTCGACACGCCGATCGGCAACGACGACGAGAAGCGACGCTGGCGCTGCGCTCCTTCGCGGCCGGGCTGCTCGATTCGCGGCCCGTCTCGACGTCGATGGTCGCGTTCGTGCTGCTCGTGCTGTCGACCGTGCTCTACGACGGCGTGCTCGGCACGCCGGAATGGACGATCGTCGAATCGTCGCTTCGCGCGGCGCTTCCGGCGTCGGGTGACGGCGTGGCGATCGCGATCAGAACCGTCGGCCTCGTTACGTTCTGGGCGCTCTTTTTCGGCGCGTATCTCGCCGTCTGCGCACTCGTGAGCAAGGCGGCACGGCGTCGGCGTTCGACCCGGGAATGCGCGCAAAGCCTCGCGCTGACGCTCGTGCCGATCGCGATCGGCTACTCGGTCGCGCATTACCTCGCGTATCTGATCATCGAGGGGCAGTACATCGTGCCGCTTCTCTCCGATCCATTCGGGTTCGGATGGGATCTCTTCCGCACGGCGGGATATCGCGTCGACGTCGGCATCGTCGGCGCACGCTTCGAGTGGTACGCAGCCGTCGCCGCGATCGTCGTCGGTCACCTGGTCGCCGTCTATCTCGCGCACGTGCGATCGATCGCGCTTTTCGGCGCGAGAGGCGATGCGCTGCGCTCCCAGATACCGCTCACCGCGCTGATGG
>Ga0070731_10002256_pt1 | contig 18598 bp, 17 predicted proteins | sample Coa_R1_2_FD_66448 | JGI IMG/M metagenome (GOLD analysis project Ga0070731, IMG submission 66448) | Surface soil microbial communities from Centralia Pennsylvania, which are recovering from an underground coalmine fire - Coalmine... | ecosystem: Environmental > Terrestrial > Soil > Unclassified ... | reverse complement strand
TACGGTGGAATTAATTATGGCTTTGGTTATGGCGGCGTCGGTTTCTGGGGTGGACGTTGGGAAGGTGAACACTTCCTGTACAACACAGCCGCATGGCACGTGGGCGCCGGGTTTCACGGCGTGTACGAGGATCGCGCCTTTATCCATCCCGGCGAGTACAACCACGCCAGCTTCAACGGCGAGGGCGGCATCCGCGCCTTTCCAAACGCCGGGGAACGCGCCGCGATGCGCGAGGAGCATGTCGGGCGGACGGAGGATCAGGCCTCGCAGCAACGTTACGCCCGAGTTGATAAGAGCAATTATGCGGCGGTTAACCACGGGACTCCCGCTCACCCGGAGGGTATGGGCGTGAACGCACGCCAGGATCGCCAGCAGAATCGCATCAATCAGGGAGTTCATTCCGGGCAGCTCACGCGGGGTGAAACTTCGCGCATCGAAGGCAACGAAACCGCCATTCACAACGAAGCGCGAGCCGATCGCCAGGCCAACGGCGGCCATCTGACCGGCGCAGAGCACAATCAGATCGAGCATCAGCAAAATCGGGAGAGCCGTCAGATTTACCGCGACAAGCACAACGCCAGGACCGATGCACACCCCGCAGGCGGTGCAAGAGGCGGGGAAAAGAAATAGCTGTGGCCGTCCCGGCTTGCGCGGCCGCGAGCCTACTGTGACGTCACAGCCTTTAGATAGCGGTAATAAAAATCCACTCCTTTGTAGAAGGACTCGACGCCCAGCCTCTCATCGCGACCATGGGCGCGGATGTCGTCGCGGTCAACGGCGGTGCCCGCGATTCCGTAGGTCGGTATGCCCACGCCCATGGTGTAAATGCCGTCGGAGGCGCCGGTGGCCATGTCGGGAATCACGGGCGTGCCGGGCCACATCTCTGTGGTGATTTTCTCCAGCGGCCCAAAGACGTCGCGGCGCAGCGGCGGAGGCGCGAAGCTTTTCCTGTCTGGAGCGCGATCGGAAATGTCGCCCTGGTCGCTGACGTAGCGCACCGTAATTTGCGGATCAGCTAGAATTTCGATCATTTGTTGGCGAATTTCTTCCGCGGAATGCCCGGGCTCGATACGGCAATTCACGACGGCTTCGGCGCGCTGAGGCAAAGCATTGTTGGCGTGGCCGGCGTTGAGGCGCGTGGCAACGCAAGTGGTGTGAAGCGTCGAGTTGTCGATTGCATCGCGCGAAAGCCGCGCCACCGCATCCATATCGGGCGGATTCTTGAGCATGGCCCTCATGTCGGCCGCGCGCTCAAGTGTTTCCACCCGTGCCATGCGCTCGTAGTAGGCGCGCGTTACCTCGTTGAGTTCGAACGGAAATTGATAGCGCTGCAACCGCGCGAGTCCGTTCGCGAGGGAGTAAATGGCATTGTCGGGCCGGGGCAGCGAGCCGTGGCCGCCGGGATTGGTTGTCGAGAGCTGAAAATCCGCATATAGCTTCTCGGTGGCGTCCACCGTCATCATGACGGGCTTACCGTGATCGCCCAGGATGCCGCCGCCGTCGTGGTTGAAGACCATTTCGGCGTCCACCAGATCGCGATGGTTCTTGAGCAGCCAGTCGACGCCGTTCGATTTGCCGCCTTCTTCATCCGCGGTAAGCGCCAGAATGATGTCGCGGTCGGGGGTGTAGCCCTCTTTTTTGAAGCGGAGCAGCGTGGTGACCATGATGGCGTCCCCGCTCTTCATGTCCTGCGTGCCGCGTCCGTAGTAAAAACCGTCCTTCTCCACAAAGGTGAAAGGATCGGTGGTCCAGTCTTCGCGGCGGGCCTCGACCACATCCAGATGGCCGATCAGCAGGAGCGGCTTGTGCTTTCCCGTCCCGTGCAGCCGCACGACCAGATTCTTCTTGCGATCGTTGGGACCAAGGATGTGCATGTCGGCCTCCGCGAATCCCGCCGCCCGAAAGCGCTGCGCCATGGCTTCGGCAGCCGCCGTCACGCTGCCCACGGAGTCGGTGGAATTGATCTCGATCAGTTGCTGAAAGATGTCATGTGAGAGCTTCCGTGTGGCGTCGTCAATTTGCGCATTCGAAGCAGGCGCGAAAAACAAAAAGGCCAAGAAAAATGAACTGCACACGACAAACCGTTTGTGAGTGTTCAATTGCGTTCCCTCCGGCGGCTGAATCACGAATTTGTCGGGTTCGCGAAAATCACACACATCATACCTTTCGGGCTTCAAGTTTGACTCTTTCGGCGATAGACGAGCCAGGCTGTCACTACCACGGCCAGCGTTCCCGCCGCGAGTTTACCCTCGAACAGCCAGACATTGGCGATTTCAGCAGGCGGTACCACAGCGCAAAGCATTGCCAGCACGGTGATCGCTCCGCCGGATACCGCGCTCAGCCTCTTGCCGGCTTTCCATGCGCTGCCGAAGATGTAGAGATAGGGCAGAAACCCTGTGATGACCATCAGGGACACCATCTCATCGTAGGCGGCTCGAAGAGTGTCGCCCAGCTGATAAGCGCCGAGCAGGAAAGTCGCCACGAGTCCAAGCAATAGAATGGAAACGTAAGGCGTTCCCCATCGCGGATGAACCTTGCCGAACGCAGCGGGGAGCAGGCGGTCCACTCCGGCGGCAAACGGCAGCCGCGAGGTTGCTGTGCCGAGTCCGCCGACGAACCCGACCCCGCTCGCCACCACCAACAGCGCGATAAGCGGGGAGAGCCAGCTCGCGCCCAATAGCATGCCCGCGGAATCTCCCACCTCCGCGAAACCATTCAGCTCGCTGATGTGATCGGGCGAAAGCACTACGAGAAAAGCAACCGTTGCCGACACGTAAAATGCCGTCGCGAACCCCGTGGCAAGCCAGCCCGCCTGGCGCATTGTCCGCTCTGGGTCGCGAATCTCTCCCGCCATCATGCCGGGCCCTTCCATGCCGGAAGTGGCATAGGCGATCGCGGCCCAGAAATTTACGGTTCCCCAGCTCCATTTGGGAAGGATGTGCATCGGTGTCGCCGAGCCGCGGCGCAACCACACCATCCAGGCCGCCACGACCAGCAGCAACCCTACCGCCCACGTGGCCAGGGCTCCGATGTTTTCCGTCCACTTGCCGATCTTCAGGCCGACGAGGTTCGAACCGAGTGCGATCCAGATCATCGCCACCGTTGCGGCGAGAAGATAGAAACGGTTGTCGCCAAGTCGGGCGACCCATGGACCGAACATGGAGAAGCCGACCTTCATGTATAGAAGCGCCGCCGTCGGAAACAAAAACGCGATGCTGATCCAATAGACCCAGAAGCAGAGAAAGCCGGGCCACGCACCGAAATCCCTTCGGGTCCAAAGATATAGCCCGCCCGCCTCGGGGTATTTCGCCACGAGTGTTGCCACGGCAACGGCTAACGGCGCCATGAAGAACAGCGCGGCCAAAAGCCATAGTGTGACGGAACCTGGTCCGGCATGCGCCGCAATGGGAATCCATCGCGCGGAAGTGACGCAGGCTACGGCAAACAGCGCGAGGTCACGCAATCCGAGTTCGCGCCGGAGCGCGGGGTTGGGAGACATATTCAAGCGGAATATCTTCCTTCGCAGTAGACGCGAACCTGGAAAAAACTGCCCTCTCAGTCCCGAAGTGCGCGGGACGGAGAGGCCTCTACAAATCCGTAGCGCATTTCTGCAGTTGACTTGTAGAGGCAGCCCGATTTTTGGGCTGGCAGCTTTTCGCTTGATCCGTGTTCAAACTGATGCGCGGCCAAGGACCGCCATTGCGGCATTGCGACCGTTGATGCCGATCACGCTGCCCCCCGGATGCGTGCACGCTCCGCATAAGTAGACGCCGGGCATGGGCGTGCGCGCCGAAAGCCGCTTTGACCACATGTATGGTGGCAGACACTCACCCTGAAAGATGTGGCCCCCGGTGAGTCCGACCTTCCGCTCGATATCCGGGGGACCAAGTACCTGCGCATTGATGACGGCGCTGTCGATATTGGAGCAGAAGCGGGCCAGTGATTTGAGCGCGAGCTGGCGGACTTCCTCGCGCCGCTCGTCCCAGCTGCCGCGCGCAAACTTGTACGGGACATACTGCGCAAAGACGCTCATGGTGTGCTGCCCGTGTGGTGCCACGGCCGAATCATGGACGCTCTGGAAGTACAACTCGCACCACAGATGCTGAGGCAATTCGCCGCGGCGCGAGGCGGCAAATGCGGCTTTCCATTCGGATTTGGTGAGCGGCGTGTTGATTTGTCCGTAGTGGTGAGGCGCGTCCGTCCCGGGCCGCGCCGTGAAATTTGGCAACTCGCCGAGCAGCACGTTTAGCTTCACAGTGCAACCCTCGATCGGAATCTGTTCGACGCGCTCGCGCCACGCCGGATCGGCAGATGGGCCGAGGAGCCGCAGCGTCTGCCGCGGGTCCGCATTCGAGATCACGACTGGCGCAGGGATGAATTCGCCTCCTTCGAGGAGTACGCCTTCGCCTGGCATGATCTGAGCGACAGGGACACCTGTGGCGACCACCGCGCCTGCTTCCCGCGCGGCGTCGCAAAAGTAAAACGAGATCATGCCCATGCCGCCTTGCACGTAGCCCCACATGCCGGGCATGCCGCACAGCCGGCCCGACGCGTGATGGAAGCGGATGCTGGCGGTTCCTGCGTCGAATGGGCTGGCGTTGGTCCCGATCACTCCCTGCCCGAGGTATGCAGTCTGCAGGCGTTCGTCGCGCAAGTAGTATTCGACGAACTCGGCCATTGACCAGTCGAAGAGCACATGCCGTGCTTGTTCATCATTCCCAAGCCGCTCTTCGATCTGTTCCTGTGTAGGTGGCTCACCGATCCACAGATCGCCATCACTTGGCGGGCGCAAGGCATCGCGCAATCTGCGAAGCACGTCACTCATCGCGCGCCAGCCTTCCACATCTCGGGGCGCGAGGTTGCGAATCTCGGCTTCGCACCGCTCGTCGCTATCCCAGAGTTGTACGCTTGTCCCATCCAGGAACGGGACAAACAACCCGTTTACCGCGGGCGTCCACTGAAAGCCGCGCTCGGGCAGGTTCAACTCGGAAACAACCAGGGGATGCAAAAGTCCGGCGAGGTACGCGCACGGGGACATCCGGACGCCGGGGAACGGTTCTTCGATCGTGCACGCGCCTCCTACTCGCGCGCGGCTCTCAAGCACCAGGGCCTGCTTTCCGGCGCGCGCCAGGTACGCCGCGCAGGCAAGGCCGTTGTGGCCCGCTCCGACCACAACCGCATCCCAGCGGCGGGCGGCCAATTCACGGACAGGCGCGGGCAATCCAATTTCACCGAGGACGGCAGCCGTAGGTGAGATCACGGGCGTAGTATCTACTGCCGAGCGCCAGGTTGGGAAGGAAACAATCGCCGCGTGAAGGAACGAGGCGGCTCATTTTCAACCCCGCGTTGGTCGCAACCCCCGCTCGCGGTATAATCTTCTGATGCCTATGAGCAAGAATTCCACGCGGATGCACGGCACGACGGTATTATGCGTGCGCCGCGACAACAAAGTGGTGATCGCGGCGGACGGCCAGGTCACCATGGGCGAGCACGTGATGAAGCACACGGCACGAAAAACGCGGCGCCTGTTTAACGAAAAAATCCTGGCGGGGTTTGCCGGATCGACGGCCGACGCGCTTTCGCTGTTCGAGCGATTCGAGGGGAAACTCCAGGAACATCAGGGAAATTTGGCGAAATCGGCGGTCGAGCTGGCAAAGGAGTGGCGCAAGGACCGCGCGCTGCGACACCTCGAGGCGCTTCTGGTCGTCGCCGACGGCAAGTCCACGTTCCTGGTGTCCGGAAATGGCGACGTGATCGAGCCCGACGACGGGATCTGCGCCATTGGTTCCGGCGGCCCGTACGCGCTGGCGGCGGCGCGTGCACTCTCCAAACATACGAAGATGCCGGCGAAAGAGATCGCGCAGGAGGCCATGCGGATCGCCAGCGAAATCTGCATTTTCACAAATGCGAATTTCACGATCGAGGAGTTGTAGCGCCCGCCTTCAAGCGGGCATTTCGGAAGCGAGCAGTTGCCAGCCTAAAAGCAGGCGCTACACGGAAGGTGGAACGAAAATCATGGTGATCTATCTTCCCGGCGAGCAGCACGAGCCGGAAGCGGCGGTTGAGCCTTCGTTCGACGAGCTGACACCGCGCGAAATTGTCATCGAACTCGACAAATACATCGTCGGACAATCCGCGGCGAAGCGTGCGGTCGCCGTGGCGCTGCGAAATCGCGTGCGCCGCCAGAAACTCACGCCCGAAATGGCGGAGGATGTGCTCCCCAAGAATATTTTGATGATCGGCCCTACCGGAGTGGGGAAAACGGAAATCGCGCGGCGCCTCGCGCGCCTCGCCGGATGCCCGTTCGTTAAGGTTGAGGCTTCCAAGTACACTGAAGTCGGTTACGTCGGCCGCGACGTGGAATCTATGGTGCGCGATCTGGTCGAGACCTCCATCGACATGGTACGCGAGGAAAAACTGGACGAGGTGGCCGAGCGCGCCGAACACGCCGCGGAAGAACGCGTCCTGGATCTCTTACTTCCCGCTTCCCCTCCTCCGCCCTCCGAGTCGTCCAATTCTTCTTCTCCTCAAATCGAAGCCCCGCGGCACGACCAGATGGACCGCACGCGGGAAAAGCTTCGCGCGCAGTTGCGGGACGGCAAGCTGGACCAGCGCCTCGTGGAGGTCGATGTGCGCGAGCGTTCGACGCCCGCGTTTGAAATCGTCTCCAGCCAGGGCGTTGAGGAAATGGACATCAACGTAAAAGACATGCTATCCGGAATTTTCGGCCAGCAGAAAAGGCGCCGCCGGATGACCGTCGCCGAGGCCTTCGATTACCTGATCCAGGAGGAAGAAAACAAGCTGATTGACATGGATCAGGTGACGCGCCTCGCCGTCGAGCGCGCCGAGCAGATGGGCATCATCTTCATCGACGAAATCGACAAGATCGCCGGGCGCGAGTCCGGCCACGGCCCGGACGTCTCCCGCGAAGGCGTGCAGCGCGACATTCTGCCGATCGTCGAAGGCACCACGGTGAACACGCGCTACGGCATGATCCGCACCGATCATATTTTATTTATTGCCGCGGGAGCGTTTCACATCAGCAAGCCTTCCGACCTGATCCCCGAACTGCAAGGCCGGTTGCCGATCCGCGTCGAGCTCACCGCGCTCACCGAGGCCGATTTCGTCCGCATCCTTACGGAACCGAAGAACGCGCTCATCAAGCAATACATCGCGCTCCTCGATACTGAAGGCCTGAAGCTGAATTTCACCGAGGATGCGATCGCGACCCTCGCGCGCTACGCCGTAATGGTCAACGAGCAGACGGAAAACATCGGCGCGCGCCGCCTCCACACCATCCTCGAAAAAGTGCTGGATGAAATTTCCTTCGAGGCGCCGGACATGAAGAAAAAGAATGTGAAAGTGGACGGCGCTTACGTTACCAAGCAACTCGCCGACATCGTGAAGAATCAGGACCTCAGCCGGTACATCCTCTGACGCGATGGTGATGAGATGATCCGCGCCGCCGCGATTCTCACCCTCGCGCTCTGCCTCTTCGTGTGTTCCCTGGCGGCAGGGTGCGCGGCGCCCGGAGACCCCACCGCTCGACACCCTGTCGTTCCCGTGGCGGTGACAGACCTTGCCGCTCAACAGTATGGCAACGCTTTCACCCTCACCTTCACCCTGCCGGTGCGATCGATGGATCGCGAAGCCCTTGCGGAACGCCCCACAATTGAAATCTATCGCGCTACCCTTCCGATTGGCGCGACCCCGGACAAAAACACAGCGTGGCGGCAGGCGTATACGATTCCTTCCGAGCAAGTCGATTCTTATCTGAAAACGGGACACATCGAGTTTCATGACCTCCTCTCGGCTGACGATTTCGGTCGACCATCCGGATCATCTGTGGCCTACAAGGTGCGAACGAGCGCGGCTAAAACGCGATCTTCGGGTGACTCCAACGTGGTAACCGTGCGGATCTATCCGGCCCCGGAAGCGCCGCGTGACGTCCGCGTGGAAATCACCGAATCTGCATTGATCCTCAACTGGGCGGACGCCCCGCTCCCGTCGGGAGCCTCTTCGCGTAGTTACCGGGTGTACCGCGGCCTGATCGAACCCGGCCAGGGGAATCCTCCGCAGGACATTTCGCAGGCCAAGCTGAAAGCACCCTTGGAACTGGCGGGGCCGTCCCCTTCCACTGAATACCGCGATTTGCATTTCGAGTTCGGAACGCCGTATTTATTCACGGTACGAAGCGTGGCGCAATTCGGCGCGGATACGGTGGAATCGGCGGATTCCGTGCCGGCGATTGTCACGCCGCGTGACGTCTTCCCCCCCGCCCCACCCACCGGACTGGAAATAACGACTGTCCCTGCAACCCCGCAGGCCCCTGCCTACGTCGAACTATCGTGGGCAATAAGTCCCGAGGGGGACCTCGCGGGATATTCGGTTTACCGAAGCGATGCGGAAGACGCATCTGGCGAACGCGTCAGCCCGGAAGTATTGCCGAGCCCGACGTTTCGTGATATCTCCGTACAGTCCGGGCGGCGCTATTACTATCGCGTCGCCGCACTGGACCGCGCAGGCAACGAAAGCCCCAAGAGTTCCGCGGTAGCGGCGGATATTCCCTAGACGGAAGTTCGAGGAAGGATGACATGGCAGCCCGCCACCAGCTCCCGGGCATGCGATGGTTTTTGTGGCTGCGCATCGCGTCGTTGCGCATCGGAATCCTCACGGGGATTTATCTGTCGGGTGTTTTTCTGGCGTGGTTGGTCGTTGCCAATCGAGTTCCCGCTCTGGAGCGGCTCGCCGAAACACGAAACCTCATTGGGGGAGTGCTCCTGGTTACGGTTCTCGCGATACCGGCGTTGCGTTTCCGGCAGAGACCCGGCAAATTGTTCATCGCGGGACTGACGGCTTGGACGCTCCTGACACTGACCTATCTTGCCGCGGAATTACACTTCACCCTGCTCGAAAGCCGCATGGGGGCGTTTCACGTTTTTGTGCTGGGCGCGGTTTCCTACGGCTTCGTTGCCGTGCTAGATTGGGTGTTCCTGATCTGCGCGGGAGTTCGCCACCAACACTTGGCGCAAGCCCGGGAAACCACGTCCTCCCCAGGCAGGCACAGGACGCTCTAATTTCTCAAATCCATTTCAAAGGAAAAAGCAGACGATGAAACTCTGCCGTTTTCAGTCCAAGGAAAAAGGCGCCTCCACGGCGCAATCGGAGGTTTTGCAGGGAGTGATTTCGGGTGACACTGTGCGCCAGGTTTCCGGCGACATTCTGGGAAAGTGGGAGGCGACGAGCCGGTCCTGGCCGCTGGCGGATGTGAAACTTCTGCCGCCTGTCACTCCCAGCAAGATCGTGTGCCTCGGCAGAAACTATCTTGACCACGCCGCGGAATTCAACAACGCCCCGCCCAAGGAACCTTTGATTTTTCTCAAGCCGCCTTCGTCGCTCCTCGCGCCCGACGATCCGATCGTGCTGCTGCCCGAAGTGCAGCGCATCGATTTTGAAGGAGAACTCGCGGTGATCATGTCGCGCGAGTGCCATCGGTTGCACGACGGCGCGGATCTCCGCCCCTATATCGCCGGGTACACCCTTTTGAATGACGTGAGCGCCCGCGACTACCAGGCCTTTGACAAGCAATGGACGCGCGCCAAAAGTTTTGACACGTTTTGTCCGCTGGGGCCCGTCCTCGAGACAGAGTTCGATGTTACCCGCGGGACCATTGAAACACTGCTTAATGGCGTTAGGAAACAGCACGCACCGTTGACCGATATGCTGTTTCCCATTGATGTTATAATTCCATGGATTTCGCGGGTAATGACGCTTTTGCCGGGCGACGTGATTGCCACGGGCACGCCGGCAGGCGTCGGTCCGATGAAGACCGGGGACGTGGTGGAAGTCGTGGTTCCCGGAGTCGGGACGCTGCGAAATCCCTGCGTGAATCGCGCCGACTGATCCTTGCAAATCTTCGCGGCCGCGCAGTGGGGCGCGATCTCGTAGAAATTATTTGAATAGATCTTCGAGCGCCTGCTCACGGGCCCGCAGGGCTCGAAGGACATTTGAAAGACTGGGAGAAAGCGAGCAGGATGCTGGGCGGTGTGATTCGGCCGGCTCCGGCGCGCGACCCGAGGCTTTGAGGCATTTGGCAATCGATTGGCGGATGCTGGTGGGAGCCGCGGCGCTTGTGGCGGCCGTTGCCGTCGCGGCTTTGCGTCAATACTACCGAAAACCCGACGATCCGGAGGACGAAGAGCGCCGCCGTCGTTCGCAGCTCAATCAAGTCGGGCGCATCGTTGAAGGACTCGTAGTCGAGCTGGTCGAATCGCAGGGGTCGGTTGCGCCGCCACCTGCTCCGGCGATGTTTTCACGCCACAAGGCGGCTCCCGGGCCGAGCGGAAACAGTTTGCGGCGCCTGGTCCGCTACAGCTATTCCATCGCGGGCGTCACCTACGAAACCGCCCAGGACGTTACGGGTCTTGAGGAGCGGCTGTGCCTCGAGCGCATCGCCTCCGGCCAGCCCGCCAGCGTGAAATACGATCCGTCCAATCCCAGCAATTCTATTCTTGTGGCCGACGACTGGTCGGGCCTGCATTAAACCCGGCTACGGATTCCTTTGCGAAGATTCATTGGACCCGCCGTGGCGTTTCCGGTGAGATTTTCCGCGAGAGTACCTGCATGGTGATGAAAATTATTGCATCGCTGACGGCCACCCTCGGTGCCGCAGCCTTGACGCTGGCATGCATGGTTGCCCTCGTGGAAGGGACCATCCGCGCCGTCAATATCGATCAAATTCTGCTGCGCGTTCTCGCGGTCGCCGCCGACCTCCTCTTCGGGACCGTCCTTCTTCTCGGGTGCATTTATCTTGCAACGCATCTGGCCGTACTTATTGTAGGAGTTGGCCGGGCCGATTTTCCTCCGCCGCCGGTCGACGAGTATTCCAGCGAAGTGCGCTCCGGCGATTCCGCCAAAATTTAGTGGCACAGCAGTCCGCGCCTGTGCGAAAGTCTCGAAGGCAATGCGGCGCAATTGCGCGCACTGACCCCGACCTATGGACCACGATACGAAATCGAACGATCCAATCGCGGAACTGCGCCGCCGCAGCGCCGAAGCGGAGGCCGGAGGCGGCGCGGAACGGCGCGACCGCGAGCACAAGGCCGGGAAGCTCACGGCGCGGGAACGCGTGGCGCTGCTGGTCGATGAAGGGACTTTTGAAGAACTCGACAAATTCGTCGCGCACCGCACGGACGAATTCGGGATGGAGGAACAACGGACGCCCGGCGACGGATTTATCACCGGGTTCGGGCGCATTGCAGGGCGCCTGGTCTATGTATTTGCCCAGGATTTTACCGTATTCGGCGGCTCGCTCTCGGAAACCAACGCGCTGAAAATCTGCAAGATCATGGACCTGGCGATGCGCAACGGCGCGCCGGTAATCGGCTTGAACGATTCGGGCGGCGCACGCATCCAGGAAGGAGTGCGTTCGCTCGCGGGTTATGCCGATATTTTTTTGCGCAACACACTGGCGAGCGGCGTCGTTCCGCAGATCAGCGCGATCATGGGGCCATGCGCCGGCGGCGCTGTGTATTCTCCGGCGATCACCGATTTTATTTTTATGACGCGGGACACGTCGTACATGTTCATCACCGGGCCGGAAGTCATCAAAACGGTGACTCACGAGGACGTTTCCAAGCACGACCTCGGCGGCGCGATGACGCACAACGCGACAAGCGGCGTCGCCCATTTCGTCGCCCGCGATGACGCCGAATGCCTGGCCATGATTCGCGAGCTGCTCGGTTTTCTGCCTTTGAATAATTTGGATGACGCGCCGCGCCGCGCCACCTCCGATCCCGTGGACCGCGCCGACCCCGCACTCGATTCGGTGGTTCCCGCAGACCCGATGCAGCCCTATGACATCAAGGACGTGATCCACGCCGTCGCGGACGACAATTATTTTTTTGAGGTGCACGAGCATTTCGCAAAAAACATCGTGGTCGGTTTCGTGCGGCTCGGCGGGCAGCCCGTCGGGGTCGTAGCCAATCAGCCGGCGGTGCTCGCGGGCGTGCTGGACATCAACGCTTCAGTGAAGGGCGCGCGATTCGTGCGCTTCTGCGACGCGTTCAATATTCCGCTCGTTACGCTCGAGGACGTGCCCGGCTTTTTGCCCGGCACCCAGCAGGAATGGAACGGCATCATCAAGCACGGTGCCAAGTTGCTCTATGCGTTTGCCGAAGCGACGGTCCCCAAATTAACCGTGATCACGCGGAAGGCATACGGCGGTGCGTACTGCGTCATGTCCAGCAAGCACATCCGCACCGACGCAAATTTCGCCTGGCCCACCGCGGAAATCGCGGTGATGGGCCCGGAAGGCGCGGTCAACATCGTCTACAAGCGCGAAATCGAGCGCGCCCCAGAAGCCGACCGCGAGCGCCTGCGCCGCGAAAAAGTCGCGGAGTTCCGCGAACGCTTTGCCAACCCCTACGTCGCCGCGGAACGCGGCTACATTGACGCCGTGATCGAGCCGTCGCAAACCCGCGCGAAGCTGATCACCACCCTGCGTTCCCTGGAAAACAAGCGCGACACCAACCCCAAAAAGAAACACGGAAATATCCCGCTCTAGCTTCAGCTCCCAGTTGCACAGACTTCAGTCTGTGGGGGTCTGTAAGCAAACCCGGGCCGCCCGCGTTAGCCAAAATCAACTAGATTCAGTGGAAACCCACAGACTGAAGTCTGTGCTACTTGAACGCATCGCAACAGTTGTGAGCCATAAGGACCTTAAGAGGGTTAAACTAGTGGCGCGCTTATGTCCCGGAGGGCCGGATGAACAAACTGATATTCGCACTCGCCCTTGTTTTGATAGTCCCTGCGCTTCGCGCGCGGCAAGATGAAAACAGCGGCAGTCCACCCCAGGTCGCGCCCGACGCGGCGTCGCAACCCGCCGCGCAGCCTTCCCATGCGCAGGATAAATTGCCTGCCTCGATCCGTCCGGGCCATCCCCTCGATCCAGCCGACGTCGATATTCTTACCGGAAAACGCGACCGGGAAATCGAGGCGGCTCGACGGGCTGCCATACCTGTTATGGCAGGGGCTTACGGCGGGTACGGAAATTATGGTGATTATTACTGGATGAATGGCAGGATCGGCGCGGAGTGGGACATTCCGATGCTTCCGCTGGCGCGAATTACCAGTCCATTTTTCTTCTCGCGATTCCCGCAGCGAGGCTTTGGGCGCGGCGGTTTTCGCGGCGGCCGCTGAAAGACTTATGATCGGCCTGAATACTCTTCTTCTTTATTGAGTCACCGTCCTCGCCACATCGCCGATTTTATATCCGGATCCCGAGACAGGTTTGCAGACCGCGGAAATATCATCAACGTCTGTGACTTCGATTTCCCCCAGCTTGCTGGTCATCTTGCGAAGGACCGCACCGGTGGCCGGGTCCTTGATCGTGCTGGTCACTCGTTCCACGGACAAGTGGTCGCCGACTTTGATGCCGGTTTTTGCGCCGACATTCAGCACGATTTGATCGCCATCCACCGCCGCCACAAGGCCCTCGACCTTGATAACGCGGGCCTGAAGCTTGGGCGCCGACGCGATAACGCCTGCGGTCATCTGATCCGTCGCGGCCTTCACGGCCTCTCCAAGGATGGTCTGCTGAAAATCGCTGGAACCGAAGTCCACGGCCCCGCCACCGAAACCGTGCCAGTTTCCGCCGCCTCCGAGGAGGGAATTGCTGCTGCGCTTGGATTCGCCCTTGCCTTCCGCCACGCCGAGGATTTCCGCCGTGTCGATATCCACAAGACGCGCATCGAGCATGACGTTGGCCTTGGTCTCCTTATGGCCAATGCCGCCGATCCCGAATCCGCCGAAACCGCCTCCGCCGCCCCCGATGTTCCTGTTCTTCGTTTCGTTTCCAAACTCCGTGATGCTGCCCACAATAATGGCATCGAGGCCGAGGATCTTGCCGATCTTGGCAGCCGAAGCCGGATTGGCGCGGTCGCTATTCGAAAAATTTTGCTCGGCGAGGATTTTGTCGAGTTGCTTGCGCTCGATCACGCTATACGTTCCGTCCGTCACCAGATTCTTTACGAGAAGATCGGAAATTCCCTTGCCGACGTCAATATCGGTCCCGAACAAGGCCGCTGTGCTGGTTTTCACCGTGGCATAATCGAAGTCGAACACGGCCACGCGCTTCTTACGCCCCTGGGGCGCCTGTGCGGCTGGCGCGCCGGCGGGGCCGGCCGCCGGTTGGGTGGCGGGTGCGCTGTTCTGTGCTCGCATGGCCAAAGGCGCACAAAGAACGCTTAAAACAAATAGGGCGGCGATTCGTTTCATGGCGATCTCCTGTAAAGAAGTGATGCAGCGTGAAAAGGTATTTGGTCGTGATGCGTGGTCAAATGATTCTAGATAAGCGCAAAACCCCGTGTCAACCATCGCTGTGGAAAGGTGCGCGAGAAGTCACTTCCTGCGCGATCAGGTCCGCGCTTCCCTTCGGGCCAGGATGCGCCACGCGGCCAGCCCGGCAGGGACCACGGAAAAAACAAGGAACAACAGCACGGTTAGGACAAGATCCTTGAACGCCGGAGCGAAATCGCCGCCATGCCGGATCGCAAGGACGCAGATATAATAGGCCGTTGGGGCGGCCAAAATAATTTCCGCGATTAAGTACGCTTCCAGAAATCTTCCCCGGAAAAAAATCATTGCCGCCGCAATGACGAGCCACGTGGCCGTGATCCACTCCACCGGGTAAATCACCTTGTTGTCGAAAGAAAAGTGATTGATGAGTAGGACGGGGATTCCGGCACGCGGATCGAGAATAAAAGGCGGCCCGCCCGGCCAGCGGTAAATTCCGATTTGGTAGACGCACAGGGCGAAAAGGTACGCGCCGAGCAAACGCTCTCGTTCGGGTGCGGCCTTGATGATTTTGCGCATTGTTTCGGGAGGCTGATTATCGTCCGCCACCAACGCCGTGTCTATCCCAGGATTCTGGTTCCTCCAGATCGTGGGCGCCCCATCCTTTGCGAATTTCAAAGGGTGGGGTTTTAATTTGAAGGCATCGGGAATTTGGAGAAGGACCGTCAGAGAATCCCCCCTTTCAAAACCCGGTGGCAATGGAACCCGGTGTTTATCCGATGCGCGCGAATGCCGTGCTAGAATGCGCTCCGAGATCAGCTTTTATTCCATGTTCAAGAAAATCCTCATCGCCAATCGCGGGGAAATCGCTGTGCGGATCGCGCGTGCCTGCCGCGAGATGGGCATTACTTCCGCTGCCGTTTTTTCCGACGCTGATCGAGCCGGGTTGCATATTCGGCTGTCCGACGAAGCTTACCCGGTCGGCCCGGCCCCCTCGCGCGAAAGCTATCTCCGGATCGACAAGCTGATGGGAGTCGCCCGCCGAGCCGGGTGTGACGCGTTGCATCCCGGATACGGTTTCCTCGCCGAAAATCCCGAACTCGCGCGTGCCTGCGCAGCGAACAATGTCACTTTCATCGGCCCGTCGCCCGAAGCGATGGAGCGCCTCGGATCGAAAACCGCCGCCCGCCAACTCGCCGCCCGCGCGGGAGTGCCCATGGTTCCCGGGACCAAGGATCCCATTGAAAATGTCAGCGAGGCGGGGAACATCGCAAAGGGATTCGGCTACCCCGTTTTGCTGAAGGCGGTGGCGGGCGGAGGCGGGAAAGGCATGCGGCTCGTCTCGGCGGATTCGGAGATGGCCGGGGCGTGGCGCGATGCCGCTTCGGAAGCGCTGAATGCGTTTGGCGATGCGCGTCTGTATCTCGAAAAGTACGTCGACAAGCCGCGCCACATCGAAATCCAGATTTTCGGCGATGCGCACGGCCGCGTCGTGCATCTCGGCGAGCGCGAATGTTCCGTCCAGCGCCGGCACCAAAAGGTGATCGAGGAATCTCCTTCTCCCGTCATGACGCCGGAGTTGCGGCGCTCCATGGGCGAGGCCGCCGTGGGGCTCGCAAAGGAAGCCGGCTACACCAACGCAGGCACGGTGGAATTTCTCGTGGACGACAAGCGCAATTTTTATTTCCTCGAAGTGAATACGCGTCTGCAGGTGGAGCATCCAGTCACGGAAATGGTCACGGGCCTCGATCTGGTTAAGCTTCAGATCCGTGCCGCCGCGGGCGAGCCGCTTCCTTTTTCGCAGGAGGACGTGAAGCTTTCGGGCCACGCCGTCGAATGCCGCCTCTACGCGGAGGATCCCCACAATCAATTTTTCCCTTCGCCAGGAAAGATTCTTTCGCGGCGCGCGCCCTCCGGCCCGGGAATCCGTCTCGATGACGGCGTGTATGAAGGTTTCACTGTTTCGACCGAATATGACCCGATGCTCGGCAAGCTCATCGCCTGGGGCCAGGACCGCGCGGAGTCAATCGCCCGCCTTGCGCGCGCCCTCGAAGAACACATGGTCACTGGAATAAAAACGAACGCGGGCCTTCTTCTCGGAATTCTCCGCGACGCGCAATTCCTGCGCGGCGAAATCTACACTCGCTGGCTGGATGAAAAGCTGCCGGATCTTTTGTCCGTGAAGCGATTGGAAGACCGCGATGCGGCGGCCGAAGACGCCGCCATCCTCGCGGGGTTGCTGCACACTCTCGGCGGCAAGGACGCGGCTCCAGGCAACGGAGGCGGCGCGGAAGCGGATTCGAGATGGAAGCGCGAAGCTCGCCTCGAGCAGGTCGACCGGAGCATTTGACAAGCCGATGAAATATGAAATTGTAATCAACGGCCGGCGGCGCAGCGTGGAATTCGTTTCGCCGGGGAACAATGCCTCGCGCGTGAAGTTCACCGTGGACGGGCGACTCGTGGAAGCGTGCGCCATCCGGATTTCATCCGGCGTGTATTCCGTCCTTCTCGGCGGGCGATCCCTCGAAGTCACGACTGAGAACACTTCCACCGGACTGCTTGTGCGCACGGGTGGCCTTGAATTTCAGGTGGATGTGAATGATCCGCGTTCCTGGCGGCGCGGGCGCGGCGCAGGGATCGAGCTCGAAGGCCGCCAGCAGCTGGTCGCGCCCATGCCCGGCAAAATCGTTCGCGTGCTGGCCGCGGCTGGCCAGCAAGTAGAAGCCGGGCAGGGCCTGCTGGTCATCGAAGCGATGAAAATGCAGAACGAAATACGCTCGCCCAAATCAGGCACTGTCGAAAAGCTGGCGAGCGAGGGCCAAACGGTGATTGCGGGAGAAGTATTGGCGGTTGTGACGTAGCCCTCAGTAGCGCAGGCTTCAGCCTGTGAGTTTCCATTCGCCCTATAACAACGAAAAGCCACAGGCTGAAGCCTGCGCTACTGCATTCCTAATGTCATTTGGAAATATTATTTCGCCGGGAATGGCGAAGCGTCGCCCGCTGCTTTTGGAGTCACCACCACAGGCAGTTTCCCCGCCGATTCCACCACCTGCTGGGCAAGGTAGTTGGTGATCTTGGCGTTGTTGCGAGCGATAGCCAGGTACGCGGCGCGCAGGAGTTGTTCCTTGCGGTTGTGAATATTGTCGCGAATCGACTGCTGCACGGCCGGATCGCTCAGTTCACGCTGCCCGGGCGCTTCCTTGCTCACCAGCTTCAGGATTCGATAGGAATCCCGCAAGGCGAGCACGCCGCTGATTTGCCCCGGCTTGAGCGACATCACCGTTTTTTTCAGAGCGGGATCGCTTTGAGCCAGCGACGATTCCGGCACGTATCCCAGATCGCCGCCGGAACCGGCGGAGGCGGGATCTTCTGAATAATCCATGGCGACTTGCCCAAAGTCCGCGCCGGTCGTGAGCTGCTGCTCGAGTGCCGCGGCCTTGCGTTTGGCCTCGGCATCGGTGGTCGCATCGTCGTTCTTGCGATTGCGCAGGCCGGGATCCCTGTGCGGCGTGACCACGATCTGCGCGATGCGGTATTGGGGCTCAGTCACGTTGAATTGCGCGCGGTTCTGGTTGTAAAAATCTTGCACGTCCTGATCCGTCACGTTGATCTTGGCCACCACTTCGTGATTGATTACTTTTTGGATGGAGAGCTGCTGGCGAATGTCATTCTTCAAATCGTCCACCGTATAGTTGCGCCCCTTGAGCTGGCGCTGAAATTCTTCCTCGGTGTACGGGCTCTTGAATTCTGTGAACTTGTCCTCAACTTCGCCGTCGGCGGCCTGCAGGCCCAGCGTTTTCGCTTTTTCCAGGAGGATGTGATTGTTGATCAGCTCATCCAGAACATTCAGCTTGAGCGACAGCGCTTCGTCCTGTGAGGGCTGGGGCGCGTCAGGGTTCAATTGCGTGCGGTAGTACTTGTCGACTTCCGCGCGCGTGATGGGCGCGCCATCGACAACTCCCCACACGCCTTCGTCCGGCACCACTGCCTTCTTGCACCCGGACACCACCGCCAGGGCCGCGGCCAGCACGAACCATCCCCGCCCACGAATCCTCACCGCTGTCTCCTTATTTCCGGATGCGGGCTGCACAACCCGCCGATATGATGTACCGATGCGGAAAGACGCCAGCTAGGCTGCTTTCGTGACGCGGCCGGCCCGAATGCAGGAAGTGCAGACGCGAATCTGTTTGCGCACGCCATCGACCACGGCGCGCACGCGTTGCAAATTTGGATTCCAACGGCGGCGGCGGGTATTGTTCGCGTGGCTGATCACGTTCCCGAACGACGGCCCCTTGCCGCAAAT
>Ga0070731_10002255_pt1 | contig 18606 bp, 19 predicted proteins | sample Coa_R1_2_FD_66448 | JGI IMG/M metagenome (GOLD analysis project Ga0070731, IMG submission 66448) | Surface soil microbial communities from Centralia Pennsylvania, which are recovering from an underground coalmine fire - Coalmine... | ecosystem: Environmental > Terrestrial > Soil > Unclassified ... | reverse complement strand
GGCGCTTTTGCTCGATTTCCGTTCGCTCGTTTTCGGAAGCGGCAATTCGCGTGGCTCGACGATTTTTGCGTCGCTTGGGGGAATGCGAAACGGCACCACGGAGACCGGCGCAGGGTCGCGCCCGAAATCGCGAAGCTCCTTGCCTGGGGGACAGGCATCCTCCTGGTACATGACCGAGCCGTCGTCGCGGAGGCATTTGTAAAGGCCCGCGTGCGTGGTGGCCGGCATCGCGAGCGCGACCGCAAAGACGGCGATGGCGCGGATCGCGTGACGTCGGAAGCATCCGATCCAAGGCTTCATGGCGCGCTACGATAGCGCTTTCCGCCTCGCGACGTCACTAAGACCTTCGATGGATACGCATGCCCGGCTCGCGGCGCGCGTTGGCGCGATCGAGCCGTTCCACGTGATGGAAGTGCAGAGCGCGGCGCGCGCGCTCGAAGCGGCCGGCCGAAGCGTCATCCACATGGAAATCGGCGAGCCCGATTTTCCGACGCCCGAGCCGGTGCTCGAAGCCGCCCGGCGCGCGATCGCCAACGGCCATTTGCGCTACACGTCCGCCTTGGGCCTGCCCGAGCTTCGCGAGGCGATCGCGCGGGACTACGGCAATCGCTACGGCGTCGATGTCGATCCGCAGCGCGTGATCGTCACCTCTGGATCATCGGCCGCGCTCCTTCTCGTCATGGCGCTGCTCGTCGATCGGGACGATGAAGTGCTGCTCGCCGACCCCGGTTATCCGTGCAATCGCCATTTCGTGCGCCTCTTGGAAGGCACGCCGATCGGCATTCCCGTCGGCCCCGAGATGCGCTATCAGCTCACCGCCGAGTCGGTCGAGCGCCACTGGCGCGCGAAGACGCGTGGCGCCCTGATCGCCACGCCATCGAACCCGACGGGCACCACGGTGCCCTATGAGGAGATGCGCCGCATCGTGGCCACCGTCGAGCGCCTTCGCGGGCATCTGGTTGTCGACGAGATCTATCTGGGGCTCACCTATGGAGAGAAGCCGCGCAGCGTGCTCGAATTCGCGCACGACGCGTTTGTCGTCTCGAGCTTCTCGAAGCTCTTCAACATGACCGGCTGGCGGCTGGGCTGGATCGTCGCGCCGGAAGCGCACGTGCGCGCTCTCGAGAAGCTCGCGCAAAACCTCTACATCTCGCCGGCCGCGCCGTCGCAGCGCGCCGCGCTCGCATGCTTCGAGCCCCCGACCGCCGCGATCGTAGAATATCGAAGGCGGGCCTTCGAGGGGCGCCGCGACTTCCTGGTCCCCGCGCTCCGCTCGCTCGGTTTCGCTGTCCCCGTGATGCCGACCGGCGGCTTCTTCGTCTACGCCGACTGCTCGCGCTTTTCGGATGACAGCCAGCAATTCTGTCGCGAAGTCCTCGAGGGCGCGGGTGTTGCTTTCACACCGGGCATCGACTTCGGTGCGAACCGCGCGCGACAGCACGTACGAATTGCTTATGCGATCGACGAGCGCAAGCTTTCCGAGGGTGTAGCCCGCTTGGGCGAGTTTCTTGGCAAGAGATCGGCATGAAGGATGAAGCAAGCGTGGATCGCACGCGCGCCGGTCCGGTGTCCGGTCGTGAATCGTCGGCGAGTGACGAAACGCGGCATCGCCGCCGCAGGCGCTGGCCGATCGTCGCCGCCGTTCTCACCGGCGCCGTGACGGTCGCGGCTTGCGCAACCTTCGACACCGTCGACTATTACTGGCAAGGCGCCGCCGGGCAGTTCGAGCTGCTCGCCAACGCAAAGCCCATTCCGGATGTCATCGGCAAGAGCGACGCGGCGCTTGCCACACGATTGAAGCGCATCCGCGAGATCCGCGAATTCGCGAGCCGCGAGCTCGGCCTTCCGAACAACGGCAGCTATACGCGCTACACCGATCTCGGGCGGCCGTTCGTCACCTGGAACGTGTTCGCGACGCCGGAGCTTTCGCTCAAGCCTTTGCAGTGGTGCTTTCCGATCGCGGGGTGCGTCAACTACCGCGGCTATTTCCATGAGTCTCAAGCGGCCAACGAATCGAAGCGCCTGAAGGTGGCCGGCGACGACGTCTACATCGGAGGCGTGCCCGCGTACTCGACGCTCGGCTGGTTCGATGATCCGGTGCTCTCGTCGTTCGTGAGCTGGCCCGAGACCGAGGTGGCGCGCCTCATCTTCCACGAGCTCGCGCACCAGCTTCTGTACGTGAAGAGCGACACGGCGTTCAACGAGTCGTTCGCCGTGACCGTCGAGGAGGAGGGCCTGGCGCGCTGGCTCGCGTCGCGCCACGACTCGAAGCTCACGAAATTCGCGGACCGCGCGAATCGGATGCGCGCGGTCTTTCGCGATCTCGTTCGCACCACGCGCGACAAGCTGGCCGAAATCTACGCCAGCCACGAGAGCGACGACGAGAAGCGACGCGCGAAGCGGGAGATCATCGACGCGATGAAGGCCGCATACGAGAAGGCGAAAGAGGGCGAGCCGGGATTGTCCGGTTACGACCGGTGGTTCGCGCAGCAGCCGAACAACGCGGCGCTTGCGGCGGTAGGCCTGTACACGGACTGGGTGCCGGCGTTTCGCGAGCTCCTGCACGAATCCAACGATGATCTGCCGACGTTTTATCGGCGCGTGCGCGAGCTCGCCGCAAAGCCGAAGCGCGAACGCGATGCGGTACTGGATGCGCTCGCGAAGCAAGCCACGGGCGCCGCAATGTCGGCCGGGCAATCGTCACCCGAGATGCACTCACAGAACGACGCAGCCGCGAATGTAGCGAACCTCCGGGTGAGCACGGCGCGCGGACCGCAAGCTCACGGCAATTGATCGCGGCCTTTGCTGCCTGTTAAACTATCAGGTTCCTTGCCTCACCCTGCGTTTTAGGGGGAGGCCGACCGCGGGCGGATCGATGAGTTCGCCCGCCAATGACCGAAAGGAGAATCCGCTCTCATGCGCCACTATGAGATCGTGTTCATCGTGCATCCCGATCAGAGCGAGCAGGTGCCCGCCATGATCGAGCGCTATCGCACGATGGTCACCGGCCCCGGCGGCCGCATCCACCGGCTCGAGGATTGGGGACGGCGCCAGCTCGCCTACCCGGTCCAGAAGGTTCACAAGGCGCACTACGTGCTGATGAACATCGAATGCGGACTCGAGACACTCACCGAGCTCGAGCACGCCTTCAAGTTCAACGACGCGGTGCTTCGTCATCTGGTCATCGCGATGAACGAGGCGGTGACGACGCCCTCTCCGATGATGAAGGAGGAGAAGGCTCGCTCGCTCCTTCACAAGGACGCGCGCGAGGGTGAGCGCGCGGAAAAGCCGGCGGCCGAAAGTGCTGCACAGTCGGCGCCCGCGACCGCCTGATCGTGCGGCCGCGTGCCGGGCGTCAACCAGATCACGCTTCACGCGATGCTCTCCGCCCGCGAAGCGTTGCGCTATACGCCCGCTGGCCTACCGGCCATCGAATGCACGCTCGACCACCGTTCGGAGCAGCATGAAGCCGGAGGGCAACGCAGGGTCGAATGCGAGTTGCACGCCGTGGCGTTCGGTGATGTCGCGCTCGCGCTTCGCGATTGCGCGATCGGATCGGTCTTGCGCGTCGAAGGCTTCATTGCACGCCGCTATCGCAGGGGAACGAGCGTCGCGCTGCATCTGACGCGGTTCGAGCGGATCGCTACGACGAAAGGAATCTGAAAAATGCCACGTCCCATGGGCAGAGGCAAAGGGAAGTTCAAGAAGGACGGCAAGCGCCGCGAGCGCGGCAACAATCTGTTCAAGCGCAAGAAGTTCTGTCGATTCACGGCCGAGAACGTGAAGCAGATCGATTACAAGGACATCGACGTCCTCAAGGACTTCGTGCAGGAGAACGGCAAGATCATGCCGGCGCGGATCACCGGCACGAAGGCGCGCTACCAGCGCCAGCTCGGCACGGCGATCAAGCGCGCACGCTTCCTTGCGCTTGTGTCGTACACCGATCTGCACTGACGAGGCCCGCCATGCAGATCATCCTGCTCGAAAAAATCGCGAACGTCGGCAACCTGGGCGACGTCGTCAAGGTGCGCGACGGCTACGCGCGAAACTTCCTGATCCCGCACGGCAAGGCCAAGCGCGCGACGCCCGAGAATCTGCAGGCGATCGAGGCGCGACGCGCCGAGCTCGAGAAGGCGGCTGCGGAGAAGCTCGTCACGGCGCAGGCGCAGGGCGAAAAGCTCGAGGGCTCGACGCTGCGCATCGTCCAGAAGGCCGGCGTCGACGGGCGCCTCTTCGGCTCGGTCACCAACGCGGACATCGTCGATGCGCTGAAGGCGCAGGGCGTCGAGATCGAGAAGTCGATGGTGAGGATGCCGAGCGGGCCACTGAAGCATGTTGGCGAGCATGCCGTGTCGATCGTGCTTCATACCGATGTCGTCGCGCACGTCAACGTCAACGTCGTCGGCGAGACGATCACGGCCTGAACGTCAGGTTTCGCGCTCGCAACAAGCGAAGGTAAAGCGCGGCCGCTCGATTGTCGCGATGAACGTCAACGCGAAAGGGCCGAATGGCCCTTTCGTCGTATGTGCGTAGTCGTTTTGCGCGGGTAGAATCGTGCGTTTTCTTCGCAATCGCCACACCACGTGCCCGACGATCTTCCGCTCGATTCCCTGAAGCTTCCGCCGCATTCGCTGGAAGCCGAGCAGTCGGTGCTCGGCGGCCTCATGCTCGACAACGAGGCAGTCGACAGGATCGGCGATGCCATCGGCGCTGACGATTTCTACAGCGATGTGCATCGCGTCATCTACCGGCACATCCTCCAGCTCGTCGGCGAAGGGAAGCCCGCCGACGTCGTTACCGTGTCGGAGGCGCTTGCTTCGACGCACAAGCTCGATTACGTCGGCGGCCTCGCGTATCTCGGCGCGCTCGCGCAGAACGTGCCGACCGCCGCGAACATCCGCCATTACGCAAACATCGTTCGCGAGCGCTCGATCCTTCGTCAGCTCGCGGCAACGGCGACCGACATCGCCGAATCCGCGTTCAATCCCCTGGGTCGCAGCGCGAAGACGGTGCTCGACGAGGCCGAGGCGAAGGTGCTGCACATCGCGGAGCAGGGATCGCGCGGGGCGCAGAACTTCCAGCCGATCGGAAAGCTGCTCGGCAATGTCGTCGAACGCATCGAGGAGCTTTACAACCGCGACAATCCTTCGGACGTCACCGGCGTGCCGACCGGCTATTCCGATCTGGACAGGATGACGGCCGGCTTTCAGCCGGGGGATTTGATCGTCATCGCCGGCAGACCGGCAATGGGCAAGAGCTCCCTCGCGCTCAACATCGGCGAGCACGTCGCGCTCAACACCGGCATGCCGGTTGCCGTTTTCTCCATGGAAATGGGTGCGTCGCAGCTTGCGCTGCGGCTGATTGGATCCGTAGGAAAGCTCGACCAGCACAAGCTCCGCACCGGTCGCCTTGCCGCAGACGATTGGGACAAGCTGTCGAACGCGCTTGGTCGATTGAACGAGGCGCCGATCCTGATCGACGAGACGCCGGCGCTCAACGCGATCGAAGTGCGTTCGCGCGCGCGGCGGCTGCTGAAGCAGTACGGCAAGCTCGGGCTCGTCGTCGTCGACTATCTGCAACTCATGCAGGCGACGACGCAAGGGGAGAATCGCGCGACCGAGATTTCCGAGATTTCGCGCTCGATGAAGTCGCTTGCGAAGGAACTGTCGGTGCCCGTCGTCGCGCTGTCGCAGCTCAACCGGTCACTCGAGCAGCGGCCGAACAAGCGACCGGTGATGTCGGATCTTCGTGAATGCGTTGTCGGCAGCACGCTCGTGAATCTTGCTGACGGGGCGCGCGTGCCGATCGGTGCGCTCGTCGGCACGCAACCTGATGTTGTCGCCGTCGCTGCCAATCACCGACTGATATCCGCGCGATCCGATCTCGTCTGGTCGAAGGGCATCAAGCCGATATTCAATATCGCGCTTGCCGAGAGCAGATCACTGCGCGCGACGCGGCAACATCGTTTGCTTGGCGAACAAGGCTGGCGCACGATCGGTGAATTGGCGCCCGGCGACAGCGTCGCGGTTGCGGCGAAGAACACCGGATCAACGAAAGCGCATTCCGATCTCTACTGGGATCGCGTCGTCGGCATCCAGCCCGCAGGCAGCGAGGAGGTGTTCGATCTCACCGTGCCCGGTCCATCATGCTGGCTCGCGGACGGCATCGTGAGTCACAACTCGGGCGCGATCGAGCAGGATGCGGACGTGATCATCTTCATCTATCGCGACGAGGTCTACAACTCCGAATCGCAGGACAAGGGCATCGCGGAGATCATCATCGGCAAGCAGCGCAACGGCCCGACTGGCACCCTGCGGCTCACCTTCCTCGGCGAATACACGCGCTTCGAGAATCACGCGACGGCCGGCGGCTACTGAAGCCGCGCTCGCCGGCATTGCGGGTCGATCGATGCGCGAGCCCGTACGGCGGGTTCAATGCCCGAACCAGTGTGTGACGTTCTTCCAGGCGAACGACATCGGATCGCGGCCCCAGAACAGCGTGCCGTCGTAGTAGTAGCCGTCATAGGTCCTGCCGGCAATCAACTCCGGACTGCCTTCGTTCAGCACGTCAGCGAAGCGCTGCTCGGCGGTTTGCGGAGGCGGCGGCCGTTTGTCGGGGTCGCGAACGCCTTCGACCTCGATCCGTTGGAAGAACACCGGATATTTCTCGGCGAGCTCCTTGTCGTGCGCTGCCTGCTTTTGCAGCGGCGCAGCCGAAAGCGGCGATTGCTTGCCTTCAGGGAGCGGCCGCGAAATCTGCCACTGCTCGGCAGACGAAAGCGACGACGCGAAAACGAGAGACGAAGCAAACGACGCCGCGAGCATGCGGCGCGCGAAGGAACGTCGGACGGGCTGCATCGCCGCGTATTTTACTCGCCGAAGCAAGCGCGTTTCACCCCCTCTCGGACGCCCGGTTCCGCCGCGCCGCCGTCCGCCTCGCTCGCATTCAGCGACCGCCAATCACAACGCTTCCGCTGCGTGATCCGCAAGCCGTGATCGCTCGCCGCGCTGCAGGGTGACGTGTCCCGAATGCAACCACCCCTTGAAGCGGTCGACGACGTAGGTGAGACCGGAGCTGCCTTCCGTGAGATACGGCGTGTCGATCTGGGCGATGTTGCCGAGGCATACGACTTTAGTTCCAGGACCCGCGCGCGTGATCAGCGTCTTCATCTGCTTCGGCGTCAAGTTCTGCGCCTCGTCGATGATCAGGAATTTGTTGATGAACGTGCGCCCGCGCATGAAATTGAGGCTCTTGACCTTGATCCGCGAACGGATCAGGTCGCGCGTCGCCGCGCGGCCCCATTCGCCCGTCTCGTCGTCGGTCTTGTTCAGCACGTCGAGGTTGTCCTCGAGCGCACCCATCCACGGGTTCATCTTCTCCTCTTCGGTGCCCGGCAGGAATCCGATGTCCTCGCCGACAGGCACCGTGACGCGCGTCATGATGATCTCCGAGTACACCTTGAACTCGAGCGTCAGCATGAGCCCCGCGGCAAGCGTCAGCAGCGTCTTGCCCGTGCCCGCCTGGCCGAGCAGCGTCACGAAGTCGATGTCGGGGTTCATGAGCAGGTTGAGCGCGAAATTCTGCTCGCGATTTCGCGCGACGATGCCCCAGACGTTGTTCTTCTGGTGCGTGTAGTCCTTCACCGTCGACAGCACGGCGCTCTTCCCGGCGATCTCGCGGACGACGGCATGAAAAGCCGTCTCGCCCGGCCGCTCCAGATAGAGGAATTCGTTGACGTGCAGCGAGGGCACGAGCGGGCCCGAGAAGCGGTAATACGTGTGGCCACCCTGCTGCCACGACTCCATCCCCTTGCCATGCCGGTCCCAGAAGTCGGGCGGCAACTCGCGCACGCCGGAGTAGAGGAGCTCGGTGTCTTCGAGCACCTTGTCGTTGAAATAATCCTCGGCGGCAAAACCCAGCGCGCGCGCCTTGATCCGCATGTTGATGTCTTTCGAAACGAGGATCACGCTGCGCTTCGGCATTTGCCGCGTGAGATGCATCACGACGGCGATGATCTGGTTGTCGGCGTTGCCGTTCGCGAGCGCCGCGGGCAGATCCGCGACGATCATCTCGGACTGCAGGAACAGGCGCCCCGTCGCGGCGCCGCTCGATTTCTCGTCGAGCCGGATGCCGTTCGTGATCCCTTCCGCGCCGGGCGCCGCATAGGTCGTCACCAGCTCGTCGAGAAATCGCGACGCCTGGCGGGCGTTGCGCGCGACCTCGGTCATTCCCTTCTTGTGCGCGTCGAGCTCCTCGAGCGTCAGCATCGGCAGGTAGATGTCGTGCTCCTCGAAACGAAAGAGGCTCGTCGGATCGTGCATGAGCACGTTGGTGTCGAGCACGAACAGCTTGGAGGAGGCGGGGGACCCGGCGCGGGCCGGCTTGCGGGTAGGGAGGAGATGAAGCGTGGAGGGAGCGGGGCGCAGCTTGCGTTCGACCATGGGCCTCCTGAAGGAACAATCATCGGGATGCGAATGCGATCCCCCGCGAACTAATGTAGGCCCGATCGCGGGGCGGCACAAGGGCGCGCGACGCGGGTGGTCGCGGCACCTGCGATTTGTGGTGGAAAGGGGACAGCGTCCCTACAGCGTCTTCACGAACTCGAGCACTTCCTCGGCGTGCCCCGGGACCTTGACGCCGCGCCATTCCCGGGAGAGCTTGCCGGCACCATCGATGACGAACGTGCTGCGTTCGATGCCACGCACCTTCTTGCCGTACATGTTCTTCATCTTGATCACGCCGAACTGGTCGCAGAGCGCCTCGTCGGGATCGGACAGGAGGGGAAACGGGAACCCCATCTTGCTCTTGAAGTTCTCGTGCGATTTGAGCGAGTCGCGCGAGACGCCAGCGACAACGGCGCCGAGCTTCGCGAACTTGGGGTAGAGGTCCCTGAACTGCATGCCTTCGGACGTGCATCCCGGCGTATTGTCCTTCGGATAGAAATACAGCACGACCGGGTGGCCGGCGTGATCGGAAAGCTTGAACGTGCCGTCGGTGGAAGCTGCCTCAAAGTTCTTGACCTTCGCCATCAGCGTCTCCCAGAAATTCGTTGCCTTGCATGAACACCTTGCCCGTTCGTCCGTCGATCGTCCCAAGCCCCGTTTCGCAGCGCGGCAACGAAAGCGGCTCGACCCCGTCGCGCAACTGGGTGACCGGCCCGAGCGTCCAACCCTGCGCCTTCCATCCGCTCAACAACTGATCGAAAACGCCCGCGAGCCGCGCACCTTCGAGCTCCGCGTGCAGCGTGAACACGTGACCGGTGGGTGACGGTTCGCCCGTGCGTTCGAGCAGATGCGCGGCGACGTTCTCCCCGGTGACGCCATCGGTGCCGATCAGCTCGTCCAACGTCGGCAGCGTCGTCGGAAACTGCGGGCAGCGGATCAGCTCGCCGCGCCACACCGGCAGATGCGGATAGCGCCCGCGACCATCGGAGCAGTAGGCGAAGCCCAGCTCCTGCGTGAGCCGCAACGCGTGCACGCTCGTCTGCCAGCCGGCCGCGCCGTGCGTCGTCGGTGACTCCTTGAAGATGTCGGCGTAACGTTCGCATGCGCGCTGCATCTCGCGTCGCGTCCACGAAGCGTCGGCACGTGCGACGCCGTCCTGCCAGCGAATGTGATCCCAGCAATGAATGCCGGTTTCATGACCCTCGTCGCGGACGCGTCGAAGGACGTTCGCCGCGCGCCGGCCGATGTCGGGTGCGGGCAGCAGCGTTCCGTACAGCAGCGTGCGAATACCGTAGTGGCGAATCACCGACGTGCGCCGCACCTTGCCGACGAAGCCTTTGCGAAAGACGCGTCGAATCGCGCGGCCGGTGTGATCGGGCCCAAGCGAGAACAGGAACGTCGCCCGCACGCCATGCTTCTTCAGGAGCTCGAGCAGCCGTGGCACGCCCTCGCGCGTTCCGCGCAGCGTGTCGACGTCGATTTTGAGGGCGAGGAGCACGAAAACGCTGCGGGGATCACTCCACCAACGCCCCCGCCTGCGCCACATCGCCACGATACGCGTCGAAAATTCGCCGCAGCGCCTCGTCCATGCCCACCTTCGGGGCCCAGTCGAGATCGGCGCGCGTGTTGTCGATCTTCGGCACGCGATTCTGCACATCCTGGTAGCCGCTGCCGTAATAGTCGTCCGCAGTGGTATGGACAATCCTTACCGCTGCGGCGCTTTCCCGGTATTCCGGATACTGCGCGGCAAGCGCGAGCATCTTCAGCGCGAGCTCGCGCACCGAAAAGTTGTTCTGCGGATTGCCGATGTTGTAGATCTTCCGCGTCGCCACATCGTTGCGATTCTCGATGATCTTCATCAGCGCCGCGATGCCGTCGTCGATATAGGTGAACGCGCGCTTCTGCGTTCCGCCGTCGACGAGCTTGATCGGCTCGGCGCGCACGATGTGACCGAGGAACTGCGTGATGACGCGCGAGCTTCCTTCCTTCGCGGTGTTGATGGAGTCGAGCCCCGCGCCGATCCAGTTGAATGGCCGGAACAGCGTGTAGTCGAGGCCGTCCTGCTCGCCATAGGCATGGATCACACGATCCATGAGCTGCTTCGCGCACGCGTAAATCCAGCGCGGCTTGTTGATCGGACCGAGCACGAGGTCGGAGCGCTCCGGGTCGAACTCGGCGTCGGCGCACATCCCGTACACCTCGGAAGTCGACGGGAACACTAGGCGTTTGCCGTGTCGCACGGCCGAGCGCACGATCGGCAGGTTGGCCTCGAAATCGAGCTCGAACACGCGAAGCGGCTCGCGTACGTAAGTGGCGGGTGTCGCGATCGCGACGAGGGGAAGCAGCACGTCGCACTTCTTGACGTGATACTCGATCCACTCGCGATTGATCGTGATGTCGCCTTCGAAGAAATGGAAGCGCTTTTCGGACATGAGATCGGCGACGCGCTCGGTCTGCATGTCCATGCCGTAGATTTCCCAGTCGGTGCGAGCGACGATCGCCTGCGACAGGTGATGGCCGATGAAGCCGTTGACGCCGAGGATCAGGATGCGTTTCATGCGTTGCGCGGGGGGAAACGGGCGGCGCGATTGTAGCGCGCGTCAGGCGAGCGGCAGGCTCGCCGCGCCGAAGCGCGCGCGAAGCTCCGACGCCGTGACGGGCTGCCCGTCGAGCTCGAGCAGGTCGATGCGAAGCGACCCGCCGCCGCCACAGCGCGCGATCAGCGGCTCGCCGACAGCGAGCGTGGACGCGTGCGACCCGGCATCGGCATCGAGCACGCGGGTACGAAGGACCCGTGCCGCGACGCCGCCGACCGTCGTTCGTGCTCCCGGATACGGCGGCGCAACCGCGCGCACGAGATTGTGAATGTCGACGGCCGACTTGCGCCAGTCGATGCGTCCATCCTCGGGCGTGCGCGCACCGAAATACGAACCGCGCGCGACGTCGTTCGCGATGCGAGGCGCCGTACCGGCAATCAATCCTGGAACCGCGGCGTCGAGGCAGACTTCCGCGGCGAGCGTCACCTTGTCGAAGACTTCGCCTGCGGTGTCGTCGGGCAGGATCGGGACTGCCTGCTGCGCGACGATGTCGCCGGCGTCGGCCTTGTCGGTCATGTAGTGCAACGTCGCGCCCGTGTGCCGTTCGCCGTGCAGCACCGCCCAGTTGACCGGTGCGCGACCGCGATAGTGCGGCAGCAGCGAGCCGTGCATGTTGAGCGCGCCGCGGTGCGCGAAAGCGAGGAGCTGCGGCGCGAGCATCCGGCGACAGTAGAAGCTGAAGATGAAGTCCGGGCCGAGCGCGGCGATGCGCTCGACGATCTCCGCCGCGTTGACGTCGTCCGCCACGATGCATGGGATCGCGAGGTCGGCGGCGACATCGGGAATGCGCGCGAACCACTGCGCTTCCGAGGGATCGTCGGGATGCGTGACGACGAGCTTGATGTCGACAGCGTGCGCGTGCAGAACGCGCAGGCAGCGCGCGCCGACGTTGTGGTAGGCGAACACGACGGCGGTCGCGGCCCGGCACCCCTCGCCCGCCTCGCGCTCGCTCGGCTCCCTCTCCCCGCAGGCGGGGAGAGGGTTGGGGTGAGAGGAAGCCTCCTGGTCGTTCATCGCCTCACCGAATCGCCCGTACGCTTTCCGCGGGCCGATGCGGAAGCTCCACGTCCTCGTGATCGCGCTCGAGCACCGCGCGAATCACGTAGCGCGGCCGCTCGCGCACCTGCTGGTAGATGCGCCCGACGTACTCGCCGAGCAGTCCGACGCCGAACATGATGCAGCCGATCAGGAAGAATGCCAGGATGTCGCGATCCCACAGCGCCTTCACGCCTTCGAGGAAGCCGCCCATTACCGCGCGCTCGACGATCACGATCGCGTAGAGCACCACCGACGTCAGCGCGACGATCATGCCTGCGAACGAAAAGAGCTGCAGTGGCACCAGCGAAAAACCGGTGACGAGATCGAAGTTCAGTCGGATCAGCCGATACATCGAGTACTTCGACACGCCCGCGGCGCGCTCCTCGTGCAGCACGTCGATCTCCGTCGGATGGTGCGCGAACGTGTAGGCGAGCGCCGGGATGAACGTGCTCACCTCGCGCGCGGCGACGACCGCGTCGACGATGTCGCGGCTGTACCCGCGCAGCATGCAGCCCTGATCGGTCATCCTGATCCGCGTGATGCGCTCGCGAAGGCGGTTCATCCACCGCGACGCGGTCCTGCGCCACCACGCGTCCTCGCGGTTGCGGCGCACACCGCCCACGTAATCGGCGCCGGCGTCCATGGCCGCGAGGAGCTTGCCGATCTCCTCGGGCGGGTTCTGCAGGTCGGCGTCGAGCGTGACGACGCGCTCGCCGCGCACCCGCTCGAAGCCGGCGAGGATCGCGAGATGCTGCCCATAGTTCGCGTTGAAGAGAATCACGCGCGTGACCTCGGGGCGCGCCGTGAACTGCTCTCGCAGAAGCGCCGCCGAGCGATCGCGACTGCCGTCGTTGACGAAAATCACTTCGTACGGAACGTGAAGCGCGTCGAGCGCCGGGTAAAGACGGGCGAACAGCGCCGGCAGTCCCGCCTCCTCGTTGTAGACGGGAACGACGACCGACAGGAGCGGCGAAGTCATGGCCGCGCCTCGGCGAGCACATCGGCGCACGCGTCGCAGACGCGGTCGACATCGACGACGCTCATCGCGGCGTGCAGCGGCAGCGTCACGGTGCGTGCGGCGATGCGTTCGGCGTTCGGCAGGTCGCCAGGCCTGTAACCGTAGCGACGGCCAAGCGTCGAAAGATGCAGCGACTCGTAGGAGACGCCCGTCGCGATGCCGCGCGCGGCGAGCGCGTCGCGAAACGCCTTGCGCGAAAGCTTCGCATCGTCGGGAAGCAGGATACAGAACATGTTCCACGACTGCCCGTCGCCCTCGACGGGTCGCGGCGGCAGCACGCATCGAAGCGAAGCGGGAAAGCGCTCGAAGTAGCGGAGCACGAGCATGCGGCGATGCGCGAGAAATTGCGGCAATCGCGCAAGCTGATCGAAGCCGATCCTTGCGTTGACATCGGGCAGGTTGAACTTGCCGCCAGGATACGCGACGTCACGCGTACCGTCCGGCAGTCGCTCGATGCCGTGGAACCGAAGCGCCTCGACGCGCTTCGCCTCGGAGGCATCGTTGACCACAAGCGCGCCACCTTCGATCGACGTCATGTTCTTGTTCGGATGGAAGCTGAACGCGACGAGATCGCCGATCGCGCCGATTGGCCGCCCGTTGAAGCGCGACCCGATGACGAGCGCCGCGTCCTCGATGACGCGAAGACGATGGCGCCGGGCGAGCGAATAAAGCGCGTCCATGTCGACGAGCGAGCCGGGCCAGTGCGTCAGCATGATCGCGCGCGTGCGCGATCCGATGTGGGCTTCGACCGCAGCGAGGTCGATGTTGCGCGTCACGGGATCGCAGTCGACGAACACCGGCGTTGCGCCACACTTCACGATCATGTTGAGCACCGTGAAGAAGCTTTGTGCGCAGGTGATCACTTCGTCGCCCGGGCCGATGTTGCAGAGCTGAAGCGCCACCTCGACGGCCGCTGTTGCGGACGTCATCACGCGCACCGGACGACCTTCGCAGAACCGCGACAGCGAAGCCTCGAAGCGATCGACCCACGGGCCGCTCGCGATCTGACCGGATCGAAGCACGTCCGCGACGCCCGCGATCGTCGCCTCGTCGATCACCGGCCCGGCGAATTTGATTGCGTGCCGCGATGTTGCCGTATCGGGGTTCATCAGTTTCGCGCAACCAGATACACGCCAATCACGATGAAGCCGATGCCAAGCCAGCGTGCGGCCGTCACTGCTTCGCCAAAGATGTAATGCGCCGCGATCGCGTTGATGATGTAGCCGAGCGAGAGCATTGGATACGCGACCGAGACAGGAACGCGCGAAAGGCCGAGGATCCAGACGACCAGGCTTACGCCGTAAAGCGCTACGCCGGCGATGAAGTGACCCTCGCACGCCATCTGCGTCAGCGTCGATGCCCAGTTGTCGGCGGAGAGCGTGATCACGCCAAGGCGGTTCGTGCCGCCCTTCAAGAAGAGCTGCGCGGCCGTGTTGAGCAGCACGCCCGACAAGAGCAGCAGGAAGGCCGGGTAGGTCATCTCCGTCGCGCGCGGGGATGCATCATCGCCTTGCCACCAGCACGCGCCGTGGATCGGAGGCGACGACGCGCATCGGTACGCCTTTCGCTTCGAGCGCGTCGTGCATGTCCCGCGACATCAGCGCGTAACCCTGCGGCAGCGCGTCCCAGCGGGCAATGAAATCCGACAGGTGCGCGATGCCACGATCGGGCTCCGCGTCGAGACCGAGCGCGAGCTCGTCGCGGTATTCGACGACCGTTGTCGTGCGGCGAAGATAGAAGGGCAGCGTCTGGTCGTACATGCGGACCTGGAAAACCGGCGCGTTCGGATCGTACGGAGGATTCGACGCATTTTCCAGCGTCGTGACGAGATCGGCCGCCGAGCGTGTCGTGCGGAACACATCGGAACCGGTGAAGGCCGCCTGCATCGCGACGATCGTCGCAAGCGATATCGCGACGACGGCCGCGGTCTTCGCCACTTCGCTGCGCAGCCGAAGCGCAAGCCATGCGGAAACGTATCCCGCGCCCGCTACACCCAGCGCGATCTCCACCCAATGGCCCAGCGCGTCGTAAAGCGCGCGCGGCGTACGCGCATTGGCAAGCGCTTGCGCGATGCGCGGCCATTCGGCGAGCGCGACAATCCATAGTGCCAGCGTCACGACGGCGAGAAGCGCGACGAACCATGCGAGCGTGCGTGTCCGCGTTTTCTCGATCTCGACGCCAAGCACGAGCGCGGCGGCCGGGAACATCGGCAGGATGTACGACGGCAGCTTGGATTCCGACAAGCTGAAGAACACGAGCACGAATCCGGCATACACGAGGCAAAACTTCGCCCACGCGAAGCCACCCTCGTCCAGGATCGCATCGCGCCACGCGTGCCGAAGTCGCCACAGGAAAAGTCCGGTCCACGGCAGCAAGCCCGCGATCGCCATCGGCACGAAGTACCACCATGCGCCGACGCGATGGTGCTCGGTCGTCAGGAATCGCTCGAAATGCTCGTGAATGAAGAAGAAGCGGGCGAACTCGGGATGGCGAAGGCTTACGAGCACGAACCACGGCGCCGTCAGCGCAACGAGGAGCGCAAGTCCCGCGCCGAGGTGCAGTCGCTTCCACGGCGTGCGATCGCGCGTAATGGTCGAGTAGACGACGAGCGTCGCGAACGGAATCAGAAGCGCGACGAGACCTTTCGTAAGGACGCCTCCGGCCGTCGCGGCGTACGCGAGCAGCATCCAGGCGCGCGCGATAGCGGGTGACGCGCGTGCATGCTGAGCGCGCAGGAACGCGCAAAGCGCGAGCGCGAGCCAGAACGTGAGGAGCGCATCGAGCGTGACCAGGTGCGAGATGCCAAACGGCCACAGGCTGCCCGCGAGCACGAGCCCCGCATAGAGACCGGCGGCCGGCGAGGCGATCGCAGCGCCGGTGCATGCGACCGCAACGACGGTCGCGAACCCGGCGATGGCCCCCGGCAGCCGTGCGGTCCATTCGTCAAGCTCGAATGCCTTGAAGCTCAGCGCGGTGAGCCAGTACTGTAGCGGCGGCTTCTCGAAGTACTCGAGGCCGTTGAGCCGTGGCGTCACGAAGTCGCCAGTTGCGAGCATCTCGCGTGCGATTTCCGCGTAGCGGCCTTCGTCGGGATGCTGCAACTTGCGCACGTCGAGGTTCGCGAACCAGGCGAGCGCGAAGACGACGGCGAGCGCGATCCATGCGCGACGCGACGGTGCGGCGATGGTCGGCGAATGTCGTTGCAACGAGGGGGAGATTGCGGTCGCCATCGGGCCGCGGGTTGAAAGGCTCGCGCATTCTACCTTCGAGACACCGGTTGCATGGCGGCGCGCGCAATAGCGCTCGCCGTTGCGCGCTGGAACATTGGCAACGATGTCAGAGTCACAGCGAGATGCCGTAAGGGACGCGGCAGGGTCTGGCACGGCGCACAACAGGACCGTACGATGGACGGCCGAATCGGCAAACGGTTCCAGTCGCGGTGAAGATCCCGCGCGAGTTCCTTCATCGCGCCGCCACCGTGACGGCCATCGTCGCCGGCTTCGTTGCCGTCGGTTTGCTGCTCGTCGTCGCGTCGCGCGTGCTGCTGCTCGTATTCGCGGGCGTGCTCTTCGCGGTGATGCTGCGCGGCCTTGGCGCGAAGATCGCGCGGCACACGCCGATCCCGATATCGGTTGCGCTGGCGCTCGTGGGCATAGGCATCGTCGCTGTTCTGGTGGCCGCGGGGTGGCTCGTAGGCCCGAAGATCATGGTGCAGGCCGATACGCTGCGCGAGAAGCTGCCGCAGGCGATTCACGATCTCCAATCGCGCGCCGAGTCGCTGCCGGTGATCAAGCGCGCGATCGAGCATGCGCCGCCGATCGGCAACGCATTCGCCGCCCACGAAGGCATATTCAGCAAGATCACCGGCGTCGTGTCGCTTGCTTTCGACGTCGGCATCGAAGCGTTTTCGGTGATTGCGCTCGGCGCCTACCTGGCGGCGCAACCGGATAGCTACATCACCGGAGTGTCGGGGCTCTTCGCACCTGCGTATCGGCGGCGTGTCCGCGACCTTCTCGACGAGCTCGGAACAACGCTGGGCTGGTGGCTCGTCGGCAAGGCGATCTCGATGGCACTCATCGGAATGCTGAACGGCATCGGCCTGTGGCTGCTCGGCGTGCCGGTGCCGGCGGCACTCGGACTGATCACGGCGCTCTTCACGTTCATCCCGAACTTCGGACCGATCATCTCGCTGGTTCCCGCGGCGCTGATGGCCTTGACGATCAGCCCGATCCTTCCAGCCTATGTCGCGTTACTGCACTTTTGCATCCAGTTCGTCGAGAGCTACCTCGTCACGCCGCTCGTGCAGCAGCGCACCGTCTCGCTGCCGCCGGCGTTCACGTTGACGATGCAGCTCGTGACCGGCGTGCTGTTCGGACCCCTCGGACTGATTCTCGGCGCGCCGCTCGCCGCGGTCGCGCTCGTCACGGCGCATCGGCTGGTGCCGTGGGAAACGCCGCCGCCCGAAGTGGGATTGCACCGTCACCACGAATGACGGGCCGCGAATCAATACCGAACTGCGAAATCGGTGAGCGAGAGTCCGAGCAGGATTGCGAGCCAGAAAAACCCTGCCGTCGCGGCGATCCGGAGCATGTAATGCGCCGAGCGCAGGTGCATGAAGAAAAAGATGACGAGCAACGACTTCGCGACGGCGATCGCGAGATTGATCGCCCCATTGCCCCAGCCGAGCGGAATGAATGCGCTGCCGAGCGTCAGCAGCAAGAGCACGATCAGTGCGACCCAGACGAGGACGTAGGTGCGTACGGCGGGAACGGGATGGGCGATCATGAGCGCGAGACGAGGTAGAGAAGCGGATAGAGGAAGATCCAGACGATGTCGACGAGGTGCCAATAGAGGCCGCCGAGCTCGACGGGCGTGAAGTAGTCGGGCGAGAAGTCGCGCCGCTTCGCCATCCACGCGAGCACCAGCATCGTCACGATGCCGATGATCAGATGGATCGAGTGCACGCCGGTCATGAAGAAATACATGTAGAAGAAGGTCTCGACGCCGCCGGCGTGCGGGCCGGTATGCGCGAAGTCGATCACCGGCACGAGATGGTCACGCCAGTCGAGGTAGTACTCGGTGAACTTGATGCCGAGGAATACCGTGCCGAGGGCCGCCGTGGCCAGCAGGAATGCAATCGACGCGCGACGAAGGCCGAGTTTCGTCGAACGCACGGCGAGCGCCATCATCAGGCTGCTCGTGAGAAGCACGCCGGTGTTGATGCTGCCGAGCGTGAGATTCGTCAGGCGGCTCGCGATCGCGAACGCCTGCGGATCGTGCACGCGGGTCGCGGTGTACGCGACGAATAGCGCGCCGAAGAACAGGATCTCGGTTGCGAGAAACACCCACATGCCGAGGTCCGACGCCGTCCGCTGCTGCAGCGGATCGTCGAACTGACGCGCGATGACGACGGCTTCGGTCATGGGCGTGCGGAGTCGGTGCGAAGGTTCCTCTCACCCGCCTCGTTCACGCTCGGCTCCCTCTCACCGCGTGCGGGGAGAGGGTTGGG
>Ga0070731_10002253_pt1 | contig 18616 bp, 14 predicted proteins | sample Coa_R1_2_FD_66448 | JGI IMG/M metagenome (GOLD analysis project Ga0070731, IMG submission 66448) | Surface soil microbial communities from Centralia Pennsylvania, which are recovering from an underground coalmine fire - Coalmine... | ecosystem: Environmental > Terrestrial > Soil > Unclassified ... | reverse complement strand
AGCGGCGCGGGATCGTCGACCAACCGCACCATCGGCGTGATGGTCGCCGGAGGACAATTGCTATGCCTGGTGCTGACGCTGCTCGCGGTACCGGTGTTTTATTCGATCTTCGAAGATATCGCGGAGCATTCGTTCGTCCGCGGAATTTTCGCGGGATTCAGGAATCTGCGCAGCCGGTTCGCGATGTTCCTTCTGATTGCCGCGCTGGTTATTCCAGTTCGGGCGCAGGATTCGCCGCAGTTACCGCAGATCGAACCTTTGGTCATCCCTACCCGTATTGGTGTATTTGGGGAAAGGAAAATCACCCTCCAGGAAGTGGTCGACCTCACTCTGGCGAACGATCGCGATCTGGCGGTCTCGCGCATTCTTCTTGACGAGGCGATCTACAACATCAAAGGGGCGCGCGGCTACTACGACCCTGTCCTTGCAGCCAGAGCCGACGATCAGAAGAGCGTTTCCCCCGCCGCATCGTCTCTCAGCGGCGGGCCCAACGGTAAGCTCACCCAGAAACAGCTCGACCTAACGCCATCCTTGAGCGGATCGTCGCCCTGGCTCGGCAGCACGTACGAATTCGATCTCTCGACCTCGCGCGTGAAGAGCGACAACCAGTTCCTTTCTCTCAACCCACAATATCCGTCAAGCATAGGCGTCAAGCTCGTCCAGCCTTTGTGGCGGGGGCTGCGCTATGACGACAACCGGCATCGCCTTCAAGTCGCAGCGCAGAATCGCAGCCTCTCCGCTGAACAACTTCGCCAGCGCGTGATTGAGGTCGTCACGCAAGCGGTGCAGGCGTATTGGGAGCTCGACTATGCGCGCCGCAATTTGGCTGTACAGATCGAAGCGGTGCGCCTGGCCGAGGAGCAATTTGCGAGCAACCGGCGGCAAGCCGAGCAAGGTTTGCTGGCCCGCATCGACGTGGTGGCCGCGCAGACGCAGATGGCCACGTTTCGCCAAAACGTATTCATCGCGCAGGAAGCGTTGACGCGCGCCGAAAACGCATTAAGGCAGATGATTTCTCCGAATCGCGGTGACCTGATTTGGGGAATGGAGATGATCCCGGAAACCGCCGCGCCCGCCAATATCGCCGTGCCGGATGTTGCCATCGCGACGAAGCAGGCCTTAGCGGCGCGCCCGGAATTGAAGCAAAGCGATCTCTCGATCGAAATCAATAAATTGGATACTCGCCTCAACTGGGAACTGGCGAAGCCGCGCATCGACGCCCTGGCCAACGCGAGCCTGACGGGCCTTTCCGGCTTGCCGGTCTCACAGGCATCGAATCCGATCACGGGCGCATTCGGGAGCTTGATCAATCAATTGAACGAGCTTTCTCTGCTGGCGGGCGTTCCGCCGCTTGACACTTCGCTGTTCGGCAGCAGTTCTGTCCCCCCGAATCTGGTCGGCGGGTACGGCCAGTCCTGGCGCAATATCGGAGCCGGCACATTCCCGACCGTGCAGATCGCCCTGCAGTTCTCGTTTCCGATCCGCAATCGCACCGCGGAAGCCAACGCCGCGATCGCCATGGCAGAGGGCAAGCGGCTCCGCGCGCTTCGCGATCAGTTGGAGATGTTGATCGAAGCCGACGTGCGTAATGCGTTGCAAACCGCATCGTCGGCGCAGGCGCGTTACGCGGCGGCTATTCTCGCGCGCCAGTCCGCTGAAGAACAGTACGCGAGCGAGGAGCGCCAGTTTCAGTCCGGCACCTCGACGGTATTCCTGGTGCTTCAGCGGCAGACCGATCTCATCACTGCCCGCACCCGCGAAGTACGCGCGCTGGCGGACCTGGCGGTAGCCGCCGCGAACCTCGACCGCGCCACCGCAAGCACGCTGGATACTCTAAGAATCAGCATGAAATGACGATTTTCCGGTTGGCCGGCAAGTGTGCCGTTCCGTGGTGGGAAAATCGGGTCGTGAGGACTTCCGTTACCCACTATGAAGATTGAGACCCAGGCTGTCCACGCCGGACGGCGAATCGATCCGGCCACCGGAGCAGTGACACCGCCGATTCACGTTTCTTCCACGTTCGAGCGCCGTGCCGACGGAGAATATCCGCTCGGCTTCAGCTACTCGCGCGAAGGCAATCCGACCAGACAGTCGCTTGAGCAATGCCTGGCGACACTCGAAGGCGGAAAGGAAGCGTTGGCCTTCTCCTCCGGGCTGGCTGTGGCTACGGCGCTGCTGCTGGGTCTGGAACCAGGCGACCATATCGTTGCACCGGATGATCTTTACTTTGGACTGCGCCAGGTAATTGGTGGGGTGTTCGCCAAGTGGCCGGTGGAGACGACCTACGCGGATATGACCGATCTGGATTCGGTGCGAGCGGCGATGCGGCCGGCCACTCGCCTGGTGCTGATCGAGACCCCTTCGAATCCGCTGATGAAGATCACGGACCTCGCCGCCGTCGCGCGCATCGCCAGGGACGCAAACGCCATCAGCGTGTGCGACAGCACGTTTACTACGCCCGCCATGCAGCGTCCTTTCGATTGGGGTGTTGACATGGTTTGGCATTCGACCACGAAGTACATCGGCGGCCACAGCGACATGACAGGGGGCGCGCTGATCACGCGGTACGACAATTATCTTTTCGAGCGAGCGCGGAAGGCTTTGATGTTCGGAGGCGCTGCACCATCCGCGTTCGATTGCTGGCTGGCGCTGCGTGGCGTAAGCACGCTTCCGTGGCGGATGCGCGCGCATTCCGAGAACGCACACGCCGTCGCAGAATTTCTGCAGCGACAGCCCGCAGTGGAACGAGTGCATTATCCAGGGCTGCCGCAGCACCCGGGTTATGAGATCGCACGTCGCCAGATGTCGGGGTTCAGCGGCATGCTGTCGTTCCAGGTGCGCGGCGGTTACGAAGCAGCGATGAGGGCAGCCGCGCGCGTGCGGCTTTTCATTCGAGCCACCAGCCTCGGGGGACCGCACAGCCTGATCGAGCATCGCGCTTCGGTCGAAGGTCCCGGCAGTAAGACACCGCAAAACCTGCTGCGTGCCTCGATCGGCCTCGAGCACCCCGACGATCTGATTGCTGATCTGGAGCAGGCGCTAAGCTGAGAGCTCTATTCAGCCGGCTGAGCGCGGAACGATCGTGATATTTTGGATTTTCGCAACCCCAGTGAAGGATACATGCAACACAAGGCTCGTGACGTGGCCTCTGCATTCGGCAACGGCGGTCGAGTGACCGTCGCAAGCCCCGCCACTCCCGAGCGCGTGTTCTTCGCGCTGCGCCGCGCTCGCGCAGGAGGAGCCGCTAGTCCGTGAGCCTCACCAATCCGGGCGAATTGCTGCGGGCGCCCCTGTTCCACACGCCGCGAAATCCTTTTCTCGAAGAGAACGCTTTGGAGTACCACCAGGACGGCGGCTTGTTAATTCGCGCCGGGAACATTGAAGCCTGCGGCGACTATTCCGCCGTGCGTTCCCGGCATCCCGACACGCCAACAGTCGACCTCCGCGGCGGGTTTCTGTTGCCAGGCCTGGTCGACACTCACATTCATTATCCGCAACTGAAGGTGCTGGGCAATCTTGGCCGATCTCTTCTGGATTGGCTGGAACACTGCGCCCTGCCTGAGGAAGCGCGCATGTCGGATCACCTGTACGCCCGCGATGCCGCACAGCGATTCATCCGCGCCCTGGTGTCGCACGGCACCACCACCGCATTGGTTTTCGGCGCACATTTCTCCGCAGCCACGGGGGAGTTGTTTCAAGCCGCAGACGAATCCGGCCTGCGGGTCATCAGCGGGTTGGTTCTCTCCGATCGCCGCCTCCGCGACGACTTGCATCAGACGCCCGAGGCCGCCTATCGCGACAGCGTTGACATGATCCGGCGCTTTCACGGGAAGGGCCGGCTGCTCTACTCCGTAACGCCTCGCTTCGCACTCTCGGCTTCGGAAGCGATGCTCGAAGTCTGTCAAACGCTGATGCATGAACACGACGGGCTGCGCTTCCAGACGCATCTCAATGAGAACCCAGCTGAGATCGCGGAAGTGAAGCGATTGTTCCCATGGGCGACCGACTACCTGGCAGTCTACGAGCGCTTCGGTCTCAGTAGCTCACGCTCCGTGATGGCTCATAACGTCCACCCCACCGATCTCGAACTCACCCGGCTCGTAGCCGCGGGAACCGCGATTTCACATTGTCCGTCCAGCAACGCCGCGCTCGGCAGCGGTCTGTTTCCTCTCCGCCGCCACATCGCCGCCGGTGTGCGCTGCGCGCTTGGCACCGACGTGGGAGGCGGCACCGGTTTCGGCCTGCTAAAGGAAGGTCTGCAAGCGTATCTGTTGCAGCGGATCGCGCCACAAGGATTATGCCTTAGTTCTGCGATGCTGTTGTATCTGGTGACGCGCGCCGGCGCGGAGGCGCTCGGCTTGGCCAATCAAATCGGAGACTTCCAGCCAGGCAAGTCCGCCGACTTCGTCTATCTTCGGCCGGCTCCACAAAGTCCCCTTGAGACCGTTCTTGGGCAAGCCGAGAATCCGGAACGGATTCTGTCAACGCTGTTCACGCTCGCTGGTCAAGAGACTGTTCGCGAGGTGCGCGTGGAGGGCACGTGCGTTTATAAGTCCGAGGCAACTTAAATCGCGTAGTGGAGCAGGCAGACCTTCTCGGGCTGAAGCAGCATCGCCCGGCATCCAGTTAATCCTTGCAATACTGATCGAAAAAGGAATCATGCACGAACTAGGACACACCCGCAGCGCACGCCGCCCCGACCACATTTTGCAGACGCCGGATACTTTCGTCCGAGCGTCGCTTCCCGGAATGCGGAACGCGACAGCAATTGTGCACGTCGCACCGGCCGCCGGAGCGCGATTCACTCAATATACGGCCGAGTTCGAAAAGGGAGGCGTCCTCCCAGCGGCTGGGGAGCAGCGCTTCCTCTACATGCTCGACGGTGAACTAGAGATCGACGGGCGTCCGATGGGCGCGGGCGATTATGCATATTTTCCACCGGGGAGCGACGCTCGCATCGTAGCCGCAGCCGGGCCTGCACGCGCCGCGGTTATCGAAAAGCCGTATCAACCTCTTCCGAATGTCCGCGCGCCGCAGGGCTTTAGAGGACGGGAGAGCGCCGCCGAGGCAATACGGTTGATGGGAGATCCCGCGCTTGAAGTACGCTCGCTCGTCCCCGACGATCTTTCCTTCGACTTCGCGGTAAACACCATGACCTATCAGCCCGGGGCGACGCTGCCCATGGTTGAGATCCATCTTATGGAACATGGCTTATTGATGTTGTCCGGCGGCGGGATCTATCGCCTGGGCGACTCCTGGTACCCAGCTTTCGCAGGCGATTTCATCTGGATGGCCCCGTACTGCCCGCAATGGTTTGGGGCTTTGGGTAAGGTTCCCGCGAAATATTTGATCTACAAGGACTGGAACCGTCATCCCCTGGAGGGCACGCGGTAAAGGCTGCCTGCACTGCGAGGAGTCCCGGTATCATTAACCTACTAAAGAGGACGCAATGAAGTTTTCGTGTTTGTCAGTTATCATCGCCCTCATACTGAGTTCGCCTTATGGGGCCTGCGCTCAGGGCGAGGTGACTCTGATTGCGCCCGGCGGCATTCGCGCCGCGGTCGAAGAACTCATCCCGGGTTTTGAGCGCAAGACCGGCCGCAAGGTGAAGGCGACTTTCGGCTCGGGCCTCGGGACCAAGCAACAGGTGGCGCGCGGCGAGGCTTTTGACGTGCCGATCGTACAGCCCCCCTATCCGGAAGTGCTCGCGTCAGGCAACGTCGTGGCCGGAAGCGCGACGCCGCTCGCCAGCGTCGCGGTGGGTGTGGCCGTGCGGCAGGGCTCGCCCAAGCCTGACATCTCCACGCCGGCCGCGGTCAAGCACATGCTACTCGCGGCAAAATCGATCTCCTACCCGAACTCGTCCGCAGGGGCGGCCGCGGGTGTCAGTTTCGAACAAACCCTCAAGAAACTCGGCATCGCCAAACGGGTGGAGGCCAAACTCAAGCGTGCCCAAGGAGGCGCTGGCGCTATGGCGATGCTCGCCAGGGGAGAGGTGGACATCGGCTTGACCTTCCTCAGTGAAATGAGTGAGCCCGGGATCGAAGTTGTCGGCCCGTTGCCCATGGATATTTCGACTCCCACCGCTCTGGTAGGATTCGTGTCTGCCCATGCGAAAGATCCCGAAGGCGCAAAAGCGCTCTTGGACTACCTTTCGTCTCCCGGCGCAGACGCAGTCTACCAAGCTCAGAGAATGAGGCCTGGCCGCTCAAGTCCGCCACCGCACGCTCCGCACTCGAACCCATGATCCTTCGTATCGTTTTCCCTTCTCTTTGCCTGATGGCCTTGGCAGCGCAACAAAACGCGGACGATCCGGAAGCGGTCTTCAATAAAGCCGTTGCGGACTTCCGCAGCGGCCGCGTCGCCGAATCCGCCGCGGGGTTCGACAAAGTGGCCAGGCTCGTGCCCGGATACGCTCCGCAGCTTTGGCAGCGCGGTATCGCGCTGTATTACGCGGGACGCTTCCAGGACTGCCGCGCCCAGTTTGAATCGCATCGCACCGTGAATCCGGCCGACGTCGAAAATGCCGCGTGGCATTTCCTGTGCGTCGCGCGCGCCGAATCGCCGGATAAAGCCAGGGCCGCATTGCTCCCCGTGGGGCCGGACTCGCGCGTTCCCATGCTGCAGATTTACCAGATGTTCAAGGGCGAGATGAGGCCGGAGCAGATGCTGGCGTCGGCGGGAGCAGATCCAGAGAGCCAGTTTTACGGGCATCTCTACGCCGGGCTCTACTTTGAAGCGACTGGAAATCGTGAGCGGGCGCGGACCGAGATCACCACTGCCGCGGATCGCTACACCGCGGGCGGATACATGCACGATGTGGCCGTTGTCCACCGCAACATTCTCCGGCGCTCGAAGTAGTTACTCCGTCCGATTACTTATGCCTCTTATTGGCCGGCCGGCGGCGGATGATCTCAATCCGTTCGATAACGTCGCCTTCCTGCACGCGGTCCATGACAGCCAACCCGTCCCGGATTGCGGCCAGAACCGTATAGTCGCGATCGAGACGGAAGTTGTCGACCAGGTTAAAAAAGATCTGGGCGTCGCCCGTGTCGCGGCCGCGGGTCGAGATTCCGATGGCGCCGCGGGCATTGCGGGCAAAGCCCACCTCGTCGCGCAGGAATTCGCGCGAGCGTCCATCGTATTCATCCGCCCCGGGACTGCCTCCCTGAATGACGAAGTTGGGTTCGACTCGGTGAAACGTAAGGCCGTTATACTGGCCGGCCTCGGCGAGTTGAGCAAACACGCCGACCGTGACGGGCGCCTCTTCCGTAAGAAGGTCCACGGTGATCGTGCCCAGCCCGCGCATGGTGATGCGTGCCATCGCGTTCGCCAGCCCGCGGATGTATTCCGCCGGCGGAATAGACGGGACTGGGAGCCGGGTCGTTTGCGGCGCGACGGCCATTCCCGTACGTGTGGTGAGGATCTTCGCGGCCGCTGCCGCGACGGCGGGATCACGGTCGCGCAGCGCCTCGCGCAACAGTCCGTCCGTGCTCCCGTCTTGGATTTCCCCGATGCGCGTCAGCACGGCCACGCGCGGATCGCGCACGGTCATGGCACTGCCGGCCGTCAGCCGGTTGAAGGTCGAGATCAGTTCGGGCAGCCGGGCGTTTAAGCCGGGCGCGTTCTTCAGCCGTTGGGCTCCGGCGAGAATCAGCCCGGAGTGTTCACTGCGCAGAGCCCGCGCTGCGTCATCCGAGGTCGTCATCGCCGCGATGGCGACATTGGGATTTTCATCGCGCGCGAGCCTGGCGAGCACGTCCTGATCGTTCACGATGCGCGCCGCCTTGGCAACGTACACGCGAACCTGCCAGGTTGGGTCCGCGACCATCCGGGAGATTCCGTCCCGTGCCCGCGCGGGATCGACTCCGGCCATAGCCAACAGCGCATGCGCACGAAAGCGCCAGGAGCGTCCGCTTGACACCAGCGGCGTCAGCAGACCGGCGTCGCATTTCAGGCTGCCTAAAAGGTCCACCGCGGCCAGCGCGACATGTTCGTCTCCATCGTCCACGGCAGCCGCCGCGCGCTCACACGAGGGCGCAGTTCGCAGAGCCTCATACCGTACGATCGGCGATGAATCGCGCATCCATGTCTGCGTGTCGCGTACCGCCAGCCGCCGGACTTGGGGGTTTGGATCGGCGAGAGCGCTTTTCATGGTGGCGGCGTCGCGGTCTCCGGTCGCGTGCATGGTCAGCAGGATCAGCTCGCGGATCTCGTCTTCATAATTACCGGCCCGATTGCTAATTCGATTGGCGGCGAAAGCCTGGTGCAGCGCGGCGACCGTATTGGCGGCCGGCTGGCGCGGCGGCTTGGAGTTCAGACGGAACAACGACTCGATGCCGCGGGCCGCGCCGGTGCGTGCCTGAGGATCGCCGTCCTTCAATCCCCCGGCGAGCAACAGTTCGGCGTCGTCGGCCACCGGTCTTGCGCGACCGATTGCTTCGAAGATCGCGGCGCGGACGGATGCGTCATGTTCTGCCTGGAGGAACGAAGCTCCGTCGAAAGGCGCCCGCATCTGCGCCATAGCGCCGGCGGCGGCCCTCCGGACTTGGGGATCGGAAGAGCGCGTCAGTGGAATCAGCAAATCGAGGTGAGCCGGATTTTCCAGGCGCCCGATGGCTCGCGCGGCGAGCATCCGGGCGCGGACATCGCCATTCGCGGCGGCTTCTTGAAGGACCGGCACACCGGCTTCCCTCGCCTGTTCGGCCTCGATCAGCCGCCGGTCAGCCGGCGTTTGGGCACGAATGATAGAGAGAAGCAACATTCCGGCAACTAGGCGGATTGCGGCCGCATGACCCATAAGCTATTTCCCGGCAGCAGGCTTCAGTGAAATTCGCATGTTGTCGGTAATTTTCGACCGCATGCCGATCCGCAAGTACAAATCCCCGGACATCAGCTTCTCGCGATCCGGATCGGATAGTCTCTCTGTTCCTTCCACGCTCTTAAAGGCGCGGTTGGCTAGAATCGCGAACGCGGGTCCGTTCTCACGTGTCCCGTTTTCACTCTTGGGGCGGCGGTGCATGGTTGCCGAAAGAATCTCATTTTCCGCGAAGCCCGAGGCGGTGACCATATACGTGAGGTCGTTCGTGGTGAGGTCGAACGTAAATCTTGCGGATACCGAGCCGTTGCCTCCGGAGGCGCTGGATTGCCAGCTTATCAGCGGGATACTCGATCGACCGGCCAAAGCCGGAGTTCTGGCCGGAGCCCGCCGATGATGCGTCGCCTGCTCATAGGCGTAGGCGAACGAGACCAGCTTCGCGTCATCAAACGCACGGCCCAGGAGTTCGACGCCGACGGGAAGGCCATCCTCCGTAAAACCAGCCGGCATGCTTATGGCCGGGAACCCGGTCGAGGCGCTGAGCTGGCAACCCGAACCTCCCTGCGGAACACCAATCAGCGCCGGCTTTCTCCTTAACGTGGGATAGACCAAAGCGTCCAGCTTTTGCTCTTCCATCAGCTTCAGGATGGTCTGTTGAATCGCGGATCGTTTGGCCAGGGCGATCTTGTATTCATAAGAATCGCGGCCCTTCGCCGCGAGCCGCGCGTTGAGCGCAGCCTCCAGAGACGTGTGAAAGAGGCCGCCGCGAACGATCTCCTCCAGCGAGTGAACCGGCGCATTCCCATTCTTCGCCAGGTAGTTCGCCAAATCCTCTTTGAATTCGGCGTTGATGAAAGAGGATCCGTCAAGAGCAACCAGCAGATCCGGCATGGGAACGGAAACGGCGCTGGCGCCCTCCTTCTTCAGTTCCTCGATGGCGGCGCGAACAACGCGGATCACTTCCTGGTCGTCGGAGGCATCGCCGAACAGCGGCTCCAGGATTCCAATATGTGCGCCTTTCAGGACCCCGGCTTGCAGGGCATCCGTGAACCTCGGCCGCGTTTGACCCGGTGCCAGATGAGTGGCGGCATCCGCCGGATCTTCACCGATCGTGCCGTCGAGCATCACCGCCAGATCCGCAACGGAACGCGCCAGCGGCCCGCCCACATCCTGGGTTGTCGAAAGCGGAACGATGCCGGCGATGCTCGATAGGCCTTTGGTGGGCCGGAGTCCAACAAGGTTGTTGTTGGCAGACGGAATGCGAATCGACCCACACGTGTCGGAGCCCATTCCCGCGGCCGCGAAGCTGGCGGCGATCGCAGCGCCTGTGCCCCCGCTGGAACCGCCTGGATTGCGTGACGGGTCGTACGGATTCAGTGTCTGTCCGAAGGCGGAGCCAACGGTTGTGATGCCCGAAGCAAGCTCGTGAAGGTTGGATTTGCCGAGAAGGACGGCGCCGGCCTCGCGCAGCTTGCGAACCTGGAACGCATCGCTGGACGGGACGAATCCAAGAAGGGCCATAGTGCCGGCGGTCGTCTGCATATCCGCGGTGCTGTAGTTATCCTTCACGATGACCGGAATTCCGTGCAGCGGGCCGCGCGGACCTTTCGCGGCGCGTTCGCGATCCAAGGCTTCGGCTTCGCGCAATGCATTCGGGTTCAGGATCATCAGGGCGTTGAGCCGTGGGCCGCGATGGTCGAATGCCTCGATGCGGTTCAAGTAGGCTTGCGTCAGAGCCCTGGATGTGACGCGCCCCTCAGCCATCGCCTTTTGTTCCTCGGCGATGGACGCTTCGGCTACCTCAAAGGACTGGGCGCGGGCGCCTTGGGCGGCGATTGCAATTACACAGGCGAGAAAACGTCCGGCGGCCTTCATCTGGAGATGGTAGCATTCAGACGTTTCCTGACCGGTCACCAAATACGCGGTCTTAGTTGCCGATACGGGCGTAACCGCGCATTTCGAAATTGACGATCGAGACCAGCGCCCATAGGTCTACGTCGATGCCGGGCAGAACCATGTTGGGTTCGACCTTGTTGGCTAGGAGCCCCTGGCCACACACGTGGAGTTCGACCCCGGCCTTCTTCAGGCTCTGGAGCAGGGCGATGTTCGGGTTATCGTGTCCCGTCCGCTCCTTGTACACCTCGTTCTTCAAGATGACCTGGCCTCCGCCCTGATGGAAAATCACGGCGAGCTTTCGATGATCGGCCGGCACGCCCCACTTGTCGAGGGTATTCAGATATTTGGCCAACGCCTCGAGCATCGGATTCACCTCCTCGGGCTTTCCTGCTGCCTTCGCGACGTCAAACAGGACTTTGTAGGTCATGTTGGGATCAGGAAGCTCCTTGGCATGCGGAACTTCCTTGGCGGTACCCGAACCTGGAACCGGCAGCGACGCTTCGGGCTGCGCGAATGCGAAACCGGCGAGTCCAATCGATACCGCAAACATAGCGGTACGGGTGATCCATGTGTACATACGAACGCCTCCTAAAGATCGTGCTCCATGCGCACGGCACTAGCAAATATAGCAGTGCGAGTAGCCCCCGGGGGACGCGTGATAAGCTGTTGCTTCGAGGTGCACATGAGTGATGATTCTTCGCGGTCGTCCGAACGCCGTTCGTTTCTTGGTCGGCTGAACATCGGAGTTGGATCGATGATTGCCATGGCGGGAGTCGCGGCGGCCCAGAAGAAACAGGAGGCGGGCGCGCGCTGGGAACCGGCACGGCACGAGAAGGACGACTGGCTGGACAAGGCGTCCGTAAAACACCGGCTGTTGTTCGACACCACCACCGCGGACGGACTCGGAGACGCACTCTCCTTCACCAGCAATTTCTACCGGGCCAACCAGACCGACTATGGCATCGAGAGCCGCGACCTGGCGGTGGTGATCGTGGTTCGGCACCGCTCCGCCCCGTTCGGCTACAACGACGCGATGTGGGGAAAATACGGGGCGACGCTGGCGGCTCGATCGAAGGTGGAGGATCCTAAGACCAAGCAAGCCCCGGCCGCGAACTTCTTCAACGCGACCGGCTACGGCGACCTCCTCACCAATCGCGGCACGACCCTGGAGGCGGTGGCGAAACTCGGGGCACAGTTTGGGGTATGCACGCTCTCGACGCGAGCGATTGCGGAGTTAATTGCCAAGGCAGCCGGAAGCACGAGGGAAGCAATTTTCGCGGAGTTGACCAGCAATCTGGTGAGCAATGCCCGGATGGTTCCCGCTGGAATCGTCGCGGTCGCCCGCGCACAGGAGCGCGGCTATTCGCTGGTGACGTGCTGAATTAGATGGACCGCGGGAAGCACGATTCTGCTTCCCGGCTGTTGAGGCGTCTTGATGTTGTTCGGGATCTTGCGCCAAGGGCCGAAGGAGCGTGACTTATGTTTCGTCGATTCGTATTTTTTGGAATGCTGATGGCTGGATTGGCGAGCGGCCAGGGAAAGATGGGCAGAGGCCAAGCCGAGCGCTTCAATTTCAGGCAATTGATGCAGCAGATCTGGGACGGTTGGGGGACTCTCAATCCAGCCAACACGGCAAAGTTTTATTCGAAGGACGTCGACCGTACATTCTTCGACATCACACCTCTCAAATATCACGGATGGAACGAATACGACGCGGGCGTCCGGAAGGTGTTCTCGGATTACACGTCCGCGAAATTCATCTTGGACGCCGATCAGCACGTCGTGCAGCGCGGCAACACCGCCTGGGCAACTGCCACCGGACACGGCACGCTGATGCGGAAGACCGGCGGCAAAGAAGAGATGAATTTTCGCTGGACGGTGCTGTGGGAGAAGATCGAAAACAACTGGTTAATCGTTCACGAGCACGTTTCTGTTCCGCTCGCCGCGCCCGCACCGGTCAAACCCGCATCTTCGGCTCCGCCGGCGAAGAAATGACGGAACGCTGAGTTTGGTGCGTTAGAAACTCGAACCTTCGGCACATGATTTCCAGTTAAGCCGTCGCGCGGAAATGCTTCGCAATCTCTTCGGCGGATCGTAACGTGAGCGCCACGAATGTCAGCGTGCCGTTGGTGCACCCGGCGGTGGGCAGCGTCGGCGAGCCAACGACAAACAGGTTTTCGTGGTCGTGGGTACGTCCGAAGTTATCGCACACGCTCGATGCCGGGTCGGTCCCCATGCGGCAGCCACCCGCGGGATGATCCCAATAGTCGCCCTCCTCGGTTCGCAAAATCTTTCCATTGTTATGGCTGGCCATTCGCTCGAAGATTTCCTGGATGTGCCGCTTCGTGGCGGGGTGGCGCGCTTCGGCCGCTGCGTCGGGCCGATGAACGATCTTGGGCATCGGGTCTCCCCATTTGTTCTTGGCGGCGGCATCGAGAGTCAACTCGCTCTTTTCAGCGGGATGGACATCGTAATACGCGCGCACGCGCGCCATGCCGCGCGGATTCCTCGCGCGCCAGTCTTTCGCGATATCGTCACCCAACAAGACGCGCCCATTCTGATCCCTCAGGCGCGGCGCCTGGCGGCCCCATTCCCAGATCCGCAGATCGTGCCGCACGAAAGGATCGCTGGTTGGGCAGCGGAAGTATTGCCGCGAAATCAGCCCATGCTGCGGATTCATGTTGGGGTAAATCTCGGCGTCCAGCTCGATAAACGCCTGAATGAATCCGTGGCCATTCATATACTTGCCGACTTGCCTTGTGCGGTTTGCGATTCCGTTCGGAAATCGTGAGTTGGCCGACAAGAGCAGAAGGTGCGAACTCCACGTATAACCCGAAGCCACCACGAACACCTTGGCGCGATACTCGTGCGACTGGTCCGGATGCTCGCTGTTCAAGCCTTGCGCGGCAACGATCGTATTTTTCGAATCGTCAAGCGTCAGCTTGCGGATCAGCGTGTGATCATGCAACGCAATTTTCTTCTCAGCCAGGAGTCGTTTGAAGGTAAAATCGGGCGAATAACGCGCGCCCGTGGGGCATATATCGCAGGTGCCGCAGCGAATACAGGCCGCACGCCCGTCGTAGGGCACGGTGTTTTTGGCTTGCGGCGTAGATTGGAATGGAATGCCGCTCTTGTCGCCCCACTCCTTGAGCCGGTCAAGGCTCCAGGTGAGAGGCACCGGCTTCATCGGATATGGCTCGGACCGGTGATCGCCAGGGAACGGGCTGGGTTCGCCTGCAACACCCAGCCTCCGCTCGGCTTCGCAGTAGAATTTCTCCAGTTCCATCCAGGAAAGGGGCCAATCGACGTACAAGCCGTACATCGACTTCAGGCGCAGGTCTTCTTCGGAAAATCGATTGCAAATGCCGCCCCAATGCAAGGCCTGGCCGCCGACGGCCATCGTTCTGGAGATTCCGCCCGCAGCGGCCTGGCCTTCGATGAAATCTCCAGGCCACGGATTCTCACCGTACTTGCTCATCCGTTCGCGATACCTGAATCGATTCTCGAAATCGAAAATGGACCGGCCCGCTTCAACGATCGTGATCGATAAGCCGGGCCGTAATTCCGACAATTTTTGGGCGAGCATCGCCGAAGAGATCCCGGCGCCGATGATGCAGATGTCGCTTTCATGAATAGGCATCTTGACTCCTAAGGTGAGTGGCTCCTAACTGAGCGAAGCAGGACGTTTGCCGGAAGTATCCAGACCGCGGCACTCGTAGCGCCGGATGGCGGCGTTGTAGAGGAAGTCCTCGCCGTCGCTCGATCCGTAAAAGTAGGCAAGCAGGTCGGCGGCAACGTGTTTTCCATCGGGACGCGGCGGGATGCGATCGATTTTTGCATTTGCCAGCGCCTTCTCCACCGCGTCCCGCGTCACTGGAGATCCGAGAGCGCGCATCTGGTCCGCGTAGTTGGTGGACGGATCCGGCCCCGTCACCTGTGTGCGCGGATGGCCATAGCCGCCGCTGATTTCGGCGCCGGCCTTATAGTCGCGAAACCACCGCACGAAATCGTCCGCGATTTTATCGGTGCTGGCCGGGCTCAGCGATGACGGAAGAACCACGCGCGCCAATTCGTGGAAAGATTCCAGACGAACTCCCTGCGCCCGCGCCCTTCGCGATGCGAAGAACGCCACGATGCCCGAGAAAGCTCTTTGGAAGAAACTTCGCCGTTGCATTGTCACCTCTTTAGTGGGGATTCGAAAACGCAACCAATGCGGCGCCGGCACCCTGGCCCACCGCGATCACCACGTATTGCTTGCCGGAGGGAGTCCGATAGGTTAACGGCGTCCCGTAGGACCGCTCCGGAAGCGGACCCCGCCACAGGTCTCTTCCCGTGCCCTTGTCGATTGCGTGCAGATAGGTGTCTTCTCCGCCCACGAAGAACAGGCCGCCCTTGGTGACGATGCCGCCCTGCGGTCCCGCGATGCCCAGCGATGGGGGAAGTTTCACATCCTTCAAGGCCGGATCAGCTCGCAGTTCCGGCCAATCCCCGAAGGCCTGCTGCCACGCGATGGTTCCATGATTCAGATCGATTGCCGTCACCTGGCCGTACGGAGGCTTGGTCAGTGGAAGCCGTCCGTGGAACGTGGCCGGGACGCCCAGATCGCCGCTCCACTCGGCGTCCACTTCCGACGCGCGCGGATTGGCCGCCGAATGATCGGGCTTCTTCACGCGGAAGATCGCCGGGGCGTTCGTAGTCTTGATATAGAGCATTCCCGAATCCGGATCGAACGCACCGCCGCCCCAGTTTGCGCCGCCGATAATGCCGGGCCGTCCCAACGTGCCTTGAAGAGATGGGGGCGTGAACACAGGCCCTATGCGAAACTTCTTCATCTCGGCTTGCGCTTCGGCTTTCAGTTCCGGAGTGAGATCGAACGCGTCATCGAGCGTCACGCCTTGTGGGCTGTATGCCGGAGGCTTGGTCGGAAATGGCTGCGTGGGCGAAGATTGCTCTCCGGGGACATCGCTGGCCGGCACCGGACGCTCTTCGATAGGCCACACGGGTTGGCCCGTCACGCGATCGAAAACAAACGCGAATCCTTGCTTCGTAAGCTGTACGACGGCGTCGATTTGCTTGCCGGCTACATTGATCGTAACGAGCGTGGGTGGCGATGCAAGGTCGTAATCCCACAACCCGTGATGGACGATCTGAAAGTGCCATTTGCGGACCCCGTTGTTCGCGTCGAGGCAAACCAGCGTTTCGCCATACAAATTGTTTCCCGGCCGATTGCCGCCATAAAAATCGTTGCTCGGCGTGCTCACGGGCAGGTACACCAGACCTCGCCGCTCATCCAGCGTGAACGGCGCCCAAACATTGGTGTGGCCAGTGAACTTCCAGGATTCTTTGCCCCAGGTATCGTTCCCAAATTCTCCCGCTTGCGGAATGGTGTGAAACGTCCATACCCGTTTGCCGGTTCGCGCATCGAACGCGCGTACGTCGCCGGGTGGATCGTTCTTGTATGACAGCCGGTCACCGACACCATTCCCCAGGATCACCAGGTCTTTGTACACGACAGGAGGCGACGTTTCCGTGTAGTGCAGTTTATTGATCCGCCAGACCAACCCCTGGCTGAGATCAACAACGCCGTTGTCGCCGAATGAATTGACGGGCTTTCCCGATTTCGCATCGATCGAGATCAGGCGATAGCGTGTGTTCAGAAAAATCCTGGCGGCGCTGCCTGCGCGGGAATCACGCCACACGGCGATTCCCCGGTGGACATACCCCGTTCCATTCGGCGGCTGCCCGTCGACATACGACTTTGGGTCGTAACTCCAGATTTCCGCACCGGTTTCAGGATTCAGCGCGACGATCTTGTTATACGGCGTCGTAACGTACATCACGTTGTCGATCACTAAGGGTGTGTCTTCGAACATGCCCGGCCTGGTGCCATACTCCTTGAGGTCGGTCTCGCCAGTCTTCCAAATCCAGGCCTGCCGGAGCTGAGAAACATTTTCTTTGTGGATGCCGGTCAGGGTCGAATAATGTGCGCTGCCTTGGTCACCGCCCCAGAAGGGCCAGTCCGTCGAGCCCCGGTCTGCGCTCATGCATGATAATGCCGCGGCAGCGGCAGCCAGGGACCAGACTGCGCGTTTCATCGGGATCCCTTCGTGGTCGCAGCCTTGGGGGCTGTACCTCTTGGACTCTCGGCATCCTTGGCGCCATGCCCGAGATTCTCATACACCTTCCCGGCTTTCATCACGAAGACGGCGCGCCCCGCCGCGGTCACATCCTGGAGGGGATTCCCGTCGAACGCGACAATGTCCGCCTGCATTCCCGGCGCGATGGAGCCAATCACGCTACCCAGATTCAGAGACTCCGCCGAAAGCGAGGTGGCGGAAACGAGCGCAGCCATCGGATCCTGCCCGCCATCGCGCACCCGAACGATGAACTCGCGATAGTTATGGCCGTGCGCTCCCGCGGTGGCGTCGGTTCCATAAATGATTTTCAGATCCTTGTGCGTCAGCGCCCTCTTGAATGTGTCCCGCACGATGGCGACGCCCTTTTCCATGAACGCGAATCCTTCATCGTTGTAGTTCCCGATGCCGAAATATTTCGGCCTGTTTTCGAGATAATTTTGCAGGACCACTCCGATGTTCGCGTCGTAGTAAGTGCCATGTTGCGCCATCAGATCGAAGACCTCGTCGGTGATGTAGGCGCCATGCTCAATGGACGTGCAGCCTGCGAGTGTGGCGGCCTTGGCGGACGAGGCGGAATGCGCGTGCACAATCGTCCGCAGTCCCAGCGATTTGGCCTCGCCGCAGGCGGCCTGAAGCTGTGCATCCGTCATGGTCTGCTCGCCGCCTTCGCGAATACTCTTGGAAGCGAATAGTTTGATCAGGTCCGCACCCTGGTCCTTGCGCTGCCGGATCAATTCACGCAGCTTCGCCGGATCACCGCTGTTCTCAAAGAACGGCTGGAGAGAGGTGAGCACTCGCGGGCCTGGGAAAATCCCACGCGCGATCGCGTCCCGCAAATCCTTATCGATTGCCGCTCCCGGACTTTGCACGGTTGTGAAGCCGGCGTCGAGGGTTAAGACCGAGTTATCCGCGATGTGGAGCAAAGCCTGCGACGCGGGTTCGTCATTGCCGGCATAGCGATCTTTGTTGTCGAAATGATAGGAAAGGTGAGTATGCGTGTCGATCCAGCCGGGCGAAACGGTGAACGCCGAAAGATCGTAGGCGATTGCTCCGGCCGGCGCGGTACCGCCCACGCGAACGATCTTCGAACCTTCAATCACGACGATCGTGTTGTGTAGTGTTTTGCCCTTTCCATCGAGGAGCGTCGATGTTTTGAGCACTACAGGCCGATCCTGCGCGAACAAAACGGCTGCGCTGAGTAGCAGCAGGTTAAGTCTCAACATTTTGTACTACTTTATCCGAAGGACCGCTTCGCCGGAGCGACGGGAGGGTTAAGGCCGCTTAGCGAACAACTCGCAGATCAGTGCGACCGCGGCCAGTGCGGCGGCAACATAAAAGGCTGCCTCGTAGTTGTGATACTTGTCGTACAGAACGCCGCCTATACGCGGACCTATGATCCCGGCCACACCCCATGCCGTGAACAGCATGCCATAGTTGATGCCGGCGTTCTTTGTGCCCCAGAAGTCGGAGGCGGCGGTCCCGTTGACTGAGATTTGCGTGCCGTAGCACCAATAGACGACAAAAACTGCCAGATATAAGCCAACGACGTTGCTTCCAACCGCGTACAACGCCGGCATCGCGATCATGGAAATGCCGATCATGGCCCGCAAGACATTGATGCGGCCCAGCGTATCGGAGAGCCAACCCGAAAGAATGCGACCCGACGTATTTCCGATTGCGCCTACAACCAGCGTCATGGTGGACAACGCAGCCGCCGCGATTCCAACGCTCTTGGCAAATGGCACCAGTTGGCTGATGACCATCA
>Ga0070731_10002252_pt1 | contig 18616 bp, 24 predicted proteins | sample Coa_R1_2_FD_66448 | JGI IMG/M metagenome (GOLD analysis project Ga0070731, IMG submission 66448) | Surface soil microbial communities from Centralia Pennsylvania, which are recovering from an underground coalmine fire - Coalmine... | ecosystem: Environmental > Terrestrial > Soil > Unclassified ... | reverse complement strand
AGGCGATTGCGACGGAATGGGCGCGATCGCCGCGGGCGCCATCGACGCCGCGGGTGGAGAAGCGACTGCGGAAGGCACGGGCATGGCGGCGGCCGCCGGCGCCGGCGCCGGGGCGGCCACCAGGTGCGCGAGAACGAATCCGATGACGACGCCGATTCCGAGCCCCGCGGCCGCCGCGAACGCGAGGCGCCGCGGCGATTCGCGTTGCATCAGCACGATCTGCGTGTCGGTCACCGCGGCGCGCGCGTGGTCGGCGGTCACCGTGTGCGTGCCGGCGGCGAACGCCGCGAGCAGCGTCTTGTCGGCGAAGATGTTGATGCGGCGCGTGAGCCCCTCGGAGGCCTCGCCGATGATGCGAAGCACCTCGGCATCGAAGAGGTCCGGCCCGTGATAGCCCGCGGCCCGCAGGCGGAAATTCACGTAGTCGCGGATCTCGCGCGGCGGAAGCGGCGCCAGCATGAAGCTGTGCGTGATGCGCTCGCGAAGCTGCCGCATGTTCGGCAGCGCGAGGTGCTGGTCGAGCTCGGGCTGGCCGAACAGCACCAGCTGCAGCAGCTTCTCCGTCCCGGTCTCGAGGTTCGACAGGAGGCGCACCTCCTCGAGCGTGGCGAGAGGCATCGCATGCGCCTCGTCGATGAGTGCGACCACCTGCTTGCCTGAAGCGTGCACCTGGATCAGCTTCTCCTGGAGCATCTTGATCAGCTTCGTGGTGTTGGCGCCCGCGGTCTCCAGGCCCAGGTCCTCGGCGATCGCGGCGAGCATCTCGTCGCGGGTGAGGCTCGGCACGGCGAGATAGATCATCTCGACTGTCTCGGGGAGGCGCTCCATCAGCACGCGGCAGAGCATCGTCTTGCCGCTTCCCACCTCGCCGGTCACCTTCACCATGCCTTCGCCGGCGGTGATCGCGTAGAGCAGGGCCTCGAGTGTCGCGCCGCGATTGGCGCCCGAGAAGAAGAACTCGGTATGGGGCGTGATTCGGAACGGCGCTTCGCGCAGCCCGAAGTGTTCCAGGTACATGGTCATCGCGAGGAGGCCTTCAGCGCGAGGCGCGGGCGCGGTGTTTCAGCCCTGTGCGTCGCCGGAATCGGAAGCGGGCATTTTAGCACCGGAGCGCCCGGCGGATTCGAGGCGGCCGTAGAGCGTGGTGCGCGACACGCCGAGGAGCTTCGCCGCCTGCGAGATGTTGCCTTGCGCGATTTCCAGCGCGGCGTCGAGGTAGGCTTGCTCGGTGCTTTTCAGCGCCGCGTCGAGGCTGAACGGCTTGCCCGAAGCGAGCTCGGCGCGGGCGCGCGCCAGCGGGTCGCCGCGGCCATCAGTGCCGCCGGGCGAGAACTCCGCCTCGAGCTCCGCGATTCCGACCGCGTATCCCGCGTATTTCGTCGTGAGGCGGATCACGATGTTGCGCAGCTCGCGCACGTTGCCGGGGAAATCGTAGGCGAGCCAGCGGGCCCGCGCCGGCGCATCGAGCTCGAAGGCCTTGGCGCCGGATTTCGCGGCGAAGAGCGCGCGGTAGTAGTCGAGGAGCTTCAGGCGATCGTCGCCCAGGTCGCGCAGGCTCGGCACGCCCAGCGTGAATACCGAGAGGCGGTGGTAGAGATCGGAACGGAAGCGCCCGGCCTTCACTTCCTCGCGCAGGTCGCGATTGGTGGCGGCGACGATGCGCGCCCTCGACACGCGCGTCTGCGTTTCGCCGACGCGCTGGTACTCGCCGTTCTCGAGCACGCGCAGCAGCTTCGCCTGCAGCTCGCCCGGAAGCTCGCCGATCTCGTCGAGGAAGAGCGTTCCCTCCGCGGCGTCCTCGAAATACCCCGATTTCGCCGTTTGCGCCCCGGTGAACGCGCCCTTGGCATAGCCGAAAAGCGTGGGTTCCACGAGCGAGGGAGAGATCGCGGCGCAGTTCAACGCGAGGTAGGGCTCCTTCGCGCGCGGGCTCAGGTGGTGCAGCGAATAGGCGACGCGTTCCTTGCCGCTTCCCGATTCGCCTTCCACCAGCGCGGGGAAGGAGGAAGCCGCGTACAGGTCGATCTGGCTCCTCAGCCGGCGGAGCGCGGGGCTTTCGCCGATCAACGCGCGCACGTCTTCGGCATCGTCGCGCCGCGTGAGCGTTCCGGAGCGAAGCGAGCGCGCGAGGATCCCGCGAAGGACGTCGGGCTCGCAGGGCTTGGGCACGAGCTCGAGCGCGCCCAGCGCGCGCGCGCGCCTCGCGTTCGATTCCTCGTTCTGTCCCGTGAGCACCAGGATGCGCGCCTGCGGCGCGTGGGCGAGCAGGTCGCCGATCAGCTTGAAGCCCTCGTTGGGAAGGTGCGCGACCGGAGGCAGGCCGAGGTCGATCAGCGCGAGGTCGGGCTGCAGGCCCGCGCGCAGTTTCGCGACGGCCGAGGCGCGATCCACCGCGTGCGTGACCTCGTAGTCTTCCGCAAGGGCGAACGCGAGGCTCTCGCCGATCAGCGGATCGTCATCGACGAGCAGGAGGCTTGCCTTGTCCACCGGGCGATTATAGGGGAGGGTACCCGGTCAAAGCTGCTAAAATGCCCTTCCCTTCCCGGCAATTTTTCACTGCAATTTCCTCCGCGTGGCCGAAGAACTCCTGGTTGACGTGCGCTCGGTGAGCTTCTCCTACGGGCGGCGTCCGATCCTCAAGGGAATCGACATGCGCGTCCCGCGCGGCAAGGTCGTCGCGATCATGGGCGCGTCCGGCAGCGGGAAGACCACGCTGCTGCGGGCGATCGGCGGCCAGCTCAAGCCCTCCGCGGGATCCATCCGCGTCGCGGGCGAGGACATCAGCCAGCTCGATGCCGACGGGCTCTACGCGCTGCGCCGGCGCATGAGCATGCTGTTCCAGTTCGGCGCGCTCTTCACCGACATGGACGTGTTCGAGAACGTGGCCTTTCCCCTTCGAGAGCACACCGACCTACCCGAATCGATGATCCGCGACCTGGTCCTCATGAAGCTCGAAGCGGTCGGCATGCGCGGGGCGCACAGGCTGCGGCCGGCGGAGCTTTCCGGCGGCATGGCGAGGCGCGTGGCGCTCGCGCGCGCCGTGGTGCTCGATCCGACGCTCGTGATGTACGACGAGCCTTTCGCGGGCCTGGATCCGATCGCGCTCGGCGTGATCGGACAGCTCGTCCGCAAGCTGAACGACGCGCTCGGCGCCACATCCATCGTGGTCTCCCACGACGTCGTAGAGTCATTGCACATCGTGGACTACCTCTACTTCATCTCCGAGGGCGTGATCGTGGGCGAAGGCACGCCCGACGAGATCCGCGCCTCGACGCATCCGTACGTGCGGCAGTTCGTGCACGGCGGTGGCGAGGGACCGGTCGCGTTCCACTACCCCGCCCGGCCGTACGCGGCGGACGTGGGCCTCGCCGGAAAGGCCGGTCATGCTTGACGTCCGCCGCCCGCTCGCGCGCCTCGGGCACAACTTCATCGAGGGCCTCTGGCGCGTGGGGTCCATGGCGCGATTCTTCGCGCTCGTGATCGCCTCCTCCGCCACGAGCTTCGTGCGCTTCCGCCTGGTGATGCGCGAGGTGTACTACAGCGGCGTGCTCTCGCTCATCATCATCATCGTGTCGGGGCTCTTCATCGGCATGGTGCTGGGCCTGCAGGGATTCCAGACGCTTCAGAAGTACGGCGCGACCGAGTCGATCGGAGTGCTGGTGGCGCTGTCGCTCACGAGGGAGCTCGGGCCGGTGGTCTCGGCGATCCTGTTCGCCGCGCGCGCCGGCAGCGCGATCACCGCCGAGATCGGCCTCATGAAGACCACGGAGCAGCTCACGGCGATGGACATGATGGCGGTTTCCCCCATGGCGCGCGTCATCGCGCCGCGTTTCTGGGCGGGGATCATCTCGATGCCGATCCTGTCCCTGTTGTTCTCGGCGATGGGCGTTTTCGGCGGCTACATCGTGGGCGTTGTCCTGATCGGCGTGGACAACGGCGCCTTCTGGTCGCAAATGCAGGCGGCGGTGGAGTTCCGGTATGATGTTTTGAACGGTTTGTTGAAGGCATTCGTGTTCGGCGTTGCCGTGACGGTGATCGCCACATTCGAGGGCTACGACGCCCCGCCGACTGCCGAGGGCGTGTCCGGCGCCACGACGCGCACCGTGGTCACCTCCGCCCTGGTGATCCTTGCCCTGGACCTCGTGCTCACGGCATTCATGCTGCGCCCCGACGCCTGACCGACGGAAAGAAATGGAAAGAACGACAATCGATCTCTGGTTCGGCGCCTTCGTGACCGCGGGTTTCGTGGCGTTGCTCGTGCTCGCGCTGAAGGTCGGGAACCTCGGCGCCGAGCGCGCCACCCAGACCTATCGCGTGGAGGCGCGCTTCGAGAACATCGGCGGCCTCAAGGTGCGCGGTCCCGTGCGTAGCGCGGGCGTGCTCGTCGGCCGCGTTGCGGACATCAAGTTCGACAACGAGCGGTTCCAGGCGCAGGTGACCCTGGCGCTCGACAGCCGATACGCCTGGCCCAAGGACACGAGCGCATCGATCCTCACTTCGGGCCTGCTCGGCGAGACCTACATCGGCCTCGAGGCGGGGGCCGAGGACAAGAAGCTCGCGGCGGGCGACAGGATCCAGATCACGCAGTCCGCCGTCGTGCTCGAGAAGCTCATCAGCCAGCTGCTCTTCAGCAAGGCCCAGGAGGCGCCCGCGCCAAGCACGCCCGCTCCTGCGTCGCCGAAGAAGTAGGCGGAACCCGCGGCGCGGCCTCGTGGTCCAAGAGGCTCTCCAGCGACCACCACAAGGAAAAAAACGATGACCCGCATCCTCGCAGTGCTGCTCATGGCCCTCGTCCCGGCGCTCGCCGCGGCGCAGGAATCGCCCGAAGCCCTCGTGAAGCGCGTGAGCGACGAGGTGCTCACGATCATCAAGAACGACAAGGACGTCCAGTCGGGCAACATGACCAAGGTCGCGCAGCTCGCCGAGCAGAAGGTGCTGCCGCACTTCGACTTCGAGCGCATGACGCGCCTCGCGGTCGGGAAGAACTGGCGCGACGCGAGCGACGCGCAGAAGAAGGCGCTCGAGGGCGAGTTCCGCACGCTCCTGGTGCGCACGTATTCGAGTTCGCTCGCGGCCTATCGCAACCAGGTGATCGAGGTGAAGCCCGGCAAGACCGGCGCCGCGGACAAGGAGACCGTGGTGAAGACCGCCGTGGTCCAGCAGGGCGGCCCGGCGATCCCCATCGACTACTCGATGGAGAAGACCGATTCCGGATGGAAGGTGTACGACGTCGTGATCGACGGAGCGTCCCTCGTGACGACCTATCGCGGGACGTTCAACGACCAGATCCAGAAGGGCGGCGTCGACGGGCTCATCAAGTCGCTCAAGGAGCGCAACGCTTCCGGCGAGCCCGCGAAGAAGTGAACGGGGCGGGAGAAGCGGCCCAGGCTGGCGCCGACGAGGTACTGGCCCTCGATGCGGGCGAGCTTTCGTTCCAGACGATTCCGGCGGTGCTCGCGCGCACCGCCGATTATTCGACGCGCAAGGACCTTCCCCGCAAGCTCACGATCGATTTCTCCGCCGTGACCGGCGTCGATTCCTCCGCGGTCGCGCTGTTGCTCGACTGGCGGCGCATGGCGGTGGCGCGCGGCACGACGCTCATCTTCGTGAACCTGCCCGCGAACCTGCTTGCGCTCGCCGAGCTCTACGGCGTCGCGGACCTCATCCAACCGCACCAGGCCTGATGCTCGCGGTCGAGGCGCGCGGCGTCCGCAAGCGCTACGGGGACGTTCGCGCCCTCGCCGGCGTCTCGCTCGAGGTGGAGCAGGGTGAATTCTTCGGGCTGCTCGGCCCCAACGGCGCCGGAAAGACAACGCTCATCTCGGCGCTCGGCGGCCTCGCGCGGGCCGACGAGGGAACGCTCGCGGTGATGGGTCACGACGTGGCGCGCGACTACCGCTCCGCGCGCCGCGCGGTCGGCATCGTTCCACAGGAGATCGTGTTCGACCCGTTCTTCACGGTGCGCGAAACCCTTCGCCTCCAGTCGGGCTACTTCGGCCTGCGGCGAAACGACGACTGGGTCGATGAGCTGATCGACCGGCTCGCGTTGCGGGACAAGGCGAACGCGAACATGCGAAGCCTTTCGGGCGGGATGAAGCGGCGCGTGATGGTCGCGCAGGCCCTCGTGCATCGCCCGCCTGTGATCGTGCTCGACGAGCCCACCGCGGGCGTGGACGTCGAGCTTCGCCAGACGCTGTGGGCGTTCATCCGGGGGCTCAACACCGCGGGCCACACCATCGTGCTCACGACGCACTACCTCGAGGAGGCGCAGCAACTCTGCAGCCGCATCGCGATGATGAAGGAGGGGCGCATCGTCGCGCTCGATTCGACGGCGCGGCTCCTCTCGGATTTCTCGGAGCGCGTGCTGCGCGTGAAGCTCGAGGGACCCGAGGTGCCCCGATCACTCCTGGCGAGGGGCGCGACGCTGGATCCGGCCGGCGCCTGGCGCATTCCGATCGTCGACGTGGCCCACGTCGAGGAAGCGCTCCACGAGCTTCGCGCGGCCGGAGCCACGATCGCGAGCCTCGAGGTCGCGGAGCCGGAGCTGGAGGAAGTCTTCGTGAAGATCATGCGGCGCGAGGAAAGGCCCGTCGCGGCATGACCGGCTTCCCCACGCTCCTCTACAAGGAGGTCCTTCGTTTCTGGAAGGTGAGCTTCCAGACGGTGGCGGCGCCGGTGCTCACGACGCTCATGTACCTCCTCGTCTTCTCCCACGCGCTCTCCGACCACGTGCAGGCTTTCCCCGGCGTGCCGTACCTCCAGTTCCTGATCCCCGGCCTCGCGATGATGGCGACGCTGCAGAACTCGTTCGCCAACAGCTCCTCGTCGCTCATCCAGTCGAAGATCACGGGCAACATCGTCTTCATCCTGCTGCCGCCGCTTTCGCCCGCGGACATCTTCGCGGCATACCTCGGCGCATCCATCGTGCGCGGGCTGGTGGTGGGCCTGGGCGTGTTCGTCGCGACGGCGTGGATCGTCCCGGTTCCCGTGCTGCATCCGCTGTGGGCGATCGCCTTCGCGCTCGTGGGCAGCGCCCTCCTCGGAACGCTCGGCATCATCGCGGGCATCTGGGCGGAGAAGTTCGACCAGCTCGCCGCGTTCCAGAACTTCCTCGTGATGCCGCTCACGTTCCTCGCGGGAGTCTTCTACTCGACGCACTCGCTGCCGCCCTTCTGGCAGCTCGTCTCGCAGCTGAACCCTTTCTTCTACGCGATCGACGGATTCCGCTACGGGTTCTTCGGCCAGTCCGACGTGGCTCCGTGGGAGAGCCTCGCGTTTGCGACGGCCGCCTTCGCTGTCCTATCATGGCTCACGCTCCTGCTCCTGCGCCGCGGCTACAAGCTGCGGCACTGAACCGAAAAACCGAATGGTCGAGGCAAGCTCAATCGAAGCATCCATCCGCGCCGGACTCGAATGCACGCACGTCGAGGTCCAGGGCGACGGAGCGCATTTCGAGGCCGTGATCGTGAGCCCGCGATTCGCGGGCCTCGCGCGCGTGCGCCAGCACCAGCTCGTATACGCGGCACTCGGCGATCGCATGCGCTCGGAGATCCACGCGCTCTCGATGAAGACGCTCACTCCCGAGGAATGGTCGTCGCGCTGAACTTTCCGGCCCGGCCGGGTCTCCACAACAGACAATGCAGAAACTCTCGATACAAGGCGGCACGCGCCTGACCGGTGAAGTCCGCGTCGCGGGCGCCAAGAACGCGGCATTGCCGATCCTCACCGCGGCGCTCCTCACGGCTTCGCCCGTGCGCATCACCAACGTGCCCGAGCTGAACGACGTGCGCACGATGGTGAAGCTGCTCGAGCGCATGGGGGTCAGGGCGCGCGCGAGCGGCCACGAGGTCCACCTCGACGCCGCTTCGATCGCCGAACCCTTCGCCCCTTACGACCTCGTGAAGACGATGCGCGCGTCGATCCTCGCCCTGGGCCCGCTCACGGCGCGCTTCGGCGAGGCGCGCGTGTCGCTGCCCGGCGGCTGCGCCATCGGCGAGCGACCCGTGGACCTCCATATCAAGGGGCTCGCCGCCATGGGCGCCGAGATCGCGATCGAGGCGGGATACATCCACGCGAAGGCGAAACGCCTGAAGGGCGGCCGCATCTTCATGGACACGGTCACCGTGACAGGAACCGAGAACCTGATGATGGCCGCGTGCCTCGCCGAGGGCGAGACGCTCCTGGAGAACGCGGCGCGCGAGCCCGAGGTGGTGGACCTCGCGCGATGCCTCATCGCGATGGGCGCGCGCATCGAAGGACATGGCAGCGACGCGATCCGCGTGCAGGGCGTGAAGGAACTGCGCGGCGTGGACTACGCGGTGATGCCGGACCGGATCGAGGCCGGCACCTTCCTCGCGGCCGCGGCGGCCACGCGCGGCGACGTGACACTCACCGCGGCGCCGGTCGGAAGCCTCGATGCCGTGATCGACAAGTTGCGCGAGGCCGGGGCCGCGATCACCGTGGGCGACGCGACGGTGAAGCTCGCCATGCCGTCACGCCCGAAAGCCGTGAGCCTGCGCACCGCGCCGTACCCGGGATTTCCCACGGACATGCAGGCGCAGTTCATCGCGCTCAATTCCGTTGCGGAGGGGACCGCGCACGTGACCGAGACGATCTTCGAGAACCGCTTCATGCACGTGCAGGAGCTGCGCCGTCTCGGCGCGCGCATCGACATCGAAGGCAACACCGCGCTCATCACCGGCGTCGATGCGCTCGCGGGCGCGGCCGTCATGGCCACGGACCTGCGTGCCTCGGCGAGCCTCGTCATCGCCGCGCTCGTCGCGCAGGGCGAGACGGTGATCGATCGCATCTACCACCTCGACCGCGGCTACGAGCACATCGAGACGCGCCTCGCGAAGCTCGGTGCCCGGATCTCGCGGGTCTCCTGACGCGCCGGGTTATCCTCAGGAAATGATCACGCTCGCGCTGGCCAAGGGCCGCATCTTCGAGGAAACGCTGCCGCTGCTTTCGGCGGCCGGGATCAGTCCGTCCGAGGATCCGGAAGCCTCGCGCAAGCTCATCCTCGCCTCGCAACGCCCGGACCTGCGGCTCGTGCTCGTGCGCGCGGCCGATGTGCCGACCTACGTGCAGTACGGCGCGGCCGACCTCGGCGTCGCAGGGCTCGACCTCCTCGCCGAGCACGGCGGCCAGGGGCTCTATCAACCGCTCGACCTCGGCATCGCGCGCTGCCGGATGGCGGTCGCCGTTCCCGAGGGATTCGACTACGCCGCGGCGGTGAAGCAGGGCGCGCGCATCCGCGTGGCCACGAAGTACATCCGCACGGCCCGCGAGCACTTCGCCGCCAAGGGCGTGCACGTGGATCTCATCAAGCTGTACGGCTCCATGGAGCTCGCGCCGCTCGTGGGGCTCGCCGACGCGATCGTCGACCTCGTCGACACGGGCAACACGCTCAAGGCCAATCGCCTGCGGGTGGTCGAGGAGATCATGCCGGTGTCGAGCCGCCTCATCGTGAATCCCGCTTCGATGAAGCTCAAGCGCGACGCGCTCGCGCCGCTCATCGAGGCGCTCGGGAAGGCGGCCCGTGGCTGAGCTGCGCCGACTTTCGAGCGCGCAGCCCGGTTTTTCCGCCGCGCTCGATGCGCTCCTCGCATTCGAGGCCGCGCAGGACGAGGGCGTCGAGCGCGCCACGGGAGAGATCCTCGAGGGCGTGAAGGCGCGCGGCGATGCGGCGCTCGTCGAATACACGGCGCGCTTCGATCGCTGGAAACCCGCGACGCCGGCCGCGCTGCGTGTCTCCATGGACGAAGCCGGTGCCGCCCTTCGCGCGCTGCCCGCGGCCGAACGTGAGGCGCTGGAGTTCGCGGCCGCGCGGATCCGCTCCTATCACGAGCGCCAGGTGCAGGATTCGTGGCGCGTGGACGGCGGCGACGGCACCGTTCTCGGCCAGCAGGTCACGCCGCTCGACCGGGTCGGCATGTACGTGCCCGGCGGCAAGGCCGCCTATCCGTCGTCGGTGATCATGGGCGCGATCGCCGCGAAGGTGGCAGGAGTTCCCGAGCTCGTGATGGTGACGCCCACGCCCGGTGGAGACCTCAACGTCCCGGTGCTCGCCGCGGCGGCGCTCGCGGGCGTGGATCGAATCGTGCGCGTGGGCGGAGCACAGGCGATCGGCGCCCTCGCCTACGGAACTGCCACCGTGCCCGCCGTGGACAAGATCGTCGGTCCCGGCAACGCCTACGTCGCGGCGGCCAAGCGCCGCGTCTTCGGTCGGGTCGGCATCGATATGATCGCCGGGCCCTCGGAAGTCCTCGTGATCGCCGACTCGAGCGCGAACGCCGACTGGGTAGCGATGGACCTCTTCTCGCAGGCCGAGCACGACGAGATTGCGCAAGCGATCCTGCTTTCGCCCGATGCGGCGTTCATCGAGCGCGTGGCGGAGTCCATGCGCCGGCAGCTCGAATCCATGCCGCGGCGCGCGATCATCACGGCGTCGCTGGCGGCGCGCGGCGCGCTGATCCTCGTGAAGGATCTCGCGGAAGCGTGCGAGATCGCCAATCGCATCGCGCCCGAGCACCTCGAGCTCGCGGTCGCGGATCCCGACGCGCTCCTCGCGAAAATCCGCCACGCGGGCGCGATCTTCCTGGGGCACCATGCGAGTGAAGCGCTCGGCGATTACTGCGCCGGTCCCAATCACGTGCTGCCCACCTCGCGGACCGCGCGATTCTCGTCTCCGCTCGGCGTCTACGACTTCCAGAAGCGCTCGAGCGTGATCGGGATCTCGCGCGATGCGGCGCAACGCCTGGGCCGCGCCGCGGCCACGCTCGCGCGGGCCGAGGGCCTGGAGGCCCACGCGCGCAGCGCCGAGTGGCGCATGAAGGATTCGCCGTGAACCGCGGCCCCGCGCAGCTCGTGCGCGACGACGTGCGCGCCATCAACGCCTATCACGTCCCTCCGGCGCAGGGCCTGGTGAAGCTCGATGCCATGGAGAATCCCTATCGCCTGCCCCCAGCGCTCGCCGCCGAGATGGGAAAGCTCCTGGCCGCCGTCGCGATCAACCGCTATCCCGATCCCACCAACGTGGCGCTCAAGCAGCGGTTGCGCGAAGCGATGTCGGTCCCGAACACGCTCGACATCGTTCTCGGCAACGGCTCGGACGAGATACTCCAGCTCGTGACGGTGGCGCTCGCGCGTCCGGGCGCGGCTGTGCTTTCGCTGGAGCCTTCGTTCGCCGTGTACAAGCTCGCGGCGGCCGCCGCCGGGATGCGCTACGTGGGCGTGCCTCTCAACGAGGACTTCACGCTCGACGAAGCGAAGCTCCTCGCCGCGATCGAACGGGAGAAGCCCGCGCTCACCTGGATCGCGTACCCGAACAATCCCACGGGAAACCTCTTCCCGCGCGAGGCGATCCTTCGAGTGATCGCCGCCGCCCCCGGGCTCGTCGCGATCGACGAGGCGTACTACGCGTTCTCCGGCGGCGCCTCGCTCCTCGACGAGATGGACAGGCATCCCAACGTGTTCCTCGTGCGCACGGTGTCGAAGCTGGGCCTCGCGGGCCTGCGTGTAGGACTGGGAATCGGCGCGCCCGGATGGACGCGCGAGCTGGAAAAGCTGCGCATGCCCTACAACGTGAACGTGCTCTCGGCAGCCGCGGCCGATTTCCTCCTCGGACATCGCGAGGTGTTCGACGCCCAGACACGCGACATCCTCGCCGAAAGGCGGCGCCTCGAGAATGCCCTGGACGCGATGCCGAAGGTGCGACGCTTCCCCTCGGCGGCGAACTTCGTCCTCGCCCGCGTGCCCGACGCGCCGGCGGCGTTCGAAGCGCTTCGCGAGCGTGGTATATTGGTCCGCACGTTCCACGGCACGCATCCACTCCTCACTCACTGCCTGAGGCTCACGGTCGGAACTCCCGACGAGAACACGCGAATGCTCGACGCGCTCGCCCAAGCCGTGGGCTGACACATGCGCAAGGCCGAAATCCAACGCAACACGCGCGAGACGCAGATCCGTGTCGCCGTCGATCTGGACGGCAGCGGCGCGGCGAAGCTCGCGTCGGGCATCCCGTTCCTCGACCACATGCTCGACCAGGTCGCGCGCCACGGCGCGATGGACCTCGAGGTGGACGCGAAGGGCGACCTGCACATCGACGCCCACCACACGGTCGAGGACATCGGCATCACGTTGGGCATGGCGGTGGCCAAGGCGCTCGGCGACAAGAAGGGCATCCGCCGCTACGGCCACGCCTATGTGCCCCTGGATGAAGCGCTCTCGCGCGCGGTCGTGGATTTTTCCGGGCGCCCCGGGCTCGAGTGGCACGTGGACTACACGCGGGCGCGGGTGGGCGAGTTCGACGTGGACCTCACGCACGAGTTCTTCCAGGGTTTCGTGAACCACGCGCTCGCCACCGTCCACATCGACAACATCCGCGGCGACAACGCGCACCACCAGTGCGAGACCGTGTTCAAGGCGTTCGCGCGCGCGGTGCGCATGGCGCTCGAGCCGGATCCCCGCGCCGCCGGCGTGGTCCCATCCACCAAGGGTTCGCTCTAAGGGGCTTCCACCGCCTTCGCGCCTTCTCTCATGCAACGCATCTCGATCGTGGACTACGGCATGGGCAACCTTCGGTCGGTGCAGAAGGCGCTCCAGCACGTCGCGCCCGATGCCGAGGTCGAGATCACGTCCGACGCGTCGCGCATCCGCGGCGCCGACCGCGTGGTCTTCCCCGGCCAGGGTGCGATGCCCGACTGCATGCGCGCTCTGAACGAGCATGGGCTGGGCGAAGCGGTGGCGAAGAGCACGCGTGACAAGCCGTTCCTCGGCCTTTGCATCGGCCAGCAGATGCTTTTCGAGGACAGCGCAGAGGGAAACACGCCCGGCCTCGCGCTGCTTCCCGGCCACGTGCGGTCCTTCGAGCGCGTGGCCGGCCTCAAGATCCCGCACATGGGATGGAACGAGGTCTGGCAGGCTTCGCCCCACGCCCTCTGGAAGGGCATCGACGACGGCAGCCGGTTCTATTTCGTCCACAGCTACTACTGCGATCCCTCAGACGCCGCCCTCACCGCCGGCACCACCCGCTATCCGGACGGCTTTACCTCCGCCATCGCGAGGGATAATATTTTCGCGACCCAATTCCATCCCGAAAAAAGCAGCGTCGCGGGGCTGACTCTTCTCAGCAATTTCTCCACATGGGATCCCTAGCGATTCCGCCGCGACTGCCATGATCATCATCCCCGCCATCGACATCAAGGACGGCCAATGCGTGCGCCTCGAGCAGGGCCGCATGGAAAAGGCCACTGTGTATTCGAGCGAACCGGGAAAGGCGGCGGCGCAATGGACCGGGATGGGCGCGACGCGCCTGCACGTGGTCGACCTGAACGGCGCCCGCGCCGGCAAGCCCGGCAACGAGGCCGCGATCAAGGCGATCATCGCGTCCGTGGATTCGGACGTGCCCGTGCAGCTGGGCGGCGGCATCCGCGACCTCGACACGATCGAGCGCTACCTGGACGACGGCGTGTCCTACGTCGTGATCGGCACCGCCGCGGTGAAGAACCCCGGGTTCCTCCACGAGGCCTGCGATGCGTTCCCGGGCCACATCATCGTGGGACTCGACGCGAAGGACGGCAAGGTCGCCACCGACGGATGGTCCAAGCTCACGGGCCACGACGTGATCGACCTCGCGAAGCGCTTCCAGGACTACGGCGTCGAAGCCGTGATCTACACCGACATCGGCCGCGACGGCATGATGACGGGCGTGAACATCGAAGCGACCGTGCGCCTCGCGCAGAAGCTGGCGGTGCCGGTGATCGCGAGCGGCGGCCTGAACGGCCTGGACGACGTGAAGGCGCTCATGGCCGTCGAGTCGGAGGGCATCACCGGCTGCATCACGGGCCGGGCCATCTACGAGGGCAAGCTCGATTTCGCCGCGGCGGTGAAGCTCGCCGGCGGCGAAGCGTAATTCGCGCGAAGGCGCGGCGCCCGTGCTCGCCAAGCGCATCATCCCCTGCCTCGACGTCCACGCCGGGCGCGTGGTGAAGGGCGTGAAGTTCGTCGAGCTGCGCGACGCGGGCGATCCCGTCGAGATCGCGCGCAAGTACGACGCGGCGGGCGCCGACGAGCTCACCTTCCTCGACATCACCGCTTCGAGCGACGCGCGCGACACGATGGTCGACGTGATCGAGCGCGTGGCCGACCAGGTCTTCATTCCCCTCACGGTGGGCGGCGGCGTGCGCTCCGTCGAGGACGTGCGCAAGCTGCTCAATGCCGGCGCGGACAAGGTGAGCATCAACACCACCGCGGTCGAGCGCCCCGAGGTCGTCGAGGAAGCCGCGGGCTTCTTCGGCTCCCAGGCCATCGTGGTCGCGATCGACGCGCGAGCATCGGCCGGCGGGCGCTGGGAGGTCTACACCCACGGCGGGCGCAAGGCTCGCGGCCTCGATGCCGTAGAATGGGCCCGCGAGATGACGCGGCGCGGCGCGGGCGAGATCCTCCTCACGAGCATGGACCGCGACGGAACCAAGAGCGGCTTCGACCTCGCGCTCACGCGGGCCGTATCGGAAGCGGTGACGGTCCCGGTGATCGCGAGCGGCGGCGTGGGAACGCTCGAGCACCTCGCGCAAGGCGTCGAGATGGGCAAGGCCGACGGACTCCTCGCGGCATCGGTATTCCATTTCGGCGAGATCACCATTTCCGACGCGAAGCGCTTCCTCGCGTCGCGCGGAATCGAGATGCGGCTCTGACATGGGCGACTGGATCGAGACTGTGGCGTGGAATTCGGACGGGCTCGTTCCCGCCGTGGCGCAGGACGCCGCGAGCGGCGAAGTGCTCATGCTCGCGTGGATGGATCGCGAGGCCCTCGCGCGCACCGTCGAATCCGGAGAGGCCCACTACTGGTCGCGATCGCGCAGGAAGCTCTGGAAGAAGGGCGAGACCTCGGGCCACGTCCAGCGGGTGGTCGAGGTGCGCGTCGACTGCGACGCCGATGCGGTCCTGCTTCGCGTGGAGAGCGTGAAGGGCATCGCATGCCACACGGGACGGCGCCGCTGCTTCTTCAGGCGGCTGGATGCGCGAACGGGCGAGAAGCGCTGGGTGGAGACCGATCCGGTCCTCGCCGATCCGGGAAGCTTCCGCGATGGCTGAGCGCAGCATCCTCGAGCGCCTGGAGCAGGCGATCGCCGAGCGTCGCGGGGCCGATCCGTCGTCGTCCTACGTGGCGTCGCTGAACGCAAAGGGACTGGACCACATCCTCAAGAAGATCGGCGAGGAGTCGACCGAGACCGTGATCGCCGCGAAATCGGGCGATCGCGCGGCCATTGTCCACGAGACCGCCGACCTCTGGTTCCATTGCCTGGTGATGCTCGCTTGGAATGGAGTGCCGGTCGCGGAAGTCCTTGCAGAACTGGAGCGGCGCGAGGGCCGTTCGGGCATCGAGGAGAAAGCCTCCCGCACGAAAGGAAAGCCGCAATGACCGACTGCATCTTCTGCAAGATCGTCGCGGGCCAGATCCCGAGCCGCAAGGTGTACGAGGACGACGACATGCTCGCCTTCCACGACATCAATCCGGTCGCGCCGGTGCACTTCATGATCATCCCCAAGAAGCACATCGACTCGCTGTCGGACACGACCGACGCGGACGCCGCGGTCCTCGGGAAGATGATGGCGAAGGCCGGGCGCCTCGCGCGCGAGCAGGGCACGCCCGAAGGCTTCCGGACCATCGTGAACACGGGCCGGATCGGCAGGCAGGACGTGTATCATTTGCATATCCACATCATCGGCGGCCCCGATCCTCTCCCGCGCATGATCGCGAAGGAATAGGCCGCGCCTCCCGGAGAATCGAAATGGGCGGACTCAGCATCTGGCATTGGCTCATCCTTTTGGTCATCGTGCTTCTCGTGTTCGGCACGAAGAAGCTGCGCAACATCGGCGCGGACCTCGGCGGCGCCGTGAAGGGCTTCAAGGACGGCATGAAGGGCGGGGAAGAAGCGGCGAACAAGACCGAGATCGCGGCGCCCGGCAACACAATCGAAGGCGAGATCAAGGACCGGCAGAAGAGCTAGGCCCTGCGCGGGCCTGCCGCGTCCGACACGCATGTTCGATTTCGGTTTCTCGAAGTTACTCCTGCTCGGCATCGTAGCGCTGGTCGTGATCGGGCCCGAGCGCCTGCCGCGCGTTGCGCGCACGATGGGGCACCTCTACGGGCGACTGCAGCGCTACGTGACCCAGGTGAAGGCGGACATCCATCGCGAGATGGAAGCGGCCGACCTCGGCAAGATGAAGACCGAGCTCGAGAGCGCGGCGCGCTCGTTCCAGAGCGAGGTCGAGTCCAACGTGCGATCGATCGAGTCGGAGGCGCGCGAGACCCAGTCCTCCATCGAAAAGGCACTCGACGTGCAGGCTCCGGCCGCGAACGAAACGGCTACGCCCGCCGTGCCCGCGCCCACCGAAGACGCGCCCACGGCCCAGCTCGAGCTCGGGATCGAGGAGCCCGCGTCCCAGGCTTCGACGCGCGATCGCGCCGTCGGGTAGGCGCCGGGCGAGCCGATGCAGGAAATCCAGGAGACCTTCCTCTCCCACCTGATCGAGCTGCGCGAGCGACTGGTGCGCAGCCTCGTGGCGATCGGGATCCTGCTCGTGCCCGCGCTCTACTTCAGCTCCGAGCTCTACGACCTGCTCGCGCAGCCGCTCATGAGCACGCTTCCACCGGGAGCGCACATGATCGCCACGGGCGTGATCACGCCCTTCCTCATTCCGATGAAGATCGCCGCCATGGCCGCGTTCATGGGGGCGCTGCCCTACGTGCTCTTCCAGGCGTGGGCCTTCGTGGCGCCGGGCCTCTACGCGCACGAGAAGAAACTGGTGCTGCCGCTCATCGTGAGCAGCACGATCCTCTTCTTCTCCGGCATGGCGTTCTGCTATTTCATCGTCTTCGGGCGCGTCTTCGCGTTCATCGCGAAGTTCGCTCCGCAGAGCGTGTCGGTGGCGCCGGACATCGAGGCCTACTTCAATTTCGTGCTCGGGATGTTCCTCGCGTTCGGTCTCGCCTTCGAGGTGCCGGTCGTGGTGGTGCTGCTGGTGCTCACGGGCATCATCAACACCGACCAGCTGCGCGAGTTTCGCGGCTACGTCGTCGTCGCGATCTTCACGCTCGCGGCGTTCATCACGCCGCCCGACGCGATCTCGATGATCTCGCTCGCGATCCCGATGTGCATCCTCTACGAGGTGGGGATCCTCGCGGCGCAGCTCGTGGAGCGCCGGCGCAAGCGCGAGTCGGCGCCCGAAGGCGGGCGCGACTAGGGAGCGTTGGGGTCGGTGCGCGGTCGCGCGCGCCGCTTGCCCACCATCACGTCGAGGCTGACTTCCTGGCTGCGCCGCAGGACGCGCACGGGCACCGACTTGCCCGGGGCCGTGGCGGCGATGGCGCTGATCGTCGCGTTGCCGTTGGCGACGGGCTGCCCGCCGATCGCGACGATCACGTCGCCCAGCTTCAGGCCGCCCTTGTCCGCGGGGCTTCCGCGCTCGATCGCACCAACGATGGCGCCGCGCGTGCTCTTCAGTCCCAGCGACTCGGCGAGCTCCGGGCTCACGTCGGCGACCTCGATGCCCATCCAGCCGCGAGCGACGCTGCCGGTCTCGATGATCTCTTCCATGATCCGCTTGGCGAGGCTCACGGGAATCGCGAACCCGATGCCCTGGTAGCCGCCGGTGCGCGAGAAGATGAGCGTGTTGATGCCGATGAGGTTGCCGCTCGAATCGACGAGCGCGCCGCCGGAGTTTCCGGGATTGATCGCGGCGTCGGTCTGGATGAAGCGGCCGAACGGATTCGCGCTGCCGATTTCCCTTCCCGTCGCGCTGATGATTCCCATGGTGACGGTCTGGCCCACGCTGAACGGATCGCCGATCGCGAGCACGATGTCACCGACCTTGGCCTGGTCCGACGAGCCGAACGTGATCGGCGTGAGTCCCGAGGTGGGGACCCGGACGACCGCGAGATCCGTGTCGGGATCGCTGCCCACGATCTTGCCCGCGACCGTGCGTCCGTCGGCGAGGGTGACCTGGATGTCGGACACGCCCTCGACAACGTGGTCGTTTGTGAGGATGTAGCCCTCGCGGCTCACGATCACGCCGGAGCCGAGCGAGAGCTGGGTCTCCGGAGGCAAATTGAACTGCCCGCCGAAGAAGCGTTGGAAGGCGGGATCGTCGAGGATCGGGTTGTGGCGGCGCACCTGGCGAGTGGCCGAGATGTTGACCACAGAGGGCGTGGCCTTGCGCGCGGCCTCGCTGAACGAGAGCCGCGGCGCCTGCGGCGGCGCGGAGACGGGCGTCGCCGTCGCGGCCTGCGGCGGCTGGACCTCGCGAACCTCCACGACCTGGGTGCGCCAGGCGAGCCAGTCGGGTTTCACCAGGCTGACGACGAAGATCGCGGCGAGCGTGAGGGTGACCGCCTGCGCGAAAAGGAGCCAGAGCTTGCGCATCCCTCCTATTTTCTCACGAGCGCGTCGCGAATCTCACGCAGCAGCACGACGTCCTCGGGCGGGGCGGCCGGGGCCGGATTGCGGCGCAGGCGGTTCACCTGCCTCACCATCATGAACACGACGAAGGCCAGGATCACGAAGTTGAAGACGACGTTGAGGAAGTTGCCCCACGCGAGCACGGGTACGCC
>Ga0070731_10002251_pt1 | contig 18629 bp, 13 predicted proteins | sample Coa_R1_2_FD_66448 | JGI IMG/M metagenome (GOLD analysis project Ga0070731, IMG submission 66448) | Surface soil microbial communities from Centralia Pennsylvania, which are recovering from an underground coalmine fire - Coalmine... | ecosystem: Environmental > Terrestrial > Soil > Unclassified ... | reverse complement strand
ACGAAGTCGTCCGCGTTGTCGAAGAGGTCTCCGTGGCGCGGGCGGATGACGTTGAACTCGATTGCCCCCTGCCAACGGCGCGCGACGGCCTCCGCATAGTGCGCCTCATCCCATTCGGTGCCGGGGAACGAGACGGTGTACGCACGGACGGAAATGCCTGCATCGGCGGCAGTCGCCGCGATTGAAGACGAGTCCAGCCCGCCGCTCAGCTCCACGCCGACGGGAACGTCCGCGCGAAGCCGGAGCTTCACCGAGTCGGCGAGCAGCTGGCGCAGCTCGCCGGCGGCCTCCTCAGGGGCGACCTCCTTCTCCGTCCGCCGGCGTGATGGGAGAGACCAGAACCTCTGCGGCTCCACGGAGGCGTCGTCCCGCACCCATGCCCACGTTCCTCGGGGGAGGCTTTCGATGCCCTCAAAGAAGGTCTGCTCATTGACGTCGCGGAGCTTGTGCGTGACGAAATCGGCTACGGCCTGCGCGCGGATGTCGAGCGCGTCCCGGCCCAACGCCGCTCGAAGGCTGTTGATCTCGGAGGCCCAATACAGCCGGCCGTTCCGCCGCGCGAGATACAGAGGCGCCTTGCCCATTCGGTCGCGAGCAAGAAGGACCGCCTCACTACGACAGTCGTAAAGCGCGAGCGCCCAAAACCCGACGAACCGCTCGAAGCACGCTTCACCCCAATGGAGAAAAGCTTCGGCGAGAACCTCCGTATCTGAGCGGGTCGTGAACGTCCGACCTGCCCGCTCCAGCTCCGCTCTCAGCTCGACGTAGTTGTACACCTCGCCGTTGAAGGCGACGCACACGTTTCCGTCCGCGGACCAGAAGGGCTGATGCCCGGCCGGCGACGGATCGATGATCGAGAAGCGGCGGTGGCCGATTCCGACCCGGTGCGGGAAGGCGAAATCGCTTTCCACAGCCCGCGCTGGGACGACGAGGCGCATCGCGCCTTGGAGTCGGTTGAGCCCAGGTGGTGCGATCCGCGCCCCGGCAGCCGACTCGAAGGTTTGAACCGCCGCAGCGACACCGGTGTCTGGATCGAAGAAAGCCAGGCCTTCGTCATCCGGCCCGCGACGCGCCAGCTCGCGGACCATGACGAGCAGGGTGTGGGCGTTGTCGAGGCTGTTCCCCCGCTGACATGAATAGCCGGCGATTCCGCACATAACTCGCTACGTCGCCCGCCGGGACTGGAACGGTGACCGCGGACTCACCCCACCCAAAGACATGATGAATACCGTACAGGGGTAGGCCTGCGCATCCGCTCTGCGCTGCGCCGGGGCGGGCGCTAACCGGCCGGCCAGGAGTTTGTGCGCGCGCTTTCGTAGTCGATTCGGGATCGACCAATTCGAGGGACTATGCCGGCAGTTCGGGGACGCCGTCTCGAATGCGGGCGGTGTCGGTGGGTGCAGACCCGGCTTGAGTTACTCGTACGCCACGCCGGGGGCGCCGATGACGGAGCGGAGATAGCTCGAGAGCTCGTCGACGAGCCCCGTGCCCGCCCTCGGATCCGCAGACACACTCGCCGCAGCTCCAAAACGAATAGTCCTCGGAAGCTCGTCGACGTCGCCAATGAACGTGACCGCTTCCACTTCAGCGAGGCGTCGGGCAAGAACGAGCTGGTGATCGTCTACTGCCTCGCGGAGCCGTGCTAGGCGGGGTACCACAATCGGCGCCTTCCCCACCGCATGGCACAGCAGAATCGAGCCGACCCCCGCATGGGCGACAATCGTCCTCGCCCGCCCAGCGATCTCCATGAGCTCTCCGAAGGGCAGATACTCCACGCAGCGAGCATTGCGCGGCCTGAGCGACGACGGCCCGACCTGCGCCACGATCTCTTCGTCAGTCTCGAAGCGTTCGATCACGGCGAGGAGCCGGTCGAACGGGGCCCCGGTGCTGCCGGTCGTGACGAGGATCATTGCCCGAGAACGTTCCCCGCGTAGCGCGCGCCCTTGAGTGTTTGGGCGAGCTCCGGCCACTGCGCATAAATGCGATTCGCCACCGGCGCGATCAACCTGCAACTGAGCGAAGGTTGCTCGATCCGCGTCAGGCTCTCGACATAGACGACCCTCGCTCCCCGCAGTCGAGCGATCCATGCGAAAGGCACAGCGACACCCGCTCCCGTAGTGAGGAGCACGCGCGGTCGTGTTCGGCGCACGACTTGCCAAGCGAGGAAGAGGTTCCTGACGAGATTAGGAATGTTCCTCGTCGTCGGGCCGTAGGCAAACACGACATCCTCGTCGGCGAGGATGGAGAGTGCGTCCTCCCGCCGATGAGTCACCCAGAGGCGCTGACGGTCACGCCACACAGGCTCGAGCAGGCGGAGCTGCATGAGGTGACCCCCTGCGGAGCAAACGATGAGGATCTCGATCCGTTCTCGCCCTCTCGAGCGCGCTGACCGACCGCGACGCATTCGCCTCCACCTCCTCGAACACTCAGCCTACGACTGCCGCCAACGTTAGGCGCCAAGCCGAATTACGGCCATCGGTCGTTTCGGGGGACATCGCGTCCGACCCTATCCGGTCGGCTAGCCCACCGCCCAAAACCCTTCCGATGGGCTGTTGGAGCGCGGGGCGATGCCGCATACGATCCTGACTGTCATCGCCAGGTCGATCGACGCCGTGCAGGCTGGAAGGCACCCAAACGAAAACCGAACGTCGTCTAAAGGACTAAGCCTCAAATGGATCTCCGACTGTATTTCCGCGTCATCTGGCGCTTCCGCATCATCGTCGGAATCGGTGTACTCCTCGCCTGTGCGCTCTCCTTCCTTTCCTACGCGAAGGTGAGCTTCAAGGGCGGATCGCCCACGATCTCGTACCGCCAGGCGGAGACATTCCAGGCGACCACGTTAATCCTCCTGACGCAGAAGGGCTTCCCGTACGGCTACACGGTGATCCCGTACGTGCCCGCTCCCACGACTGGCGGGCAGGCCCAACAGTCGTCCGGAACGCCCCAGAACTACATCCCCGAATTCGCCTCGCCGGGTACCTTCACCCAGCTCGCCGTCTACTACGCCCCGTTCGTCCGCAGCGATGCGTTCCAGGCGCTTCTCCGCAAGTACACGAGGGCTCCCGGATTCGTCCAGGCGACGACCGTCATGGACGCGCGCCAGATGAATCCGCTGCCGTACATCAATCTCGCCGGCTTCTCGAACACGCCGGGCGGAGCGATCGCGCTCGCCAACGCCGGTACGAAAGCCCTTGAGAACTTCGTCATCACCCAGCAGAACGTGAACAAGATTCCGAAGTCGCGTCGAGTTGTTGCGCAGGTCGTCTCCACCGCCACGTCGGCGGCGGTGTCAACCCCGCGCAAGAAGACGACGCCGATCGTCGTCTTCTTGACAGTCCTGCTCGCCGCGATCGGGCTCGCATTCGTCCTCGAGAACCTCCGCCCCCGGATCCGGTCGCTCTCGTCTGACGAGGACGCTGCGCAGCAGGCGCCGGCGGCGACGGCCGCACGCGGCCCCGCTGCCTGATGCCTTCGCGTCCGTCGCGGGGAGCCGCGGCGCTCCGGGTCGTTCTCGGCGAGGACAAGCAGGGGCCAGTTCTCGCCGGGGCCGTGGTAGTCGCCGCCGTCGCGCTCCTCGCGCTGACCGTCTTCACGAGCGACCGGCTCAAGACAGTCGGGCCGCTCCTCGCAGTCGCCGTCCTCTTCGCCGTTCTCCATCGGAGCATCCTCCGGTGGCGTTCGCTGCTCGTGATGATCATCCTCGTCATCCTCTTCATCCCGATCCGGCGCTACTCGCTCGCCGCCAGCCTGCCCATCCATCTCGAGCCCTACCGGCTGATCGTCTTCTTCGTCGGTGCGGCCTGGATCACGTCGCTGCTCATCGATCCCCGTGTCCGTTTCCGTAAGACACCCCTAGACGCGCCGCTTCTCCTCTTCCTGTTCATCGCGCTGACGTCGGACATCGTCAACCGGGCACGCGTCAACTCGGTCCCCGGCGAGGTCCCGAAGAAGCTGCTCTTCTTCCTCAGCTACGTCATTATTTTCTACCTCACAGTCAGCGTCATCAGACGGTTCTCCGACGTCGAGTCCCTCACGCGGGTACTCGTGGTCGGGGGGGCGATCCTCGGCTTCCTCGGGCTCGTCGAGCGGAACACGGGCTACGACGTCTTCAACCACTTGCAGTCGGTCTTCCCGTTCCTCCACCTCGATGCGTCGCAGATCCCGCACCTTCACCGCGGAGGGCGCCTTCGCGTCTACGCGTCGTCGCAGCACCCCATTGCACTCGGCGCTGCCTTAGCGATGCTCGTCCCGTTCGGGATATATCTGACTCGTCGACGGGGCGGCAAACTGTGGTGGCTGGCCGTCGTCCTCATGACGTTCGGGTCGCTCTCCACCGGGTCACGGACGAGCATAATCATGTTCGCAGCACTCGCGCTCGTCTATCTCCTGGGCCGGCCGAAGAAGGTTCTTCGCCTCTGGCCGTTGCTCGTGCCCGCCCTTCTCGCCATCCATCTAGCAGTGCCCGGCTCGTTGGGCACGATCCGCTCCTCGTTCTTCCCGAAGGGCGGCATTATCGCGCAGCAGACAAACGCCTCGGTCGGAAGCGGGCGCCTCGCCACGCTTGGACCTGCCCTTCACCGAGAGTTCTCACCCAATCCCCTCCTGGGGGAAGGCTTCGGAACACGTGTAACGGTGCCTGACCCGCCCTCGGTCCCGACGGCCAACGGCCCGATCCTCGACGACCAGTGGCTCGGCACGCTTCTCGAGACCGGCCTCGCCGGCGCTCTGACGCTGCTGTGGCTATTCCTCCGATTCATGCGACGGCTCTGGCCCGCAAGCCACGATGATCAATCCCCGAAGGGCTGGTACCTGCTCGCTGCAGTCGCGAGCGTCGCATCCTTCGCTACATCGATGTTCTTCTACGACGCGTTCTCGTTCATCCAGGTGACGTTCATGCTCTTCATCGTCCTCGGTCTCGGCGCGTCGGCATTTCTCGCGCCGGAGCCGGCGCTCTCGGCCCTTCGGGTCCCGCGGCAAGCCGCTCGCCCACCGCTCGTTCCGCGGCTCGACGACCCGCAGGGCCAACCGGGCTAAAGGTCGTCACTCGTCGTGGCAAAGCTCTTGGCCACCTTCAGGCTTATCGCACAAGTGCTCGCGGGGCCTGCCACGCACGGATTCAGACAGCCGTATCGCTGAGGGGATGGCCTCACTCTGACTCCAAATGCAGAGTCGCCTTTTCGGGAGCCGCCGGGCGGAACCCCGACCGATCGGCCAGAGCTCACGGCACTTGGCAGGAACCTGCGCGTCGGGATGGCCTGGAAGGCCGCCTCACAGCTGACAGGTCAGCTGGCAAGGACGGCGATGACCGTCGTGCTGGCTCACTTGCTGTCCCCGAACGATTTTGGGCTCGCAGGCATGGTCCTTTTGTTCACGGGGGTCATCCAATTGCTCGCGGACGTCGGCTTCAGCGCGAGCCTAGTCCAACTCCCGTCGCTGTCGGAGGAAGATCTCTCCACGGCTTTCTGGGCCGGCCTCGCAATCGCTGTTGCACTGTTCGCGACGGCGTTTGCGGTCGCCCCATACGTCGCAGCCTTCTATCACGCGCCACAGCTGCGCTGGATGTTCGTCGCGGTTGCCGCAGGTTTCCTGACAACCGCGCTCAGTACAACCCAAGCTTCGCTGCTCTGGCGGCGGATGGACTTCCGAGCCCTCGAGTTGCGAGGCATCTTTGCGACACTCGTTTCAGCAGGAGTGGGGATCGGAGCCGCGGCAGCGGGCCTTGGTACGTGGAGCCTCATCCTCCAAGCCAACGCACTCTCGGTGACATCAATGCTCGCAATCTGGTTCCTGTCGCCATGGCGGCCGCACTTGCTCTTCGCCACAAGAAGCCTGCGTCGAATGGCCGGCTTCAGCGGAAACGTCCTCTTTTCGCGCTTCCTCGACTACGGTGACCGTAACGCGGACAACCTTCTCGTCGGACGCTTCCTCGGTGCCACCGCGCTGGGTATCTACTCGATTGGTTACAGCATCATTTTGGTGCCTTTCGGCCGACTCGTCGACCCGATTCGCAACCTGATAATCCCAGCGATGGCCGCTTTACAGGCTGACCTCACAGCGATGCGTGTGCTGTGGCTTCGCGGGGTGAGGTCGATCGCGAGCGTTCTGTTCCCCGCGATGGCAGGCGTCATCGTCGTATGTCCGGATTTCGTCCGTGTGATCCTCGGCGATCGATGGACGCCGGCCACACGCATCATCCAGATCCTTGCGTGGGTCGCATTGATTCAATCCGTTTCATTCCTCAGTGTCGCCGTCTACCAGAGCCGTGATCGAAGCGGCGTACTGCTCAAACTGAGCGCACTCGCCTTCACCCTCGACATCTGCTCGTTCATCATCGGCCTTCATTGGGGAGTACGCGGCGTCGCGAGCGCGTACGCAATCACGAATACATTCGTGATTGTTCCCACCAATGTCGTCATGGTCGCGCGAATGCTCGAATGCAAAGTCACTGCGCTCATCGCCGAAGTGCGCGGCGTCATCGAAGCGACGCTCTTCATGGCCGCAGCGATCTTCGCTTTGCGCCGATTCCTGGAGCTCGAAGGCCTCGGCCCGGGCTCACGGCTCGCGATAGGTGTCGGCGCAGGCCTTGCGGTCTACGCACTTGTCTCGTGGTGGCGCGAGCCGCGTATCTTCTCTGAGCTTCGTCCTTTCCTTCCTCGGTTGCTCGCAGCGTCCTCAGGGTCGGAAGTGACCGCAATCGAGACTAGCTAGCTGTCCTGCTTACAGAGGTTGTGAACGGCTGTGGTTCTATCCGGCCCTCCTTTGAGGCTTTGGGTCTTCCCGGACTCACGCTCGAAGGAGGGCTCGGATGTTGTTGCACGCTAACGCCAAGCTCGGACTGGCTGGCCGTGTCGCGTTGGTGGCGGCGGTCGAGGATGGTTTGTCGATGCGAGCGGCGGCGGCCGCGTTCAGTGTTTCCCCGGCGACGGTGCATCGCTGGTGGCATCGCTGGTTGGATGGCGGCCGCCAGGCGGACGCGCTGGTGGATCGCTCGAGCAGGCCGCACCGCTCGCCGCGGCTTCTTGCCGTCGAGTTGCAGGAACGGGTCTGCGATTGCCGACGCAAGACCGGCTGGGGTCCGCGGCTGGTCGCTGGGGCGACGGGCGTTGCGCACTCGACCGTGTGGAAGGTGCTCAAGCGGGCCGGGATCTCGCGGCGGGCGAGGGCGGTCAACAAGGAGCCGGCCAACCGCTATGAGTGGCCCTGCCCGGGCGATCTGCTGCACATGGACACAAGCCGCTACGCGCGCTTCCTGCGGCCCGGCCACCGCGTCACCGGCGACCGCTCACAGCGTCACCGCAACTGGATGCGAGCCGAAACACGGGTCGGGTACGACTTCGCGCCACGCGATCGTCGACGATCACACACGGCTCGCCTACGTCGAGCTCCACAACGACGAGAAAGCAGCGACCGTCACCGACTTCGTCGAGCGGGCGCTCGCCTTCTACGCCGAGCACGGGATCATCGCGAAGCGGCTGATGACAGACAACGGCTTCAGCTACGTCAAGAACCGCTCACTCGCCGAGCTGCTCGCCAGCCGCGGCATCCGCCACCTCACCACCGAGCCGTACCGGCCGCGCACCAACGGCAAGGTCGAGCGCTTCCACCAGACGATGGCACGCGAATGGGCCTACGGGCTCGCCTACCGCTCACACCGCCACCGCAACGCCGCCCTGCCACACTGGCTCGACAACTACAACCGGCGACGGCCACACAGCTCAATCGGCGACCAGCCACCCATCAGCCGCGTTCACAACGCCCATGGGTAGAACAGCTAGCCTCGCTCGTCGCGAACCACGAGGTACAGCAGGAGGTCGAGGGCGCTCCGGGCGGGACAAACGACCGTTGGGGCTATAACAGGCCTCGGATCGCTGCGACATCCGGTCTCCAGATAAGCCGCGCGTCCCTCGGACGGGTGATCAGTTCGTCCGGCGGAGATCCGATCATCGGGATGCCATGGTGGGAGCCGCACCCACGCGGGCGAGTCGGACGGCCGCCGCGCGCTTATCGAAGAAGGCGACGCCTGCAACCCGCGCGATCGCGTGCGCACTCCTCCTCGCCGTGGGCATTTGCATCGGAGCCGTCAACGCGGGAGCGACCGACAGCGACTCCTCAAGTCCGCCATCGCCGACTCAACTCTCCGTCTTGTCCACCACGCAGACGTCGATATTCCTGTCGTGGACCGCGTCGACCGGTGCCAACCTCTATCGCATCTTCCGGTCGGGCACCCAGGTGGGGACCTCTACGAGCACCGGCTACACCGTCACCGGACTGAGCTGTGGGAGCACTTACATCTTGGGAGTAGCTGCCCTCGATCCTGCCCGGCATCAATCGGAGGTGACGAGCATCACCGTTGCGGCGCAGGCATGCTCCACATTGGGTGGGCCAGCCACGACGAAGACGACAACTACGACTACAACTACAACTACAACTACAACTACACCCCCAACCACGGCGAGCCCTAAGCCGGATACGACTCCTCCTTCGATGCCGGGGGGAGCGTCGGTGTCGACCGTGGCTCAAACGAGTATCACGTTGTCCTGGCAGGCGTCCACGGACAACGTCGGCGTGGTGGACTACCGCCTCTTCCGCTCCGGAAGCCGGATCGCCGCAGTCTCGAATACGGGCTACACGTTCACGGGTTTGGTGTGCGGCTCGACCTACAGCCTGGGGGTCGCTGCCGTCGACGCCGCCGGCAACCAGTCGTCGCTAGCGAGCATCACCGCTAAGACGCTTTCGTGCCCGACGACTACAGGGACGACGGCGACGACCGCCACGACCGACACAACGCCGCCGTCCACTCCGACAAAGCTCGCGACGAGCGCACTCGGCCAGGCGACGGTCACGCTCTTATGGACCGCTTCCACTGACAATGTCGGCGTTGCCGGCTATCACATCTACCGCCCCGGAACATCCGTCGCAACCGCCACTACGACGAGCTACAAAGTCGGCGGTCTCACTTGCGGCACGAACTACACGCTCAGCGTTTCCGCCTTCGATGCCGCCGGCAACGCCTCCGCCCAGGCGACCATCCAGGTAAAGACGTCGGCGTGTCTATTAGCGGCAGCCGGCGCGGGCCCCACCGCGGTGGTATGGGTCGGCCTACTTGGCAACGCGGCATGCGCTCGCTCCGCCGTGCCGCTGGACTACGCAACCGCCCTGGTGAACGGAGACGTCTGCGACACGTTCGATCACGCGAACAAAGTCGCCCTTAACGGCGATACGGTGCTCGTGCAGGGCGGCTCGTATCCGAGACAGATACTGCTTTACGCTCCTGGACGGAGCGTTGGAAGCGGAACGTGCGTCGTCGCGCCGACGGGCGCCAGATACGCGGAGCAGTCGAACTACGGCGGATGCGTGACATTTGCGCCGAGTCCGGGGCAGACGGTGAGCCTTGATGGGATCGATGTCCTCACGAGTGGTGTGAGGATTCAAGACATGACCCTGACGAATCCCGGAACACCGAGCTCCGCGGAAAACATCGGCATCACGGTCGAGTGGTCGAACACCGCGTCTGGCGCGAGCTGCAAGGCCGTGCCACAGCCGCACGACGTGGTCTTCGACGGTATGCGGGTGTACGTCTCGGGCGGGACGCCCGCTACAGGAAGCGCTCCTCTTTCAGGCGTTTACATCAGCGGGATCTACAACGTCGCTGTAATTAACTCCGATTTCGGGCCGGTATACGACAACCAAGCAACGTGGCAGCTCGCCGACCTAACGCCGTCGTCGTCGCCGTACTGTGCGGGGTACTCCACAACGCAGCTGCAGGACAACCACGTCTACGTAGGCCATGTCACGTACCACGACCTGATTCAGGACTGCTGGGTAGGAACCTGTTACAGCAACAACCACATCGCGGGCATCCATTGGCGCGCGTCGAACTCGTGGCTCATGTGGTCGACGTTCACGAACATCGCCCAGCAGGCGATCGAAGTTCAGACGATGGGCGTGAGTCCGAACATCCAAGGAAGCGTATTCGCTGGCAACGTGTTCGACAAACCCTGTTCGAATCAGGGGCCACCGTGCGGCTCCATCAGCTCCGCGACATTCACCGCCACCGGACCGACAGACACGCTTACAAACGACGTTATCGCGTTCAACTCGTTCTACGGCACCGTGACGTTCAACAATGACAACGGCAACCCGAATCCGTACCCAGGCCTGTTCTTCGGCGGCAATATTCTAGGCACATATATCGGGAACGGAACGGCCAACGGATGCCCGATCCAAGGCACATTTACCACCAACGCGGTACGGGGCGCCGGCTGCAGTCGTGACTTCCCGATCGCGGCGTTCCCGTTTACCAACCCTGCGCCTCCGACCTACGACTTTTCACTCAACGGAAACCCGAACATCGCGAACACGGTTCCCATCTCGATGAGTGGCGGATCGGTGACCGCCTACTGTCCAGTGAGCGACCTGGCGGGCAATCCTCGGCCGATGGCCGGCAATGCCAATTGCGCCGCGGGGGCCAGAGGCTGACCGATCGACTGGTCGGCGCCGGCTCGAAATCAACCGAGGCCGGGCCTCAACTGCCTGGGCCCAGCTCAATCCGCAGCGGCGGCTGGGTTCATTCGAGAGGATCTAGGCGCTGAGGTCAATTCTCGGAGAGCTCGGCGCGAGGGCGCAAGGCTTCACGCGCGCGCAAGGGCAATCGCCGCAGCTGCTGGTGGCTACGGACATACGCTCGGAGCTCAGCGTCTAAGCACCGTGGACTTCGCGAGACGCGCGCGTGTGCGTAGCCGAACATGAGCCCGATCGCCGCTGGACTTCGAGGTAGACGGAAGAGTGTGCGGATCGCGAGGTATGAGATGCGGTAACCCATGTAATACGCGCCACGCCCCTGCATCATGTACGTCCGCAGACGGCGGCCGTCCCGCATTCCCTCCGGCCGATGGTGCCGAAACGGCAACTCATCGATCACCCGGACGTCCCAGCCGCGAAGCTCGGCTTTCAACAAGTCCAGTGTGTCCCATCCCATGTGTTCTTCGAGAGGCAGGATCTGATTCAGGCATTCGCGTCGATACGCCCGGCAGGCACCCCACACTGACGGCCCCGTGCCGTACCTCCGTCGCCAGACGCCATCTTCCCGCGCTTCGTACCCTGCGCCGCCCGCGATCCCGAGCCGGGAGTCGCCCTCAAACTCGAGCAGGAGCCTTTCGAAGTGGTCGGGATCCATGGAGATATCCGCGTCTAGCTTGATGATGACGTCCGGCAGCGGTGTGAGCGCTGGCAACACGCTGTGGAAGGCGCGCACGATCGGCGCGCCCCGCTCCAGCCCGCGTCCGTCGATCTCCGCCAATCGAACCCAGCGATGCTCACGGGCGAGATCAGCGACGACTCCCTGGGTTCCGTCCGTGGAGCCAGTGTCGACGATGACCCAAGAGGCCGGCCTGAGTGTTTGCGCAGCAAGGCAGGCGGCCAACCGCGCGAGGTTCACTGCTTCATCGCGAACGGGTGTCACGACGGCATACGCAAGCGTGGTTGCGTTCAACTTGCCGCTAGTGGGAGCCACTAGGGCACTTCTCCTCCGCACGCCGAAGCACCGTAACTGACGCGATGCGGCGCTCGCGCGAGCCGCCGCTCGGAGCGAGATACGTCACTGTGCTGCCGGTGATGCGCCGGTAAGCCTTATGGCACGTCTCCGTCCAGACGAAGCCAGCCGCCCGGACCGCGGACGCGCTTACTCCCACGCCGAGACCGGCGTCCCCTGTGTAGTAGGGACTCGTCGTCTCTATCCCGACGACCGCGCCGCGCAGGAAACGAACCCATACTTCCCGGCCCCAAACACGATAAAGGACCGTGCGCAGTTTCTCAGTCGTGGCTGGAACACTCCGGAGGTTGTAGGCCTTGGCGACGTCAGCCGCCGAGGCGCCCAGCGAGATCGCACCGATGGCTTTCCCCATGACGAGTGTTGCGGTTTCGCTCTGCGAGGCCCCGGCGTCAGGAGCCACCCGGGCGGGACGGACCAGGCCGTCGATATCCCGTGGCGGGTATGTCCGCGGATCGCCAGCGTACAACGCGGCTGAGCCCGAAGCTGGCCTGAGGTTGTAGTCGGGCGCCTGCGGGGCTACATACGGCGCGGGAACGCCATACTTCGACGTCGAGTCACCTGTACAGACGCCTCGTTGACGTCCGGTCTCGACGTTATAGCGGGAAGTCCATCCGCTTCCCGTCATCCCTCCTTGACCGAAATTGATAATGGGACAACCGGTATTGATGTTCCCATAGAGGACGTTGTTGTCGATCGCCCCTGTGCACGCACTCGTGTCATGACCGCCGTTGCACTCGTTGTTGATGTTGATCGCTCCACCGTAGAACGAATTGAATCTGACAGTGTTGTCACTCTGGACGCCACCGATGCCGTTCACGGTAAGGACGAGCGCTGACCCGAAGAAGTAATTGTTTTCGATCAGGAGATTCGTCTGGTTGTCATTCGCCTCGAAAGAACCGATCGGGCAGTTCACCCATCGGTCGCCAGCAATCGTAATGTGGTCACTGCTGTCCGCGTCATGTACGCACACCATGTGGTGATGCCCGGGATCACTGGCGACGAAGTTAGATCCCAGGAAGGTCACGCCAACGATCCCGCTGTGGTTCGCCGGCGGGTTTGTTAGATAGGCTCCGCCAAACTGCCAAGGCAGGTTTGATGTGCTCTGCGCGACACCCCCGACGACCCAAACGTTATACGTGCTTCCCGTAACGGAGACTTGTCCCCCGTACGTGTTGTCGAGGAGGTAGATGTCGTGGGGGAAATCCGAGGTCCCGCAGGTGTTGTCACCGGATCCGATCGAGATAGCCGTGTTCGAAAGGGTGTCCCCAGTCGATGCCTCTAGGTGGTCAGTCTCGGTGAACGTGAAGCCCACCATCGCGATGAAGTCGGTGCAAATCGTGACCTGGTTCTGTCCTGAGTTCGGGGTCGGCGACGGGACCGCAAAGTTAACAGCGGCTCCTGGGTTTGGCCGGAAGGTGATGCAGTTAGTGAGATTCGTCGCGCCACCGTAGTTGTAATTGCACGTTCCGTCGGGCCCTGCTTTCTTCATCCCTTTGGGGAAGTACCACGGCGTCGTATACGTGCCACCCGCGACGAGGATCGTGTCTCCCAACTGTGCGACCAGGTAGGCGGCAGGCCCGGTGCTGCATACGCTGCCGTTCGCGAGAGCGGTCTGATAGTCGACCGGGCTCGACGCCCGCTTGCAGGTAGACGCGCCGCCAGGACCAACCCAGAGAACCGCGGAGCTCGCGCTGTCCGCGCTCAAACGTGAAGCCGCAACGCCCACGCCGCCGGCGGATCGGAGACCGAGGGGACCGAGAACCGCTGCGCACAAGGCCGCGCAACCGAGTGCGGCGTGCCGCAGTCTCGGGCTCATCGCTCTCGACGCGCTTTTGCCGAGGCGGGTCTAGGCGCGACGCCGCGTACGCCAACCTTCGGCTCCTCGATTGCCGTGATCGCGCTGAAGCCGAGCTGCTCAAACCACGCCATTACCTCATGCTCGCTGTGCCGCGAGTCGAACTCGGGAGAGAGGGCGTCGAACCAGGTCAAACTGAGCTCATGGACGGTACGTTTGCGCATCGAGCGCTCTGCCCAGCGGCCGCGGGGCCGGAAAGGCGGAACGTGGCGGGCGCATTTGTAACCGGCATGAAGGCCGACCGACAGGTATGCGAACACCTTTGAAACGGTGAGCAGCGCAGGTTCAGGGAGACGCGTCACATGCAATGCATCGAGGACGTCTTTCGTGAAACGGAATGGATTGAACCGCTTCGCGTAGACCCACACATATAGAAGCCCCTCCGGTCGAACCATCTCCGCAAGTGCGGCGTGCGCCCCTCGCGCGTCGGGAGTGTGGTGGATGACACCGTTCGACCACACGACGTCGAAACCATGACGTCGGAGAGGCAGTTCGAAGATATTGCCTTGAATAATGTGGACGTTCGGGAGTTCCTTCGTCGCAGCGAAGGCTCCGTCCACTGCGTCGATCATGTCCACCCCGATCACCGCCTTTGGCTCTCGCTGACCAATCTGCCGCGTTAGTCGTCCGGACCCGCAACCGGCATCGAGGACTACCGCTCCGCGCAGCTCGGCGTCGGCCAGACCAGTGGCTTCTCGGAAATAGCTCCAGTCCTCGTCCGCAGTAAGGCCCCACAGCGTGCCCTCCTTCTCAAGCCGACCTTCCGAATGCGCTCTCCATTCGTAGGAAAACGTCCTCGCAACACGCCGGAGGGCGTCCATAGAGATGTTCATCCGCGGCACGCCGCGCACCACCGGGTAGTCAGCCGCGCAGCCCTTGCAGACAAGCGATCCCGACACGACGTGATCGCCGTCCGAGGTCACGGCTCGGCTTTCGAGCTCGTTTTGGCACGAAGGGCAGAGGAGGTAGTCGAGCAATGCTTCACGCATGTGGAGGAACCCCTTGGGTTAGCCAAACAGGGTCGAGGCGTCGCAGGTGGCCTACGACTTCGGGCCGAGTGGTGCACGGCCGCGTCTCACCCATGCGCGACTGCCATCTGGTGAGCGCTCGAAAATCGTGGGAGGAACGTCGAGAGCCAGACCTCGAGGACTAGCAACCCGAGCAGCAGGTGCCCGAGGTCGGAGTTCCGCGTTTCACGGTGCTGCGCGACGAGGCGCCTGACCTCGCCCGCATCGAGGAACTCGCCGTAGCGCGGGTTCGGCGAAAGGAGGTAGTCCTCGATCGCGCGTCCCGCCTGCGCGTCGAACCAGGCGTTCACGGCGCCCCGGAAGAACCCTGACTTGGGCTTGTCGACGACGCCGTGCGGCAGGAGACCCCGAGACGCTTCCTTGAGGATGTGCTTCGTCCGAAGTCCTCGAACCTTGAGAGCGCTTGGGATCGTTGCGCAGAACTCGACGAACTCGTGGTCGAGGAACGGCACCCTGACCTCGAGCGAATGCGCCATGGAGGTGCGGTCGAAGTAGTGCAGCATGTCGTCGACGAGCGCGAGCTGGGCGTCGAGGTAGAGCGTCTCTGCGAGGGGATCGCCGTCGAGGCCCGCGGCGAGGGCGCCCGCAGCCCGAAGTGCTGCATCGCCGGTCAGCCCGGTCCGCACTAGGCGCGCGCGCTGCGCCGGGCTCACCCTGCTGCTCATCGCAAGAAGTCGCTCCGCGGCGGTCGGCGCGGCGAAGGCCGCCGCGGAGCGACTGACGGTAGGCGACAGCCACCCGAAAGCACGTCCTGCGGCGCTCAACGGCGCTCGTGCCGGCCCTAGCCTGCCCAAGAGCGCCGCAGCACGATGCTTGCGGTATCCGCCAAGCAGCTCGTCGGCGCCTTGCCCAGACAGCGCAACAGTCACATGCTCGGACGCGAGCGCGCAGAGGGCCAGAAAACCCAGCGCCGACAAGTCGGCGACCGGCTCGTCCATGAACCATGCGAGCGATGCGAGGTCGACGGTGTCGTCGACGAACGACAGCTCAAGCTCGTGATGCTCAGTTCCGAAGAGCTGCGAGACATACCGCGCATCGGCGAGCTCGCTGCTCTCGCCCGACTCGCGGAAACCGACCGAGAACGTCTTCACAGGCTCGGCCATGTGGCGCGCCATGAGCGCGACCACGAGGCTCGAGTCGATGCCCCCGCTTAACATGGCGCCGAGCGGAACGTCGCTCATCAGGCGGAGGCGAACGGCCTCGTCCAGCCGCTCGAGCAGCTCGGCCTGCCAACTCTCGGCGGAGCGTCGCGGATCGCCGGGCGCCGGATGCGGGTACTCCCAATAGCGCTCGACCCTCACTCCGTCCGGGTCGGCGACGAGGACTGTGCCCGGCATTAGCTTCGAGACGCCGACGAGTGGCGTTCTCGGCCCTGGGACGTAACCAAGCGAGAGGTACGCGTCGATCGCGTCGTAGTCGAGCGTCGGCTGGATGAGCCCGCTCGCAAGCAGGCTCTTGAGCTCGGAAGCGAAGACAAGGAGGTCTCCCGCCTCCGCGTAGTAGACGGGCTTGATGCCCAGGCGGTCACGGGCGACGACCGCTCGCCGCTCGCGCTCGTCCCACACGGCGACGGCGAACATCCCGCGTAGTGCTTGAGGGAAGCGGGCGCCATCGCGGCGATAGAGATGCGGGATGATCTCCGTGTCGCATCGCGTGCGAAAGACGATGCCGTCGGCGGCGAGCTCGCGTCGGACCTCGAGATGGTTGTAGAGCTCTCCGTTCTGCATGCCCCAGACCGTTCCCGAGGCATCCGAGAACGGTTGGTGGCCACCCTCGACGTCGACGATACTCAGTCGGCGGACTCCGAAGGCCACACCCGGAGCCTGGTACGTACCCCGGTCGTTCGGCCCCCGGTGGGTCATCAGATCCGTCATGCGGTCGAGCGTCCCTGACGCCGCAACCTCCCGTAGTTCACCGGGCCCCGTTTGAACGACTCCGCAAATCCCGCACACGCTCGTACCGACGCTATCCGCCTTGTGGAATGCGGGCGACCGCCGATCGCACAGACACCGAACCTGCCCTAACGGTTAGGTACCGCTTAGCGTCGCAGCTAGCGCGCGGGCATGACCCCTGCGCACGTCTGGCCGCCGTCCCAGCACCGCGTGGGTAAGGCTGCCCAGTGCAATGCCGCCCCGTTCAGCGAGCGCCGCCCACCGGCCGGAATGCTTTCGGGCGTATCGCATTCGGCTCCGCGCCAGGACGGGGAGCAGATCGGCGCGTGCTCCGGAGGCGCCGCCACCGCCGAGGTGAACGGCGACCGCGTGCGGCTCGTACCGGACCGCGAGCCCAGCGTCCCACGCGCGGCGGCAGAGATCCTTGTCCTCGCAATACATGAAGAAGCCCTCGTCGAGCCCGCCGGCAGACTCGAGAAATGACCGCCGGACGAGGAGGCATGCCCCGGAGAGCCAATCGGCGAGGCTTGCGGACTCGTAACGTGCGGATGCCCGAACGACTTCGTCGGTCCACTCGGCCTCTGGCCGAAGGCGATGGAGGAAGATAGCCTGGGCGTAGGTGGATGCGAGGCGGGGGAAGCGTCGGATCGAGCGCTCGAGTGCGCCGTTCTCGTCGACGATCCTGGGGCCGGCGATCCCGGTGTCTCGACTCTCCTCGAGCACCTGCGCGAGCCGCCGCACGGAGGCCACATCGATCCGAGCGTCGGGGTTGAGGAGCAGCACGTAATCGCCGGCCCCGCGGCGCCAGCCCGTGTTGCACCCGTGCGCGAAGCCGAGGTTTGTATCGAGCGGCACGGCGTCCACCGGAAGATCCCCGATCGACGCCAGGCTCTCGTCAGCGGAGGCGTTGTCGACGACGATCACGCCGACGCCCTCCTCGTGGCAGAGCGTGTCGACGCAACCCCGCAACGTCCTGCCGCTGTTATGAGAGACGACCACTACGTCGACCGTGCTCATTGCGCGGAAAATAGCAGTGGCGTTCGCGCGGCAAGGGCCTTTGGGAGTCCGAATACCGCCGGAACGGTCGTTGTCCTCGGGCAGTTACTGTGTTAGCCCTTTCCTGGTGGCATCGAGGACATCGCAACGCACCCGTTTTCGCGGGCTAGGTGTCGGCGCGTACCGGATCTTCGTCCGCGGCCGCGACAAGGCCTTTGCCTTTGCCATCGGGCCTGCCTTCGGAGCATTCGGGCGGCGGTCGGTCATCCAGCTCCCTGTCCGTCTGAGCGGCGAGGGTCGCGTTTCGGTAGGAGCCGGCGTCTTCGTCGGTGCCGGCTCGTGGATCCAGGTCATCGAAAAGGATGCCCGGCCAGGGATCGAGCCGGAGATCGTGATCGGCGACGGGACGAGCATCGCCGGCTCCTGCGTGCTCTCGGCCGCGCACTCGATCCGTATCGGTCGCAAGGTGCTGATGGCGCGGAACGTCTACGTCGCCGACCACGGGCATGCCTTCGCCGACACCGGCGCCGCCGTTCTCGACCAAGGGTTGCGCGACATCCGTCCGGTTCGGATCGGAGACGGGGCGTGGCTCGGCCAGAACGTCTTCGTCGGTCCCGGTGTCTCCATCGGACGCGGCGCGGTCGTCGGCGCGAACTCGGTCGTGCTCTCGGACGTCCCCGACCACGCAATTGCCGTCGGAGCTCCTGCGCGCATCGTGCGGACGTTCGCGGACGTCGATGCGGTCGAGGTCGCGCAGTGAGCAACGTGCTGCTCATCTCGTATTACTTTCCGCCGATCGGCGGTGCGGGAGCGCAGCGACCGGTGAAATTCGCGCGGTACCTGCTGGAGCAGGGACATAGGCCGATTGTGCTGACCGGATCGGGCCATACCGGCGGCCTCTGGACGCCGTCGGATACGACGCTCGCCTCCGACCTCCCACGCGAGGTCGAGGTCATCCGCGTCCCGGGCCCGGAGCCCAATGCCGCCGATGCGCTCCGCACTCGCCTCAGGCGGATCGCGCGAATCGAGTCGGATTGGTCGCGGTGGTGGCAGAACGGCATCGTCGAAGTAGGGAGCAACCTCGACTCCATCGACGTCATCTACACGATCATGTCCCCGTACACGTCGGCGGCGCCGAGCCGTGCGCTCGCCCGCAAACTCGGGATCGGCTGGATCGCCGACCTCGGCGATCCGTGGGCGTTGGACGAGATGATCTTGTACCCGACTGGAGCGCACCGCCGGCTGGAACTCGCACACATGGGCCGCCTACTCGCCTCGGCATCGGCCATCATCATGAGTACGCCGGA